>Ga0209102_1000880_pt1 | contig 17805 bp, 17 predicted proteins | sample ConPoolayeHmetaG_FD_185483 | JGI IMG/M metagenome (GOLD analysis project Ga0209102, IMG submission 185483) | Hot spring microbial mat communities from California, USA to study Microbial Dark Matter (Phase II) - Cone Pool mat layer H metaG... ...
AGAGATGGGCTGGGCTTCGGAGGGGGTAGGAAAGCGATTTGAGCCGGTAGGGTTGTGGATGGGTGAGGGATGGAGCGCTCTGCTTAAGGATTTGGAGAGGAGATTGGATTATGGGAGAGAGGGAGATCTCTTCTCTGATGATAGTCCTTGTATTGGGGGGAATCTTCTCTCTTGTGTGGGATGAGGCAGTAGCGATGTCTCTGGCATGGGAAGAGGTCAAGAAAGGTTTTCGGAGAGTGATTGATGTCCTTGATCTGGGAAAATATGCTAAAGCGAGGACCTAGATCGGGAATTTCCAAAAGGATAGGGAAGAGCTAGAGTTAGAGAGGTCTTATCAATTGGTTCATGATTACTTTTAAGCAATTAAGCCTCTCAATTTTGAAGGTAGAATACAAATGGATTTAACTCCATCTAGCAATTTTGGGACATTACCTAAAATTTAGAAGCCCCTGAAAAAGATATGGCTTTAATCTCCTGTTTCCCAATGATATACCTCAATTAATCAATAAAGAAATCTAATATATTATAAAAATCCTTCTTAAAAAATTATTATATCTTCTGATTTGAATCTTTTTCTTTACCACCAAGAAATGCACTGAGACTTTTTTATCTTTAAATTGTGGGCAAGAAACAATAGAAAAATACTTTTTAGCGTAAGAGTTTTCTTAATCTCTCTGCTAGATCAGGGTCAAGAGTAACAAGTTTTTCATAGACATTCCTTGCGCTTATATAATCCTGGAGGTTGAGATAGGTGATAGCAAGGTTATAATAAGCCACCGCGTAATCTGGCCTCAATTCAACACATTTTTCGAGTGGTTCAAGGGCTTCGTTGAATTTTTTAAGCAGCATGTATCCCACTCCAATATTGAACCACCCATCTGCACTATCAGGCGATATTTCTACGAATTTTTCGAAGGCTTCAATTGATTCTTTATACTTTTTTTGCTTTGAATAGGCAAACCCAATGTTGTAGTATGCCGAATCATAATCAGGGCGAATCTCAATCGCTTTCTTAAAGGCATCGATGGCCTCATCATATCTTTCCAGTTTCATCAACATTATCCCGAGATTGTAAATAGCCATTTCACTCTTTGGATTTAGCTCAATGACTTTTTTGGCTGCTTCAATCGATTTTTCGCTCATCCCTACTTCATCATACATTCTGAGGATGGTGTTGTAATAAACATTAGCATCTTCTGGATTTATTTCTGCCAAGTGTTCATAAGTTTTTTGGGCCTCTTCGAGTTTCCCTGCTTTATGATATGCTTGGGCGAGGTTGTAATTTGTCTTAATATCATCCGGCTTTTCCTTCCTGGCATTTTCAAAGGCTATCACAGCTTTTTCATAGTCTTGAAGGTTCATTCGGCAAAGCCCTAACCTCAAGTTCCCTGTCCAGGGATCCTGAGGTTTTAGGCTGAGATATTTCTCATATGCTTCAGCCGCTTTTCCCCAATCTTCTAGTTCTTCATAAGCATTTCCAATGTGATAATAAACTTCTCTGTTATCAATATTTAGCTCCACAGCTTTTTCTAGGGCTGAAACTGCTTCCTCAAAACGGCGTAACTTCAAAAGAACCATTCCTAAGCCCTGATAAGCATCGTCTCTTTTCGGGTTTAATTCGATGACTTTCTTAAATGAGGAAGCAGCGCTTTCATAGTTCCTTTGTTTCATGTAGACAGAGGCAAGGAGTGCGTGTGCTTCTATATTTGCAGGGTCCTTGGAGATTACGTCTTCTAAATATTTTTGTGCTTTTCCCGTTTCATCCAGAAGGGCGAATATTCTTCCCGCCAGAAAAGCGCCTTCTAGAGTTGAGAAGTACTCTTCCTTTTCCATATCTTTTAACTTGGAAGCAACAGCCGACGGCTTTAATGACTTAATCAGGTTCACAGGTAGAAGAAACTTAGTTCGGGGATCAAGGAAGATGAGGATTCCCATGACCTTATTTTCTATGCTCACTACTGGTCCGCCATTGAATGTTTCAGGCACTGCAAGAGAAGTGTCTGCAACCCTCTGAGTTGGAGAAATTTCAAGAAAGCCCCTCACCAGCCCTTCTGAGAGTGTGATTTCACCTGATTCATTGCTTCCTAAAGCAAAGATTCTTTTCCCTTGCTCGAGCTCATCTGAATTTCCGAGAATGAGAGGGGGGTCTTTTCTATTAATTTTGAGCAAAATGATATCTAAATTTTTATCCACTCCAACAACCCCTTCAACCTTAACTTTTTTCCCCTTATAATTTACACCCTCTACAGAAGCCGCATTTCTCAAGGAATGATAGGCTGTAACCATCACAGATTCATTCAACAAAAAGCCGGTTCCTCTACAAAGTACATCTTTGTTTTCACCGTATACAATGTAAGATATGACTCCTTCCCCACATTGAGCCAGGAAGTCTGGGACTTCTTCTGTCTGGGAGAAAAGAAAGCAGAGACTAAGAAAGAAGATGGGAAAAAAAAGAAAAACATGTTTCGTGTTTCTCTTTCTCATCCTTACCTCCTCACAGTGCTTCACTAATTTTTCCCTTTAAAGCTAATACAAATTTACAACTTGATTCACAACATGTCAAATCTTTATTGAAAATTAGACTGTTTGAAAGTATCCTCTTTCTTTAAGAATTTGATGAACGAAAAAAAAATCATATTGCTTGTCTATGTTTCTTCGCTAATCCTTCTTGTATCTTTGAATTGTGCCATCTTTCTTGCTCCTTATCTAAAATACATCTCTTCTAAATGGCACATTTATTTATACTCCTTTTTCGCTCCTCTCTGTCATCAAATCCCTTCGCGCTGTTTTTTCATCTTCGGTCATCCTCTTGCAGTTTGTGCGCGCTGTCTTGGTATTTACCTTGGTTTTCTCATAGGCCTCCTCATCTGTCCTTTGTGGAGAAGTTTATTTCTTCTTACTCTCCCTGGGAAAAAAATCTTTGTTGCTTTTTCTCTCCCTGTGCTTATCGATGTTTTGGGGAATTTTCTGCATTTTTGGGAAAGTTCAAAATTGATAAGATGTAGCTTGGGGTTTATATGGGGTATCTTACTTCCTTTTTACTTCATCAAAGGATTAGCTGAAGTTTTTCTGGAAATAAGTAAAAAATTTCCCTTGAAATTAAAATTAAAAAATAAATAGAATAATTAAATAAATGAAAAGGGAGGAAGAATGAATGCTCAAAAGCCGGCGATGTTTGCACCAGCGCTAATTGGAGGAATATTAGCAGGAATACTCTCTGGCGCGCCATTTTTTAACTGTTTTTGTTGTCTGTGGATTATTGGAGGAGCGATTCTTGCTGCTTACTTTTTTTCCAAAGATTCTCCGGTCGCTCTTGGTGCTGGAGACGGTGCAATCCTGGGGATATTAACAGGAATAATAGCTGCAGTCATTGAATCGATCATAAGCATCCCATTTACAGCCATTAACAATGCCTTCTTTCGCCGTATAATGGAATCCTTTTCAGAATTTGCTGAAGAAATGCCCTCGGGATGGGAAGCATGGATTGAGAAAGGAACTTCGGGGTTTTCAGCCCCGTTATTTATGCTCGGGCTTTTTGTTTCAGTGGTGGTCTTTTCCTTTTTAGGTTCTCTTGGTGGAATAATAGGTATTTCTCTTTTCAAGAAAAAACTACCTTCAAACTGAAGGATTGAAAATGAAACTTCTCAAGACTCAGGTCATCGTCAACCCTGAATCAGATAAAGGGCGGACAGGAAAGAGATGGAAACAAATAAAAGAAGCGCTAAGGACTTTTCTCAAAGAATTCAAGCTTGAATTTACTGAAAGACCATTCCAAGCGACAGAGATCTCAAGAGCGGCAATCAAAGAAGGAACAGAGCTTATTGTAGGAGTGGGTGGAGATGGAACCATGAATGAGATTGCAAATGGGTTCTACGAAGGCAGAAAGCTTATCAACCCCCAAACTGTTCTAGGGATAGTCCCTTCAGGCTCAGGTTGTGATTTCATAAAAAGCCTTTCCATCCCTATGAATTTAATCAGTGCTCTGAAGGTAATCATTCAGGCCCCCTCTTCCCTCATAGATATAGGAAAAGTACGTTTTAAAAATCATGCAGGAGAAGATGAGGAAAGGTATTTTCTCAATGTAGCTGATTTCGGAATAGGAGGTGAAGTAGTTAGACGTGTTAACGAAAGCAGGATGAAGAGGAAGGCATCTTCTTATTTAAAGTGTTTAATTTCTACGATTATTTATTACAGGAATAAAAGAGTCAAAATCAAGATAGATGATAAGGAATTAGCTCCGGATGATTACTTAATCGGCGCAATCTCTAACGGCGGAGTTTTTGGAAAAGGGATGAAAATAGCTCCCCAGGCAAAATTAGACGACGGACTCTTTGATGTTGTTCTTATCAGAGGAATGAAGCTGATGGACTTTTTCAAAAATGTATGGAAAATCTATGTTGGGACCCATCTTTCCCATCCAAAAATATCTCTGATCAGAGGGAAAAAGATAGAGGCAATTCCCCTGGGTTTAGATGAGGCCTTAATCGAACTTGACGGAGAACAACTCGGTAAGCTACCTGCTATCTTTGAAATCATTCAGAGAAATTTTCTGGTCAAAGGATATATCTGATAAAAAATTAATTTCCCTCTTCTTCTCTTCTGAAAGAATAAAGATAAGGAGTATTAGTAAGAACTAATCTTCCAGATTTATCATAAAATTTATAGATAATTGTTTTTTTTCTTATCGTCAACTCATTATAAGAAGACATGATTTGCCTTATATATTCTTTTGTTTCCTTGTAGGGTGGTATCCCTCCATATTTCTTCACAGCTTCTTGCCCGGCGTTGTAGGCAGCAAGGACGAGATGTGTTTTCCTGTTGAAGAGTTTTATCAAATCATTCAAATATTTAACGCCTCCCTCTATATTTTCAGCAGGGTCAAAAACATTATTAACTCCGTATACTTTAGCTGTTTCAGGCATCAATTGCATCAAACCCATGGCTCCTTTTGGAGAAATTGCTAAGGGATCATAGTTAGATTCTGTGCGAATTATTGAATGAATTAAGTCAGAGGGAATATCATATTTACTACTAATTACCTGAATAAGGGTGTCATACATTCTTTCTTTTTTCAACTCAGCAAAGAGTCTTGGGGAGATAAGAGAGGGAATAAGAGGGAGGATTAAGATCAATAATACTATCTTCCTTAAGTAATTTTCACTCGATTCTTTCCTTTTTTGCTTCATGGTGGTCATCTATGTTTACAAATCATTTAACTTAAATCAATCCTCTTTTGGGGTGATTTTAGCTTGATTTTCTCATCCTTGATCTCAGTCTGAGGAATTAGCTTTTTTTTCTCTTAATATCTTTTCAATTTCCTCCCTACTTTGGCTTAAAGCCTGGTCAAGCATTTCAGGTTTCGTTCCTCCCGCTTGAGCGAAATCAGCCCTTCCTCCACCACCACCCCCAATAAGAGGAGAGATTAATTTTATTAAATAGTCCGCTCTTATTATCTGAGCAAGTTCCTTGCTGATACTAATCACAATGAATGCTCTTTTCTCATAATTCGTTCCCAATACTACCAATCCCTGTCCGAGTTTCTGTTTCAAGGAATCTGCTAACTCTCTCAACTCATCGAGGTTTAAGTCGTCCACTCTCTTGATAAATAACGGTATTCCCTTTATTTTCTCAAGGGGCTCTTGTCTTTGGATTTTTAAGCTTATCAATTTTCTTCTCAACGACTTGTTTTCCTTTTCTGCTTCCTTCAGAGATTCTTTTAGTTTTCGAATCTGCTTCAGAAGTTCTTTTCGGGGTGAATTGAGGAGGATTTGAATTTCTCTTAAGAGTGATTCTTCCTCCTCAATATATTTCAAGGCTTCTTCGCCTGTAAGGGCTTCTATTCTTCTCATTCCCGCTGCTACGCTCGTTTCAGAAACTATTTTTAATATCCCTATTTCTCCAGTGAAGTTTACATGAATTCCCCCGCAGAGTTCCTTGCTGAAATTGTTAATTATCACCATTCTCACCCTTTCTCCATATTTTTCTTCGAAAATGGCAATGGCACCTTCTTTTATTCCTTCATCAAGGGTTGTTATTTTTGTCTTCACCTCTAAATTTTCTCTTATCTTTTCATTGATGAGGGACTCAACCTGCTTTATTTCTAGTTCGGTGAGTGGAGAAAAATGAGTAAAATCAAATCTCAGTCGGGAGGGGGAAACAAGCGAACCTGCCTGCTTAACATGGTCACCAAGAATGTGCCTGAGAGAAGCATGAAGGAGATGAGTTGCTGTATGATTTTTTCTCAGTGCCTTTCGTCTTGGAACATCCACAGAAGCCTCTACTTTTTCTCCTTTCATTAACCTTCCCGATATTACTTTTATTTTATGAGAAATGACTTGAGGAATGGGAAAATATGCGGTTTCAACTAGAGCAGAAAAATGAGGATTCTTCAAAAACCCAGAATCCCCAATCTGTCCTCCTGCTTCGGCATAAAAAGGAGTTTTATCAAGAATAACTTCCCCGTATTCCCCTTCCTTCAGTTCTTGGCAGATCTTTTTATCTTTCAAAATAGCTATTATTCTGGCCTCCTCAACAGAGTCATTTTCATATCCAACGAACTCTATTGAAAAGTCGCATAATGCTTGATAAGCTTTTTTCTCTTCACTTCTAAGCTCTCCAATCCAAGATTGGCGGGCACGCTGGCGCTGTTTTTCAAGCTCTTCATGAAATCCAACCTCATCTATTTGAACTTTATACTCTTCTGCCAACTCAAGAGAGAGGTCAGGAGGAAAGCCAAAAGTATCATAGAGTTTGAACACTTTTTCTCCTGATAAAATGTTTTTGCCTTTATCTTTCGCTTCCTTTACAAATTGATAAAAAGTGCGCAACCCGGCAGTGAGTGTATGAGAAAATCGCCTTTCTTCGGCGAGACAGATTTCAGAAATGTAGTTTGCAGCCGAAAGTAATTCAGGGTAAGCTTCTTTCATTGTTTCTGCTACTGTGCCGGTGAGCTTAAAGAGAAATGGTTCATCGATGCCCAGGAGGTTTCCATTTCGATATGCACGTCTGATTAACCTCCGCAATACGTATCCTCTTCCTTCATTTGAAGGCGTGATACCATCTACTATCAAAAAAGATATTGCTCGGATATGGTCAGCTATTATCCTCATAGAAATATCACCCTCATCATTTGCAGGATATTCTCGAGCGCTGAGATTGCAGATTTCCTCTATTAGAGGAAGAAAAAGGTCGGTCTCAAAATTGCTTTTCTTCCTTTGAAGCGCGGCTGCTAGTCTTTCCAGCCCCATTCCTGTATCGATGGATGGAGACGGCAACGGATGGAGTATCCCTTTTTCATCCTGATAGAATTCCATAAAAACGAGATTCCAAAGCTCAATAAATCTATCGCTTCCTTCTTTTATGAGCCTGTATGCATCTTCACTCCCAATTTCTCCCTCCACGTCATAATGAATTTCAGAACAAGGTCCACATGGTCCTGTCTCTCCCATGGCCCAAAAATTATCGTCCTTTCCAAAACTGAATATTTTATCTGCAGGGATCCCGATTCTTTTGTTCCAAATGCTGAATGCTTCCTCATCCTCTTCATAAATTGTGACATAGATTCTTACCTCATCCAGCTTGAAAATTTGAGTCACAAGCTCCCAAGCATATTGAATCGCTCCTTCCTTGAAATAATCACCAAAGGAGAAGTTACCTAACATTTCGAAGAAAGTATGGTGTTTGGTTGTTTTCCCTACCTGTTCTAAATCATTATGCTTTCCGCTTACCCTCATACACTTCTGAATAGAAGCTGCTCTCTTATAAGGCCTTTTCTCAAGGCCAAGAAAAACATTTTTAAATTGATTCATTCCTGCATTTGTAAAGAGAATTGTTGGATCATCTTTCGGAAGAAGAGGAGAGCTTTTGATTATTCTATGTTTTTTTTTAGCGAAAAAATCTAGGAATTGTTCTCTTATCTCCTGAGCCTTCATTTATTAATGTGTCTTATCTTCATGTTCTTCTTCTTCGACCATTTCTTTTTCTTCTCGCTCGATTCTTCCCATTTCTTTTTCCATTTCTTCAAGGGCAATATCAGCAGCTGCTCTGATTCCCATCACTCTCAGCTTGAAATTATCAGGAGTTGACGAATACCTCAGGCCCTGTTCATAAGAAATATATCCCTCTTTATACAGTTGATAGATCGACTGGTCGAATGTTTGCATGCCATACTGAGAAACACCTGCAGCGATAGCATCGCGGATAAAAATTGTTTTTTCCCTATCATTGATACACTCCTGAATATAGGGAGTGGCAATCATCACCTCAACAGCTGGGACTCTACCGAGGCCATCTTTCTTCGGTATGAGACGCATGGAGATAACTGCTTTGAGGATGGATGCCAGCTGAAGTCTTATCTGTCTCTGATGGTGAGGAGGAAATACAGAGATGATTCTATTTATTGTTTCCGGCGCATCCAGAGTATGAAGTGTACTCAAAACAAGGTGCCCCGTTTCAGCAGCAAGGAGGGCTGTCCCAATTGTTTCTGCATCTCTCATCTCGCCAACAAGAATGACATCAGGGTCTTCTCTCAAAGAAGCTCTTAATCCACGAGAGAAACTGGAGACATCCAGCCCAACCTCTCTTTGACTTATTGTGCTTTTCTTATCTCGGTGAAGGTACTCAATAGGGTCTTCGATGGTAATTATATTTTCTACGCGATTCTCATTGATGTGATTAACCATCGCTGCCAAAGTTGTCGTCTTTCCTGAGCCTGTTGTCCCTGTTACCAACACCAACCCCCTCTGCTCCAAGGATATTTTTTCCAGAACCTTGGGGAGGAGCAACTCTCTTATTGTCTTTACCTCCAAGGGAATGATCCTCAAGGTTATGGCTATCGTTCCTCTCTGATGATAGATGCTTCCCCTGAACCTGCCGAAGCCAGGAAGGCTATAGGCTAAGTCAATATCAAGCTCTTTTTTGAGAACCTCTTTCTGATATTCATTGGTTATCTGCTCTGCGAGCTGAAAAGTTTCCCTAGGTGTCAACTTTGGGAAATTGGTCAAAGGCTTCAACATTCCGTGGATGCGAATGATGGGGTGATTTCCTGCCTTCAAATGAAGGTCAGAAGCATCATTCTCAATTGCGATTTTTAATAATTCATCAATTTCCATAATCCCCCCTTTTAAACATAAGTTAACCAGTTATATTTATCTTCTTTTTTTCCTTGAATGTAGGCAAAAAATTCATCTTGAATTTTTTTTGTTATGGGGCCCCTCCTCCCCTCACCTATTTTGATTTTATCTATAGACCGTATGGGTGTGATTTCAGCTGCAGAACCTGTGAAAAAAACCTCATCTGCCATGTAGAGTAATTCTCGGGGAATAGTCTCCTCCACAAAAGGGATTCCTAAATCTTTAATGATTCTTATTACTGTGTCTCTCGTTATTCCAGGAAGAATCGAAGAAGAAAGAGGGGGTGTGTGAACACAACCATCTATGACCAAAAAAATATTCTCACCACTTCCTTCACTTATATGTCCCCTAATGTTCAAGGCTATTCCTTCAACATAACCATCGACTAGGGCTTCCATCTTAATAAGCTGGGAATTCATATAATTTGCCCCAGATTTTGCGAGCGCGGGGAAAGTATTAGGTGCCATTCTCCACCACGATGAAACTCTCACATCCACTCCTTTTTCTAAGGCTTCCTCTCCTAGGTATTTGCCCCATTCCCAAACGAGTATAGCACAATCGACGGGATTAGGAAAGGGGTCAACCCCCAATGTTCCATAACCCCTGTAGACAATAGGCCTTATGTAACATTCCTTGAGGTTGTTAGCCTTAACTGTCTCAATGATAGATTTATTAAACTCATCCTGGGTATAGGGGATTTCCATACGATAAATCTTACATGAATTATAAAGACGCTTTGTATGAGCGTGGAGTCTGAAAATCGCAGTCCCTTTAGGGTTACTGTAAGCCCGGAAGCCTTCAAAGATACATGTTCCATAATGAATCACATGCGAGGCAATATGAATGGTAGCCTCCTTCCAGGGGGTTAGCTTCCCATTCATCCAGACTTTACCATCTTCTTTAAAAGGACTCATTTATTACTCCTATTAATAAGATTTTAATAATCCTTAAAAAGGGTGATTCATCTTATAAGAATTATTTTCTCAAGTCAAACTCCTAGACAAGTTCTCCGCAACGGGGACAAATCTTTGTCCGGTAAGGTAGGGGTCTGCGGCAATTCCAGCAAAGCCCAGAATCACTCCTTTCCCTCGCTTTAATCCTTTTCCAAATGTCATCCATTTCTGATTTTTGTGAATCTTGACCCTTGAATTTAATCAAATCTCGAATTAAATCTGAAGACCTCTGATATCTGTTTTCTATTTTTGCAAGACAATTCATGATAATCCCATCAAGTTCTTTAGGTATTCTGGTATTTCGCAAACGAGGGGGGGTTATTTTCCCTTCCTGGGCTCTTTCCATAATTTTGAATGGATCAGGGTCAAAGATTGGAGGGTCTCCAATGATCATTTCATAAAAAATACATCCAATTGAATAAATATCAGATTGGAAGGATGCTTTCCCCAGGAACTGCTCTGGAGCCATATAAGGGGGAGAGCCTATTCTTGTCGAGGCATAAGGGACATTATTGAGCCAAGCCGACGTTCCAAAATCTGTTATTTTTAGGGTTCCGTCTTCAGAGACCATTATATTAGAGGGCCTCAAATCGCGATGGATGATTTTATTTCTATGAGCGTGTTCAACACCGCGAGAAATTTGGATAATATAGTCAATGGCAGTTTCAAGGTCTAGAGTTTTCTCTTTCTCTAATATTTTTTCCAACGTTTTCCCCTTTACATACTCCATAACCATAAAAAAAATCTTGTTCTCCTTTTCAGCCGAAATCATGCGTACTATGTTAGGATGATTGAGTGCTGCTTGGAGTCTTGGTTCTTTGAGAAGTTTAAAAAGCTCTAGAGACTGTTTGTGGGGAACCTTTATAGCGACTTTAATGTTGAGCCAGGTGTCCTTAGCCAAATAAACAGATCCGAATCCACCACTTCCTATTGACCTCAATATCTGATACTTTCCTACTTTCTGTCCCTGGAAAAACATGTTAAGAATTCCAAAAATGGGAAATTATGGCAAGGGCAGAGAGAGAAGCTGTTTCTGCCCTTAGGGTATATTGTCCTAAGCTTACTCCTTCAAATCCATGTCTTAAAATATTAGTCTCCTCCTCTTCTGTCCAACCTCCCTCAGGTCCTGTGAGCAAAATTAAAGATTGCGGAGGTTTTTCCTGCTTTAGTCCTGAATTTGAACTGGAGAAGAGGATTTCTTTAAGGTATTTGCCTTCCTTCTCGCTTAAAAGAAGCTTTTTTGCCTCTTTCCTTTCCTGAATTAGTTGTGTTAGAGTTTGGGGAGGGAGTATTTTTGGTACCATAGGTCTTAAACATTGTTTGGCTGCTTCACGTGCTATCCTTTGCCATCTTTCAATTTTTCGTTCCTTTTTCTCCTGTAGCCTGACGATTGTGCGCGCAGATTCTACGGGTATGAAAGCAGTTATTCCCAGTTCTGTGGATTTTTGGATGAGAAACTCCATTTTATTAGATTTCAAAATTGCTTGTGCAAGTGTGATGGTCAAACGTTGAGGTTCTTTGCTCTTTCTCTCGAGCATTAATAGATACGTCCCTTTTGAGCTAATCTTATCGACTTTCGCAAGATATAAATTTCCCTCTTCGTCGAAAAGCCAAACTTTATTTCCTGGTTTTATCCTGACCACATTCTTCAAGTGATGGTGTTCTTCTCCATCGATGAAGGCATAATTCTTTTGAATTTGACTTTTTTTGACAAAAAAACAATTAGAAGTCAAATTTTTCTCTAATGAAAAATCTTTCTTAATCGATCCATAAGGCTTCGGTCTATTCCTTCCACGCATTCGCTCCGAGATTCTGCAAACTTTTTGAGCAGTTCTTTTTGTTCTTTTGATAATTTCTCTGGAGTGCTGACATTGACTTTTACAAAAAGGTCCCCTTTTCTATGGCTCCTTAAATCTTTTAGCCCTTTTCCTTTAAGCTTAAAGAGAGTCCCGGGTTGAGTTCCAGCTGGTATTTCAAGGAGTTCATTCCCTTCAAGAGTGGGAAGATAGAATTTGACTCCCAGCGCTGCCTGAGTGAAAGAAATCGTCAGCTCACAATAAAGATTATTTTCCTTTCTTTTGAAGAAGGGGTGTTCCTTTTCCCGGATTATCAAATAAAGGTCTCCTCGCGGAGCTCCTGGATCACCTGGCTCCCCTTCCCCGGCGAGTCTGAGTCTTGTTCCATCTTCTACTCCAGCAGGTATTTTTATGTTGAGTGTCCTTTTCTTTTTAATTTTTCCTGTTCCTTTACATGCTTCACAGGGAGATGTGATTACTTCACCATTGCCTTCACAAGCTGAACAGGTTCTGGAAATAGTAAAGAAGCCTTGCTGGTAACGAATCTGCCCCCTACCCTGACAGTGAGGACAGACGGATTTCGTAGTTCCGGGTCTAAGTTTTGTTCCGTGGCACACATCACAAACCTCGCTCCGGTGGAGGGTGATTTCTTTTTCCACACCAAAGGCAGCCTCTTCTAAAGTCAACTCTAGTTCCAGGTTGAAATCTCTTCCTTTTCGCGGAGAATATGTTCTCTTTCGAGTGCGAGTTCCAAAAAAATCACCGAAACTGAAGCCAAAAAAGTCACCAAGGATGTCCTCAAAGTCTTCAAATATGGATGAATCAAAGCCAGTAAAACCAGTATAGCCCTCACCCCTTAACCCTTCGTGACCAAAGCGGTCATAAACAGACCTTTTTTCTGGGTCAATAAGAACGCTGTATGCCTCAGCTGCTTCTTTAAACTTCTCCTCCGCCTCTTTATTCCCTGGATTCCTGTCAGGATGGTATTTTAGAGCCATCTGCCGATAGGCTTTTTTTATTTCCTCTGGAGATGCGTTGCGGGGGATCCCCAGGATTTCGTAATAGTCACGCTTCATCATCTTCTTTCACTCTTGAAGATTCTCCGTAATTCCATTTAACGATTTTACCTCCAGCTCCCTTCCAGAGTTCTGAAATTGGTCTTACCTGGGCTCTTTGTTCTCTTCGAGTCGCTAAATCCCTGGCAGAAACTTGAACTAGGCCATCAGCATCAATCTCAAAAGTAACGTCGATTTGAGGCACACCAGCGGGAGCTTCTTCTATTCCTACAAGGTCAAAATGGGCCAGGGAAATATTTTCTGAAGCTTTATCGCTTTCGCCTTGAAGGACATGAATTCTAACTCTTCTTTGATTATGTTCAACTGTAGTGAAAGCCATGGTTCTTCTTGTGGGGATGGTAGTATTTTTTTCAATAATCTTGACGAAAACATCGTTTTCAGTCTCAATCCCGAGCGAAAGTGGTGTAACATCGAGAAGAAGGGCAAGATCGGTAATCGTCCCTTTCAAGATTCCAGATTGTATTGCCGCTCCCATAGCCACAATCTCATCAGGGTTTATATCCTGAATAGGCTCCTTCCCGAAGAACTCTGCAATCTTTCTTTTAATCAGAGGCATTCTTGTCTGCCCCCCAACCAAGATGACCTCATCAATATCTTTTATGCTTAAATTTCCGCTTTTCAATGCCTCTTCAATATAAGGTAATGTATTCGACACTAAATCCTCGGTCAGACCTTCTAGTTTTTTCCTTGTGAGTCTTTTTTGAATGTGTTTAGAACCAGAGGGGCCGGAATAAATGAAAGGGAGGCTTATCTCGCTTTCCAAAGTGAAGGATAATTCTCTTTTAGCCTTTTCTGCAGCCTCTTTGATTCTCTGGAGTGCCAACTTATCTTGGGAAAGGTCAACATTGTTTTCTTTTTTGAATTCCTCAATTACCCAATCCACAATTCTATTATCGAAATCATCTCCTCCAAGATAGGAATTCCCATTGGTTGAAAGCACATGAAAAACATTTCCCTCAATTTCCATGAGGGTTATATCGAAAGTTCCGCCTCCCATATCATATACCGCGACAATTCCATTTTGTTTCTTGTTTAACCCATAAGCCAAGCTCGCTGCTGTAGGCTCATTAATCACTCTTAACACTTTGAAGCCGGCGAGTTTTGCCGCTTCTTTGGTAGCCTGTCTCTGATGGTCATCAAAATGAGCTGGAACGGTAATCACTGCTTCATCGACCTCTTCTCCTAAATAAAATTCCGCACATTCACGCAAATAGCTCAAAATCATCGCAGAGATTTCTTGGGGCGTTATCAAGATTGAATCTATGGAAATCAAGATTTCGCCATTTTCTCCTTCAGTTAGCTTATAGGGAACCCTTTTCCTTGCCTCCTGCACTTGAGGTGAGTCTAATTTCTTCCCCATTAGCCTCTTGATTGCTGTTATCGTATTTTGTGGGTTTGTGATTGCCTGCCTCAGGGCAGGATTTCCTACGAGTTTTTCTCCGCTTGAAGTAAAGCTCACTACAGAGGGAGTGGTATTTTGTCCTTCCCGATTGGGGATAATTCTAGGTTCTTCCCCTTCCAAATAAGCCATGCATGAGAATGTCGTTCCCAGATCTATTCCAATCGTTCGCTCCATGTCTATTTATCCTTTTTGGGGATTACAACCTTAACCAACGCAGGTCTGAGGAGCCTGTTGTGAATGGTATAGCCTTTCTGAAGCTCGGCCGCAATTTCAGGCTCCTCTACCTCCTCAGATTCCTCGGTTATGAAAGCTTGATGCATATGAGGGTCGAATTTTTTTCCTTTAATTTCAATGGGCGTAACACCTTGTTTGGATAAAAAATTCTGATATTGTTTATAGATTAGTTCTACTCCTTCTTTAAAACTCTTCCCGTCTGTCTGATCACTCGATTCTAAAGCTCTCTCGAAGTTATCTAGAATCTCCAGGAGTTCCTTCAGTAATTCGCTGAGAGCATATTGATAATACTCGGCCTTTTCCCGCTCGAGGCGTTTCTTAAGGTTCTCTTTTTCGGCTAACTGCCTTAGGTATTCTTCTTTGAGTTGTGTGTTTTCCTTCTTGAGTCTCTTTATCTCTCCCTCTTTCTTTTTAAGCTTAGCTTTTATCTCATCTTTCTCTTCAGTTTTTTCTTTGCTTTCTTTTTCCTCTACTTCCTTTTCTTTGAGGTATTCTATTTCAACCTCTTCTTTTTTTTCTTCTTCTTCCTTTATTTCTGGCGCTTTTTCTTCCTCAGTCATTTTTCCTCCTAATAACTGATGGTCTGGCTCAATCTCTTTGCTACCAGGTCCACCAAGGAAATTATTTTTCTGTAAGGAATTCTTTTTGGACCTATGATTCCCAATGAGCCAAAAATCTGACTCTGGTCCCCATAATGAGAGAGCACTAATGAACAATCTGTTATCTCTGGAATCTCAAGCTCTGAACCGATGAGAACCTTGACTTTATCGAGCGTTATGAAATCTGAAAGGAGCTTGGTAAGCTTAGCCTTCTGTTCAAATTTCTCAAGAAGAGATTTTAAAATTTCCATTTGAAAGAATTCTGGTTTTTGAATGAGCTTAGAAATACCCTGAAGAAAAATTCGACTATCATGTTCTTCTTGATAGATGTAGGATTTCAACAAAGAAATCAGTTTATTGAGGAGGGACTCATATTTCACCTTGTATCTGGGAAGTTCCTGAAGAAGATAATTTCTTGCATAGAGCAGGTTTTTCCCTCTGAAACTCTCGTTCATGTATTGAGAAGCTTTATCAAGCTCTGCTTGGGTAAAATAGTTACCAGTCTCCACAATTTCAGTCAGTACAAAGTTAGAAAAAGTAATCAAGATGATCATCACCTTGTTTTCAGATATTTTAATGAAGCGAAGATGGCGAAAATTTACTTTTGAAATTTTAGGGGGGATGACAAATCCAATGTTGTCAGAATAATCAGATAAAATTTTAGATGCACCGCTTAATAAAGAGTTAATGTCATTTTTTTCAAGTTGAAAGTTCTTTTCTGGATATTCAAGGCTTGTTTCAGATAAAGCGAGTTCTTCAAGCAAGTTATTGACATAGAACCTTAAACCTTTATCAGTAGGTACGCGTCCTGCTGAGGTATGGGGTTGAAAAAGAAAGCCATGCCTTTCCAGCTTAGCCATGATGTTCCTTACTGTAGCGGAAGAAACCTTGAAGTTGCTTTTCTGAGCTATAAGCCCAGAACTAATCGGTCTTCCAATTTTTAGGTAGTTCTCGACAATAAGGTTTAGAATTTGAATCTCTTTCTCTCTAAACAAGTTACTCATCTTAAAAATTTTATATCATTAAAGCAAAAAAATTGTCAATCATGTAAGCATCTCTATTTCCGTGATGGCATTTAATTTGCATAGCAAGCCAATTCCTCTTTCCTCTGGTGCCAGTAAGCATCCTACTCCCCATTGAGTTTCAGCAAGCGCAGCTCAAGCAGGAGGTTGACCCCATCCCGCAACCAACTCATCCCTCTCTTTTTGAACCGCCTCAACACCGTAATATCGACCATCTTTTCTACCGGACCCGATCCATACCCCTTGACCTCAGGAATGTTTCTTATCCATTCGGCATTATTCATCACATATTCGGCCAGCCGAAAGATCTCCTCCGACCCCAATCTATCCCTGAAAGCCTCCCCCACCAAACCATCGACTATCTGCTCGGCCTTTCCCTCCAGAGCCAGAGGTTTAAGCCTTTCTACTCTCTGGCTCCTCTCTAAATGCCAGATATCCAATACCCCGACGGCCCGAGGAAAATAATCCGCCTTCAGCTTCTTCTTTATCCAAACCGCCCCATCACTGATGAAATACACCTTCCTGGCTTCCTCTACCCCTTGCTTGAGGCATTCAAGATAAAATTTCTCCCCAAACGCCTCAGCCTCCTCCACCGACGCATACGTCCTCTTACCCATAAGCCATACCCGCCCCCTGGAAATATTCACCCGCCAGGAAAAACTCGTCCCCACCCAGCACTCCATCCATCCCTTCCTCTCCCGGTCATTGATCGCTGTCCCATCTACCTGAATGAATAATACCTCAGGCCCTTCCCCTATATCCTCACCCCGACCAAATACCTCCTCCCCCCTCCTCCCAGGCCAACCGATGAATCTTCGTCCGCCTCACCTCTAAACCAGTAAACTTCTCTAAAAACTCGTTGGCCTCCTCATAACTCACCTCCACCGCTGCCCAAAGGACTCTCTCCCTTACCCCAAGGATTATCCCATCCCTGCCTTCAAACCTCATCGCTCTATCCAGCGGATAAACCTCCCCTCCACACCCCTGACACCGAAGCCCTATCCGCAGGTACCTTAAAGCCCCCACTAATGTCCAAATCTGTTTATCCTCGTGCCCATTCCTTAAAAGCAAGCCCTCATATCCCTCACACCTCTTCCGGCTGTCAACCGCCATCGCTTCAACCTCCTCAAGAACCCGGCGAAGCACCTCTAAAAAAAAGCCTCCTCTCACATCTTCAATAACTGTTCTTCTATCCAGTGGACATCGCATCGCTTCAATGGGAAATTAATAACGAAGGATATTTCGATTTCCTTCAAGGCTCACCTCCTCTGTTTTTGATTCAAACACCAGTATAAGGTGCGCCTCCCTTTTTTTCCATCACGGTTTTGGAGATGCTTCCCTCAATCATTCCTAATCAACGCTGATTTGCCGATAGGAAATTTAATTGAAACGAAAATCCTCTTGGAATAAGGTTGTTTTTGATGAAAAAAGTAAATCACCCGCTGGGTGATACTTTAACCTGGAAGTATTTTTATAATCCAGCAAGGGGTTTTGCCTTTCAAGCTTGTACACAGCAACGAGCTCATCATGCCGCGAAGTGGTCTGAGGCTCTTTGCGGAAGTCATCAGAACATTGAAGGTTGATTGGAAGGT
>Ga0209102_1000881_pt1 | contig 17803 bp, 10 predicted proteins | sample ConPoolayeHmetaG_FD_185483 | JGI IMG/M metagenome (GOLD analysis project Ga0209102, IMG submission 185483) | Hot spring microbial mat communities from California, USA to study Microbial Dark Matter (Phase II) - Cone Pool mat layer H metaG... ...
AGCCAGTGGTATTGGAGTAAAGAGCCTGATATCCCATGGCTGAGTTGGAGCCGCCAGTGGTATTGGAGTAAAGAGCACTCACTCCCATGGCTGAGTTGTTGTTGCCAGTGGTGTTGGAGTAAAGAGCTCCATATCCCAGGGCTGAGTTGTTGGAGCCAGTGGTATTGTAGTAAAGAGCATTCACTCCCATGGCTGAGTTGTTGGAGCCAGTGGTATTTGAGCGAAGAGCCCCATATCCCATGGTTGAATTGTAGTTGCCAGTGGTGTTGGAGTAAAGAGCCTGATAACCTAAAGCAGAATTGTATTTTCCTTCAGAGCCAGTAGTATTATAAGCTGCTTGTCCTGCCCCAATGCCTACAAAAGTATTGTAATAGCTTGAACCGCCAGAGCGAGTCTGCAGTCCCAAACTCCCATCAGAGTTGTTAATGGTTAAAATAGCATTTGAAGGAGTAATCTCTTTAACCGTGACATCATCAATTGTTCCTACCCAGTTAGCATCTGGAACAAATCTTAGTTTTCCTGTTCCTGTAGCAGTAATCACCCAAGTATGCTGGGTTAAAGTTCCTGTTGACTGACCAACCGAGCTTCCTGCTACCCCTCCAATTTGAGCATAAATTGTTCCCGCTGTAGAAGTGACTATTGTTGCCTTAATCTGATATGTTTTTCCTGAACTTGGGGTTAAAGGAGAATATTCAAAATAGTTTGCTCCAGCCGTATGGTTTGCTACCCCTCCAGATATTGTCCAGTTAGTTCCTGACCAATTACCTGTATCCGTATCAAAGTCTCTATCATCATCATTGGTTATCAGTTCATTTCCAACCGTTGCTACCGAATTTGTTCCTTGTAAAGTTAAAAGATATCCCGGTCCTGTAGTCCCAATCCCAACATTTCCCGAGGAATCTATCGTTATTCCTTGAGTTGCTACTCCTCCAGTAATCAAACCAATTTTATCTGCTCCTAATCTATATAATCCTGTATTAGTATCATTGGTAAATGTTAGGGCAGGGGAGGAAGCAGAGCCATCAGGAAGATACAAAGTAGAACCAGCAGTAATTGTTCCTGAGGTTGTTAGGTTGCCACCAAGATAAGTGTTTCCCGCAACATAAAGTTTGTACCCCGAAGCATCAGTCGCGCCAATCGCTACATTGTAGGAAGTACTATCCGGATAAAGATTTACTCCCGAAAGAGTCCATGGACCAACTGAACCACCACTGCTAATATCTTGCCAAGTACCTGCCCCTTCGTTGTCTGAAACCAAAGCATAGCCTGCGGTTGCTCCGGTGGGCATCTTAAACCCGGTGACCTGAATTGTGCCGTTAACATTCAAAGCAAAACCGGTAGCGGTAACACCAATTCCCACATTGCCAGCAAAATAGTTGTCGCCCCCGCCCAAAATCCGCAAATTCCCAGCTGCCGAGGCATTGCCCGCATAATCAATCGTAAATTTCGGAGTGGGGGAGGAGCCGGATTCAAGCTTTAACAGGTTGAAATTAGTATTATCGTTGGCAACTTTACCATAAAGCAGCGTATTTTCCTCTTTTTGACCCGAAGCTCCGAGCTGGGCATCAGTGGCATTTAGCACATTACCAGTCGGAGCGCTAAGAGTGAAGTTTATCACTCCCGCCCCATCGGGTGCTAAAGTGATATTGCCATCAGAGCCAGTGGCAGTGGTTAAAGTTAGCGCCTGACCCTGAATCCCGAAAGTCCCGGAGGTTGATTTAATTGCCGGCGAAGCAGCAGCAATAATAATGTTGCCATCAGAGTTAACCACCGGAATAGTGTTTACCTCTGCCGGGGAGGCGGGTGGAAAGCCCTGCAAAGTTTCGGCATTCAAAGCGTAACCAACAGTGGCAATGTGAATTCGCGGCTCCAAAACTTCATCGTCTGGAGGGGTACCAACCGTTATTTCCAGCCAAACTTCAGGATTTTCCGAAAACACCGAGGCATCGATCTCTGTTGCCGAAGGACAGGAATAACCATCGCCGCTGGTTGTTCCCAAAATGAGACTGAAAATTCCATCAGTGTCCGGAGAGATTGTACAACTACCCGAATTCCAAAGTGCTGTTCCGCCTGAAGAAACATTATAAAGTTTAAAAACTATATTTGTCGCCGAGGTGATAGGATTGCCCGAAGAATCAGTTAGTCGCCCCTGGAAAGATAAATAGCGTTTTGGCGGTGTCAAACTAGTGGGATAAGCCATTGGTTCTGGTGCCCGGCGGAAAAACTGGTCATAAGCGCCATATCCTAAAGCGGCGCAGAAAATTATCAAAATCGCCCAGTGCAAATAGCGGGTGATTGATATTGAATGATATTTTTCGTAAATATTTGATAGAGTTGGTAGGGGAGGGAGCCGGCGGAAACGCCGAAGGACACCTCGGATGGTGGCAGGCTGGAGCGAAGCGGAAGCCATGACTCCTCCGAGGTGACGCCTGGCAAAAGGATTTTGCTTCAAATATCCCTTTTCTGCCGCCCAAAAGCAAAACTTGCGCACTGCCGCCATTCGCCGCTTGACTGTCGACGGCGACAGCCCCAGGCTTTCCAGTTTTCTCTGATAGGCTAAAATTTTTGTTTTAGTTATTTCCATGCCTCTTGACAACCTTCTTTTTCTGTGCTATAAAATAATTACTTTTCTTCCCCGGTTCGTCCGGGGTTTTCTTTTGGGTAAAGCTTTTCACCAGCCCCTTAACCATGTTTTTTCTCTCTTGCCCAGGCTTTAATATTGGCATAATCGACAAAAGCAATGGTTTTGCCCTTTAGATATTTTTTCAAGTTAATTTTAAATTTCGAATTTAGGTTTCTTGCCATTTTTAATTTCCTTCCAGCCAGGCTAAAAAGTGGCGCAAATCAGATAAATAATTTTTAATTGTCAGCGGGCTGGTTTTTTCTTTTTCTAAATATTTCCAGAAATCGTCAAGGAGGTCTGTCCACGCGGGGAGAGACCCTTCCGTTTGCGCTGAAGCTCCGGCAGGTAGGTGCCTGTTCCCAGAGAAGCGATATTGTCTAGTAGTAACATTGCCAATTTTTACTGCCGGGTTTTCCGAAAGCCATCCCTGACTGCGGGCAAACTCTCCAAGTTTACGAAGAGCCGATAAATGGCGATTAATTGTAGATGGGGGAGTTTTAGCACTCAGCAAGTCTTGCTGATATTCAAGGATTGTTTCTTTGCTAAAAATTCCAAAAATTCCCTTTCCGGCGACTTGGTAGTGGATGCCGGTTTTTTGTGCCAACCAGTCAAAAAAATTTTTGATATCAGATAAATAATTTTTGACCGTTAGCGGTGAGCAACCTTGGCTTATAAGATAAATTCTAAAAAATTTGGGCAGGTCCATAGCAATTTAAAATTTAAAATTTAAAAAGTAAAAAGTAGAAACTTTCATCTATTTTCCGCAATTTTAATTTTAAGTTCAAATTATACAGATTATACAGCGTTATACTTTAACTATTTCTACTATAATAAGGGTTTTTAGGTTTGTCAAGAGGGAATTTTTGTTTTATTTGATATATTTAGATAAGGTCATTTTTAAATTCCCTATTATTAAAAAATTAACGCAAAACTATTTTCATAGTCTTTTTCACAGGTATTTTTTCCCGCAAAAGTGCCATTTTGATATATTCTAAAGATATCATAGTATATCATTAGGAGAAAATTAAGCAGTAAAAGTCTATAGATATATTTTGATATATTAAAGTTTTTCTAAAAAATTAAAATCCTATAGTAAATTAATTGACAAAAGCTATTTTAGTTGTAAAAAATGGAGGTCGAAGTTTTTATTAAATGTCAAATGAGGGGGGGGAGCTAAAGATAATTTAAAAAAGATATTTAAAAATTAATCTTAGGATAGAAAATTAAAATTTAGGAAGTTTAAGGTATTAACTCGGGTTAAAATATTTAGAAATTAGAAATTAGGAATTAGAAATTTTATCGTCCCCATAGTAAAACTATAATTGATATTTTTATCACTTGAGAAGTTAAATCGCTAACAGGCTTTCGATTTAAATAAAGCTTAATCTAGCTTGAAAAAGTTTAAAAAGCGGCTAGCGGCAGAGAAAAGAAGGAAGGATTTATGGTTTAAAAAGAGGGCATTACTTATAGTAAAATTTTTTGACCAGAGGAAGAAAAACTAAACAGCCAATTCCTAGCAAAAGCAAGGGCAGCTTACTTGGGTTTGGCTGGTATTCAAGGGAAACTTCCTGTTGCCCAGGCGATAACTTTACCGCCATAAAACTGGGAAAGACCATAAGTTTTTGAGCCTTCTGGCCGTTGATTTTTACTTGCCAGTTTGGATGATAGGTCATTTTGAAAATCAAAAGACAGCTTTGGCAGGCAGGACTTATTTCTACTGTTGCCTGATATTTTTCGCCAACGATTTCTTCTTTTATAATTTTGCTTTGGCTATCTAAAATTTGTGTACAAGGATAATCAAAGGGGGAAGGAAAAAAAGTTTGCTTGGGCGCTTTTTTACTCAAAATTAAGGTAGGAAATTCTTTTTTTGCCGGCAGGTCAGACAAAAGCCAAAGGTGGATGATATTTAAAATATCAGTTTTTTGTATTTTGATAGATATATTGCTTGTCCCCAAAGTGAAATATCCCTCGCTTTCTACTTGGGAAAGATTAAAGCGGCCAAAGCTGCCAATAAGTTTGGCAAATTTTGGCAGGGGAAAATCTTTTGGCGTTACCAGGTAGCGAACATTCCATAAATTATAATCGCGGGGGTTTTCGTAATTAAAAAAAGGTTCAGGGTCGGTGTTTAAAGACCAACTTTCTGGCAAAAAGCCAACCAAGGGGACGCCAGCGGTTGACAAAGCCAAATAAACCTGAGTAGCCCCGATTTTAAACTCCCGGCCCCAATTTCCTGGAGTGCCGGCATAGGTTCGGCCCCGGGGAAGTGATTTTATTGTTGCTACCAGTTTTTGGAAATCCGCCTCGTCGGTTTGGTAGTTTTCGTTTGCTTGCCCAAGCCAGATTCGGTTGTAATAAAGATAGTTGGCATTGGCTTTATAAACCGCGACCCCCAGTAAAAAAATCAAAACTCCCGAGCTCAAAATCCTTCCTCCGTTCAAAATTTTTACCTCCATTTTTTTGGTTGCCGGCCAGCTTTTTTCTAGATAGTCCAGTCCTATTTTCAGCCCGGCGGTTGCTAACTGGCGAAATTTCTGAAGGACAAAAAAGGCTCCCACCCCGATCAAAGGAAAACTAACCAAATGAAGACCGTTTATCAGCCGTTGTTGGTGCATTTCTTTCATCATCGGTAAAAGGTCAATTAGCGGTCCCCAGGTGGTTCTGCCAAAATAAAGTGCTAGCCAAAAAGGAAAAAGAAAGGCAAAAAAGCGATATTTTCCCCGGAAGCGCCACAAAGAGACAAAAAATCCCACTCCCAGCAGGTAAGTCAGAATCGGCGGCCGACCAAAATCAAGAAGCTGGCCGTTTAACAACATAGAGATGACTTCTTTTGCCCCGTAGGAATTCCATTTGACCGGCGGATCCCAAAAAGAAACATTGTGATAGATATTTTCCAAAAGCAGGGGAACAAACCAATAAGATAAAAGTAAAAAAGAAAAAGTAAAAAGGAAAAAGTAAAAAACATATTTTTTTACTACCTTTTTTACCGCCGCCAGCCAGTGAAGTTTTTCCTTGGTAAAGTTAGTAAAAAGCTGAAGGGCTTCCTCCCAAGGCAAAAAAGTCAAAGGCAAAAGCAGCAAAGAAAGAACAATAAAATAGCCAAAAGCCAAATGAGAGGCAAAGGTGGCCGCCAAAAGTAAAACCGCAACCAGCAAATCTTTGGTTTTTATTGCCTGCCGTCGACGAAAAAGGCGGTAAAACGCCCCCAAAGCTAAAGGAGCGAAAAAAATCGCCCAAAGCTGGGTAGAAAGCCCATATCCTCGCCAGGCAAAACTGGAAATATCCGCTCCATAAAGGCCATCGGTTAAAATCTGGCTGCCAAAAAAAGCCGCCAGCGCCGAAGTTAGTTTGCCAAAACCAAGCCAGCGGCAGGAGATATACCAAGAGACTGGCAGAAAAACCCAAAAGCCAAACTTTATCCAGTTAAATATGTTATACAAGTTTACCTTTTTTATTATTAAGTTATATATAATCACAGTTAATAAATGGGGGAGGTGTTGGTAATAAAAAGGTAGGGGATAGCCCGAAGCCCAAGTTGGTACCCAATGGTCAATTAAAAATTTACAATTTTCAATTTTCAATTTACAATTTTCGAAAACTTCGCTCATTCGTTCGGTGAGGGCGAACTGGAAAATGTTGTCGTTGGGGTCGGCTTTAATATTTAGTTCTGGTCGAAGGGTAAAAAAATTAAAAATCACCGCCGCTCCCACTAGTAAACCCGCCAGCCAAGTTAGTCTGTTACCGCGCCAAATGTTTTTTGGCTGCCAGCGTCCAGTCGATTTTGAAAATGAAGAAATCCTGTTTTTCATCTATAAATCCTTGGTTCCAGCCAGTTGGCATGGTCTTCAGTAATACCATCGCCGGCATCATTAACCGCCAAAAGCAGGGTTTTTACTCCTTCCAAGGAAACATCCGCATGTCTGGGTAAATCTCCTTTAGTCATTTTTTGGGAGCGAAAAAGAAGCTTGCCATCGCCGTAAATTTCAAAAACAACACTTGCCCGCTGGCTGGCGGCGGTATCTACCCCAAAATCGGTTTCCAGCCGCCGGAACTTTTTATCCAAATCAAAAACAATTTGGGAATTAGCATGGGTGCCAAATCCTTGGCGGTAAAAAAAGTAATTGACCGACAAAAAAGACCAACTTTTTGGCCCAAACATCGAGTTTAAATTGCGGTTGACTTGCAAAGTGCCGTAATCTTGGGTAGCGCTAATTGGCTTAAGTTTGGTGAGGGAAATTTCTTTTTTGACCAAATACTCCAAGTTTGTCAGTAAAACCCCGGTAACCAGTATTCCTAATGTTGCCAATTTCCAAAAAAGAGTGAGATTTTTTCCCACCTCCCAAAGAAAAAGAAAAAAGAAGACCAGATTAAAAAGACTAAAAGCCATCTCCCAGTTTTTACTTGTCAGAAAGCCAAAAACTTTGATGCCGTTTTCCGGATAATTAACCAGCATACTAGAATTAAGACCAGCAAAAACCGAAACTGAAAGTAGAAAAAACAAAAGCAAAAACCAGCGTCGTTTTGCCGGTTTTTCCCAATAGTCTGGTAAAAGCAAAAATAAAAAGCAAAAAGCAGGGAAAATATAGCGCTCATGGCTTTGGGTGGGAAAAAGAAAGAAAGCCAAACCAGCCAAGATAAAGGCTAAAAGGAGGTTTTTTGGTCCTTCTCTGGTTAAAACCAAGCCGACGGCCAACAAATAAAAGGAAGAAAACAAAATCAGGCCCATTGTTTTTGCCGAGGTCACGCCCAAGGTCAAAATCTTATCGCTTATCTCCATTCCTTTTCCGCCGGCAACCAGCCACCACAAATTATAAGCCCGCAAAGAAAGAAGGGGAAACCAGTCGGCATTTTGGTAAATTAAATAAAAAGTCCGCTCCAGACTGTTTTTCAAAACAAAAGGAAAACTCCAAGCCAAATAGGTTAAAGCCGCCACCGCTAAGTTTTTTGCCATAGTTTTGAAAGAAAAATTCCGCCATAAATAAAGGAAAAAAAGGGGTAAAAAAACAATTACTTGGAGTTTGAGCATAAAGCCGCTGATAATAAAAATAGTTGCCAAAGTCGGTTGGCTCCGGGCAAGAAAAATCAAAACCAACAAAACAAAAGCCACCCCCACCGAGTCAACTTGTCCCCACCAAGCGCCATCATAAAAAACTACCGGATGGAAAACAAAAGCTGCCGCTAGTGGCAAAGCTAGTCGAGAAGAATTTTTTGGCAAGCCCAAAAGCTGGGGTTGGCGTAAAAGATAATAAATTCCCCAGGCGATTCCCAAATCGCAGATAATTGAGGGAAGTTTGGATAAAAGCAAAAACAAGTAATTACTTGTTTGCCAGTATTGTTGGTAGTTTGCTGGATCGGCAAAAAGACGATAAATTTTTGCCGTCAACCATAAAACTAAAGCAAAACCCGCCGGGTAATTGTAATTGGTGTTTTGAGTGAGCCAAACAATGCCTTTATCCGAAGCCGCCAAGCTCCAAGATTTCCAATAGGCAATATCGGCTTCAAAACCAGGCTGGGGAACCAAAAGCAATCTTAAAACCAAACCTAAAAAAAGAATTATAACCATTATAACCATTATACCAGTTATAACCGTTATTTTTTAAAGGGTTGGGGTTGGTGTTGGAGTAGGGGGATTCCAGCGGACGCTATCAACAATTCGGTTGAAAATTAAAGGATCCAAAATTCCGTTGGCCAAGTGGATAACCAAATTAGGATTGTTTGGCACTTCAAAAAAGACATCTAAATTCGGAGTTTGCCCGACTAAATTAACATAAACCGCTTTGTAGCCTTTAAGTCCTTGGGCATTGGTAAATTTATCAACCGACAAAACATCTTTAAGTCCGGAAAATCTTCGCCACCAATTGCGGACAAAAGCTTCGGTATTGCCCACATACTGGGGATCAATTTCTTGAATATTTTCAATGTTTAAAAGGATATTGAATTGGGGATTAAGATTTCCCCAGGCAATACCAACGGCATCCAGGGGGTCATTGGGAAAAGAAGCTAAGGATAAGGTTTCCGGATAGGAAAAAGAATAAGGATAGGTTTTCCCCTGATAGGTAACCCACTTGTCATCTGAAGGGGCAGTAAAGCGCTGGGGGGCAGTAGGCGGGTTGTCGGTGGTAAAACCACTGGATTGTTGGCCAGTATAAGTTGTCCCACCGGGGAGGGTGATTTTCAGACCTTGTTTTTGAGAATAAGTCCAACCAGCCCAAATAAAAACGGCAATCAGTCCTGTTCCCAAAACTAGTCCTAAAGTAATTTTTTTTAAGTCAGGTTTTTCTTCCATCAATATAAAACTTACCAACTTTCTTTTCTTTTGTCAACCCCTATTTTTTTCCACCTAAGACGTGGAATAGATATGTATGACACCTAGAGAAAATTCGGGGATTTAAACTTAAAAAAGGAAATGTTATATTTAAAACAAATGAAAAAGGGGAGTGGTTTTGGAGAGTATCTGGCCGTTTTTTTGGCCTTGGTTTTTGCTTTTTTAAATATTTTCCATATTCTTCCTCCTCTTTTTAAAATTCCTCCCGGAATCTCATATTTAGCCATCGGCCATTACGGTTATGATTATTTAGGTTATTTGGCTTTAATCAAACAGGGTTTAGCCGGAGACTTTCTGGCAGTTAATCAATTCGCCGGCGAAAAAATGCCAGGCTATTGGGTAATTGCCTGGCCTTATTTATTAGCCGGCCAGGTAGGACGGCTTTTTTCTTTTTCCGCCCCTTTGGTTTATTGGCTTTCTGTTTTTTTGTTGACGGGAGCAATTCTTTTGGCTGTTTATTTTTTAATTAGTTTTGTTTGCCGGGAAAAGAAATTTTTAGTTTTTCCTGTTTTTCTTTCTTTTATTTTTGCTTCGCCCTTTTTTAAAATCAAGAACCTCAAGCCATTTTTGCCAGAAATTTACCGCCTCACCTGGTATTCCGAAGCCACCTTTTTAGACCGTTTAAGTGTCATTCCTCACCATCTTTTGGCAATTTTTTTGACCCTTGGTCTTTTTTTAGCCTCTGTCTTTTTTTGGCAAGAATTTTTCCAAAAGAAGCCTTTAAACCTAAAAATCTGGCTTAAATTTTTTCCCATTGTTTTTCTTTTTGTTTTAATAATGACTCTTTGGCCAATAAGGATAGTTTATCTTTTTCCTGCTTTTATTTTTAGTTTTGCTTGGGGATTTTTTGCCTACCGACTAAAAGATAAACAAAAACTTCTTACCGGGTCGGGAATGGTTTTGTTTTTAGCTTTTGTTTTGCTCGGTAGTGGTTTGTATTTCAAACAAAATGTTGCTGCTGTTTATTCTCCGGAATTAGTTTCTTGGGAGAAATCGCAAATGGAATTTCCTTCCCTTGGTTGTTTTTTCCTGGCAACCGGACCGGTTTTTATTTTTGGCTGGTTGGGGCTGATTTTTTTGATTTTAAAGAAAGTCAATCTCCCCTTGGTTTTATTTTTTGGTCTTTTAGCCAGCTTTCTTTCTTATTTTTTGTTTTTTACCCCCGTTTCTTTATTTTTTAACAATCACAACTCCCGTTTTATTTTTTCCGAGGCTTATTTATTTTTGAGCCTGACCTTGTTTTTTGCTTTAGAAAAAATTTTGCCTAAAAAAAATTTCAGGCTTTTATGGCTGTTTGTGGTGTTGTTGGCAATTTTTTCTTTTCCTTCTTTTTTTCAAGTTTTGAGGGTAAGAATTAAAAGTTTGGAAAGTGTTTCTCCGATTCATTTTTTTTTAGATAAAGAGATTCTTGCCGGTTTTCAATTTCTTGATCGCTTACCTGGAGAAAAAATTGTTTTGACTCCACCATCTTCTGATTTTGGGGTAGTTTTGCCCGCTTTTACCAAAGCAAAAGTTTTTCTTGGCTACTGGCCGGCAACAACCAATTATCAGCAAAAACTTTCCCAAGCTCAGGATTTTTACAATGGCAAAATGAGTAATTCCCAGCAGAAAGAATTTTTAACGAAAAACGGCATTAACTACATTATTTTGACCGCCTATGATTTTTCCGAAAAACCCCTATTTTTATCTTCAAACTCAGATTTTTCCCTTATTTTCTCCAACCCCAAAATCCAAATTTTTGTACCTAAGAGGTGAAATACGTTCACACCTAGGGAGAAACCTCATAGACTTGGTTTTCGCTGTTTTTAAAAACCAACTTCAGGGGGATTTTAGCCAGCCCGGTTTTTTCCCGAGGTGGGGATTCTGGCGTAAAAAGAATATATTTTACTCCCCAGCGCTTAAGAATTTCTTTGATTTTTTGAGGATCCGACCACTCGCCGTAGATAAAATTAACCTCCTTTAGCTTTTCTGCCGCCTGAAAAGTGACAAAATCATGGCCAAAAAGGACCTTATTGTGGGCAAAGGCTGGCAGCATATTGGCGGTAAAATAAGGAGCAACAACTACTGATTCAGGAGGGGTGTTTTTATCCAACCAAGAAAAAGTTTCTAAAAGCGGTTGGCGAAGATAAATATTGAGATAAGGAGTAGCAAACATGCCTATCTGCCATTTTAAAGAGGCGAAAAAATAGGGAATAGAAAAAAGAGTAATTGCCAAAAAAACCAAACCTATTTTTTTAATTTTTCCCAGACCGTAACCAGCTAAAATTCCCAAAGGAATAAACAAATAAAGTTCAAAAAGCCTCTCTTGAGAAAGAGGAATGGCTTTTCCCATAAAAGGTCCAACTAAAAAAGGAATAACCACCCAACTTAAAATAAATTTTGCCAAAAAATCTTTTTTTCGGAAAAATCCATCCAAACCAAAAATTGCTAAAATCAAAGCTGGACTATAAGCCAAAAACAAATTTTTTGGGGACAAAATTTGAACAACTTTTTGCTGCTGATACATCCAAGAAAAAGGCAAAGTAGTGGCAAAAAGATGCTGATAATAAAAAATAAAAGGCAAACAAAAAACTCCTAAAACCAGACCGCCGAAAATCAGCCGGGGAAAAATTTTTGGCTGCTGGATTAAAGAAAGTAAACCACCGGCGGCAAAAAGGAACAAAAATAGGCTGGTAATTGCCGGATTAAAAATTGTTGCCAAAAACAGGCACAGGTTGCTTAAACCCAAAGTCCGCCAGGAAGAAAAATTTTTCAACCAGCGGTTAAAATAAATTGCCCCAAGTATTAGCAAACTTATAGTTGCTAAATCATGGGGAATAAAAAAAGTGCGCATCAAAGGGTCCAAACTAGAGATAGTAGAAAAAAGAAGTTTTGGGGGAAAGAGTTGGTAAAAAGGAGGCAAAAAAATTGCCAGAAAAAAAGCCAATTTTCTTTGGTTTGGTTTTTTCAAAACCTCGTTTATTAAAAAATAAACTACCAAAAGCCTGGTTAAACTTAAAAAAATTCGGGCAAAAGTATATCCCAGTGGCAAACTTAATCCCAACCTGGAGGTGATAAATCCCAAAAGAGGATAAAAAAGATAAACCGGGTGGCGCACCTGTCCGCCTTCTGGCGGAGAGAAGTTTTCTGGAGAATAGCGCGAAGTAATCAAAAATTTGCCATCGGCCCCGTCTTTCATCCAGGAAAGATATTGGTAATAATCAAACATATAATTGTGGGCAAAAGAATAAATTGTTCCCGGCGGTCGATGAAAAAAAAGGTCCACAAAAAGGGGCAAAAGCCCTAAAAAAGTAATTAAAAAAATCAAAAAAAGAATAAAACTTGTCTCTTTTTTAAACATTAAGTTAATTATATAATAAATCGATGAAGGCCCTTTTTTTAATTTTTCTTCCGCTTTTGGTGATGGTTGGAGCGGGGTTGGTATTTTTTCCCGGTTTGGTCCTTTGGGATGAAGCTGGCTATATTTGGGAGGGTTCCCGAATTCATGAGGCTTTAAGAGCGGCCAACTTTCTTGAATTTTTTCGCCTGACAAAATCCCAGTTTTACTATCCTTTTTTCCAGTCTTGGTATTTAGGAATAACTACCCTGCCTTTTTCTTATACTGCTTTTTCTGCTCGTTTGGTTAGTCTTTTTTTACTTTTGCCCACTGTTTGGCTTTTGTGGGCTTTAACCAGAAAAATTAGTAAAAAAATTTTTCCTTCGGCTTTGGTTATTTTTCTTTTTTTAACCTCACCTTTAATTCTTTTTTATTATTCAACGGCAATGAAAGAAGGTTTGGGAACAGTCTTAACTTTGTTGGCTTTTTGGCTTTATTTTCAGGCCTGTCAGCAAGCAAGTTTTTTGAGAAAAAAGCGACCAGAAATTTGGTTTTTTCTCACCGGAATCACAGCTCTAATTTTAACTCTGACTAAATATAATTATGGCGTTTTGGTTTTAATGGTTTTGGGTTTAGAAAGCCTTTTTTGGCGGCAGTGGAAACAAAATCTGATAATGTTTTTACCTGTTATTTTTGGTTTGGGAATTTGGCTTTCCCGACCAGGTAGGCCAGAAGGTTTTTTGCTAGTTTTACAAAATCGCTTTACTATTCATCTTTACGAAACTACGGTTTTGGGCCATCTTTTATACTATCCGCTTGAGCTTGCTTTTGGTTATTTTTTTTCTCCCTTGGTTTGTTTGCTGGTAGTGATAGGTTTTATTTATGGCCTTAAAAACTGGCGCGACTTTCGCGTCCGGTTGCTGGCTTTGATTTTTTTAATCAATTTTGTCTTAGCTGAAAGGCATATGGGCAATAATCAAGCGCGGTTTATTTTTACTAGTTTTCCCGGATTTTTGATTGTTGGTTGTTTGGGATTGACCCAGCTTTTTTTCAAAATTCAGCCGCTTTTTCGCCGCGGGTTTTGGCTGGGAGTAAGTTTACCTGTTTTTTTGGTTGGGGGAGGGGTGATTTTAAAAGATTTATTTTCTTTGCCAAAAATTCTTCGGCCAACTGCCTCTCACCAGTGCGATACGGCAATTTTTTACGAAACCGACCAGGCAAAAAGTTGGCGTTATGATTTTAATCGGGCCAGTTGGCCTCATACCTATCCTGAAAAAAATCAAGAAACTGTCGGCGATGTCTTTGATTTTATTTTTGCCAATATTAATACGAACAAAAAATTTACTCCCTTAAATTTTACCAACGAGATTAGTCCTGGCCTTTTTAGTTTTAATTTTGCTTTAGCTAAAAAAGCCAAAAAAGGAACTAGCGAAGAAAAATATTCCCAATATTTTGTTGTTTTAGATATTGAGCCAGGGTCTAAATTTGATACCGTTGATTTTCGCCGGGCAAATTTAGGCCCAATGCTTGAGGCAAAAAAATTTCTTGCCAATCCCTCTTTTGTCCAAATTGCCCAAAAAAGATTTCCCACTTTGGGTCTTACTGTCCATATTCTTGCCTCTCCTTAAGAGCTCTAAGGGACTTGTTTAACCTTATAAATAATTACTTCCTGATTTTCAAAAACCTTTTCCAAAAACAAATAGGGCTCAAATTTTCCTCCGGCAATGATATTTTCTTCATTTTCTATCCAAACAAACTTTATTTTTTCTTTTTTAACAAACTCCGAAGCCTTTTTTTCTGGCCATTTTTTTTGGAAAAAAAGTCTTGAATTTTCCCAGATTTTGTCATATTCACCGTCTTGAGGAGCGTAAACCGTTAAATAGGGATAGTTTCCAGTAAAGGCAGCAATTAGCATCCCATTTGTTTCTCCAGAAAGAACAACATCTTTTTCTTGGCTGTTTTTTCCCAACCAGCGAAGGGCTTCTACTTTTGAGGGAGAGGAAAAGATATAGGGATAGGAGAAATGAGCAGAGGTAAAATTTTCAATATTGGCTTTTAAACTTAAAAACCAGGCAGGAAAACCAGAAAAGATAGTTATCAGAAAAAGACCCCAAGCAAGAAAAATCTTTTTCCGGCGATAAATTTCTTCCAGCGCTAAAGTAGTTAAAATTCCTAAAAAAACAAAAAATGGTGTTTGTAAAAATCGGGCGCTATTGCTATTTGCAATTTCCCAGACGACAAAAAAACCTAAAATATAAACTACTGACCAAGGAGCTAAAAGCCAAAAAAGCCGGGAAGATTTTTTAATAGCTAAAAACCCGCCAGCGAAAGAAAAAAGAGCTACCAGGCCAATTCCCAGAAAAAAATCTTTCAGGGTAATAAATTTTATCAGGTTGTATTCTAAATCAAACCTGGTAAGTAAATCCAAGGGGTGAATTTTTCCTATTTGCCAAAGATAAAAAAGGGGAGGGGAAGAGATGGCCACAAAGATTGCTAAAAACCCAGCCTCCTTTAAAAAATTTTTAAAATTTGGTTTTTGGCGAAAAAGAAAAATTAGTAAATAAAAAGGGAAAGTAAGATAAAAAGAAACAATTACTGGTGGATGAAAGGCAGTTAGAAAGCCAAAAAAACTGGCAAGTAAAAGGAGACTGACTTTCTTTTCTTCCAACGCCCGATAAAGCCACCAAAAAGCCAAAAGCAAAAAGACAAAAGACCAAAGATAATGAGGATAGTAAGCGGCCCGCTGAAAAACTCCCAATGGCGACCAAAAATTTATTAATTTTAAAGAAAAAAAACTACTGGCGAAAAAAGCTAGTGTAAAAGCAGTAATTCTTCCAAACCAATGGGAAAAAATTTTCCAGATTAAAAAAGCAGTTAAAAACATAAAGGCCAAAGAAAAAAGAAAGCGGAAAAAATGAAAAGAAATTACTCCCTCAAAAGGTAAAAGTCGGCTTAGCTGGCCCAATAAATTATATTGAAAACGGGCAAAAGTTGGTGGGGCACTAATAGTGCTGGTTAGTTTTGGATAGTGAAGCCAATGACCAAGTCTACCTTGCTCAAAAGAAATTAAATTGCCAAAAAAATCCGGGGGAAAACCAAAACTACCCAAAAAAACTTTTCCTTCCGGCGGATTTAAAAACTGCCAAACCAGCGGCCCATAAGAGCCGAGCAAAAGAAGAAATGTTATAATTGTTATAACCGTTATAATCATTATAACCATTATAACTGATGAAAACTGCCTCTGTCATTATGCCCTGCCTTAATGAAGAAAAAACAGTGGGTCGTTGCGTGGCTAAGGCTTTTGCCGGGTTAAAAAAGGCAGGAGTAAAAGGAGGAGTAATTGTTGTTGATAATGGCTCAACCGACCGCTCGGTAAAATTAGCGACAAAAGCCGGCGCTCGGGTAATTTTGGAAAGCAAAAAGGGTTACGGTCAGGCCTTAATTACCGGGATTAAAGCTGCCGGGGGGGATTGGTTGGTTTTAGGAGATAGCGACGGTACTTATGATTTTTCTGATTTGGAAAAATTTTTCCGGGCTTTGGAAGGAGGAGCGGATTTAGTTTTAGGCTCACGGCTGCGGGGAAAAATAAAAAAAGGAGCCATGCCATTTTTAAATCGCTTTTTGGGCACCCCGACTTTGAATTTGTTTTTGCGTTTGTTTTATGGAATTAAGGTTTCTGATTCCCAAACAGGAATGCGGGCTTTAACCAAAAAAGCGGCCAAAAAACTTCACTTGCGCTGCCGAGGAATGGAGTTTGCTTCAGAAATGCTGGTTCGTGCTGCCCAGGAGGGGTTGAAAATAAAAGAAGTGCCCATTGATTATTATCCCCGCAAGGCGCCTTCAAAACTTTCTCCTTTTCGCGATGCCTGGCGGCATATTCGTTTTATGCTTTTGTTTGCTCCCACTTGGCTTTTTTTGATTCCCGGTGGTTTTTTGTTTGCCTTAGGCGCTTTGGGAATTTTGCTTTTGCTTCGGGGGCCAGTTTTTCTTTTTGGCCGAGGCTTTGATTTCCACACCATGATTTTTGCCTCAATGCTGGTTTTAGTTGGTTATCAAATAATGATGTTGGGAGTTTTTGCCAAGGTTTTTTCCTGGGTTGAGGGTTTTAACCGTCAAAGCCTTTTTTTACCCATCATTCTTCGCTATTTTCAGTTGGAAAAAGGAATTTTTTTAGGAGCAATAATTTCTTTAGTTGGTTTGCTAGTTGGCGGAGTGACTTTCGTCAACTGGGCAAAGCAAGGTTTTGGGGCTTTGTGGGCAATAAGGCCGGCAATTTTTTCTATGACCTTGGTGGTTTTGGGTTTGGCAATTATTTTTTCCTCATTTTTTTTGTCGGTTTTGGGGATTGAAAGGGAAAAATGATTAAAAGGCTTTTTCTTCTTTTTCGTTATGGATTTGTCTGGCGAAAACCAAAATTGCTTTGGCGAGTGGCTTTAGATTACTTGAAAGCCTTTTTTGGTAAAACTCCGCCCCTTCATTATATTGATTTTGTCACCGACTATCGCTGTAATTTAGCTTGTAAACATTGTTTTGCCGCTTATTTTGCCCGTTTTCAAAAAGAAAAATTAACCTTAAAAGACTACCAGCGGGCCGCTCGGGAGGCGATGAGGTTGGGAGTGATTCATTTTTCTTTTCAAGGAGGCGAGCCGCTTTTGGACCCGCGTCTGCCGGAAATTATTAAAGCTTTTCAACCCCAGGCAAACTACATTTCCGTTACTACCAACGCGACCCTTTTAACTCCGGCGGTATTGCGCCGGCTTAAAAAATTAGGAGTGGACAAAATTAATGTTAGTTTAGACAGCGCTATTGCTGAGGAGCACGATAAATTCCGGGGGAAAAAAGGAACTTTTCAAAAAGCCCGTTGGGGGATAAACCAAGCTTTAAAAATGGGCTTTCGGGTAACGGTAAACACCACTGTTTCCCACGAAAATCTTTATTCACCCGGCATTCAGCGGCTTTTTTCTTGGGCGAGCCGGCGGCGAATTATTCTTAATCCCATTTTTGCCTGCCCTGTTGGTCGTTGGCAGGGAAACAAAAAAATTTTAATGACTGCCGCGGACAGAAAAGAAATCGACCGTTGGCGGGAAAAATCACCCTTTATCCGCCGGGATATGGACTCAAACTGGTTTCGTTTTGGTTGTCCAGCAGTCAAAGAGGTTTTATATATCACTCCTGATGGAGAAGTTTTGCCTTGTCCGTTTTTACATTTTTCTTTGGGCAATGTTAAAAAGGAGTCTTTAGCAAAAATTCGCCGCCGAGCGTTAAAATATCCTTTGTTTAGGGAGTATCGTCAGCGCTGTTTAGCCTCCGAAGACGAAGAATTTCTAAAAAAATATTTAAATTTTTTGGCTGGACAAAAGCGTCGGCCAGTAGAATTTGAAAAAACAAAAAAATGGTTAGCAAAATAATTTGTCCTTATTGTCAGGTAAAACTTAAAAAAACTAAAAATGATTTGGTTTGCCCTTCTTGTAAAAACCGCTTTCCTTTTCAGGAGGGAATATTGAATTTAGCTTTGGCTTCAAAGAAAAACCCTGATTTAGAA
>Ga0209102_1000882_pt1 | contig 17797 bp, 19 predicted proteins | sample ConPoolayeHmetaG_FD_185483 | JGI IMG/M metagenome (GOLD analysis project Ga0209102, IMG submission 185483) | Hot spring microbial mat communities from California, USA to study Microbial Dark Matter (Phase II) - Cone Pool mat layer H metaG... ...
CATATATATGTATCAGAGAACAAGTACGCCACATGACAATGACATGAGAAAAGCAGGAGACAGCCGAGAATCCATTAAGCTCTAAAAACGTAAACAAAGCCAATCTCACACATAATAAGAATTCTGTGAAAATATACTCCTCAAGAGACAGACTTAAACCCATTTACATATAAATCCCACCCGGTCCACCATGTTTGGGTTTTTAGCTTCTCTTCTAAATAATCTAAAACCAGATCTCCAATACTGTCCCAAATATTTAGAGCGCAACATTGAAGACGACCCCAGAACCCACTATTATGGCAAAACAACTATTATAAACAAGATAAACAAAATATTGAGGGCCTCTAATTTAGATGTGAGCTCCATAAGCTTAAAGGAAGCTATAGAATATTATAAGAAGGCAGGGGAGCTTGAATGGAAGAGGCTGTTTACGACACAAGCGTACTCATAAACTTGTTGAAAAGCGGAAAACATGTTGCGAAGGGCTTTACAACAATTTTTAATATAATAGAGTTTCCAAAGGCTTTAGATTTAAAGAGTTGAGTGTCATTTACCCTACTATCGAAGATTATGATGAAGCTTGAAGGTTTCCGCTTCTCTTCTCAGGAAGGGTTAAGCCTCTTCCAGCAGTAGTAGATGTTTTGATAACCTCCGTTTGCATCAGAAGAGGTTTACTGCTCATTACAGCAGACGAACATTTTGCGCATGAAGTCTGTTAGAAAAGAGTTTAAAGTTCAAATAATCAAGTAGGTGGAAAAATTCTGGATTTTACAAAAAGTCATGGATTACACACTATGGGTGAATTCCCATATGAGGTGATCATACCGGCATGGGGGTTTGCTGTAGTCTGTTAAACATATGTGTGTTTCTAACCCAGTAAAGGCGCAAATCACTGTGTATATGTCTGAACTCTCGTCCTGCAAATGTCTAAGATAGGAATTGGTTGAGTAGATGGTCTCCAATTCTTCAAACCAATCATGGTCCGCTGTGGTTTAGATTACTTCTATTTTGTCAAAGGCATCAGAAAAATATATAGATAAAACCGTCTACGAGGAACATGGTCCCAAAGGCAAGTAGAGAAACGCCACAGCCTCTAACAATCATTCTGTAGACCTTATCGTTCAAAAGTCTCCTTCCTCTGCTCGTACAATAAGAGATAAAACTGAACCAAGGGAAATCAGAAGCCCAATGAATCAAGGGAAAGATGACAATACCAACCAAGCCAAAAAGCTCTAATCCTTTGAATATGAATGCGCCGCCAACCATGGTCCACCAGATAATGAAGTAAGGATTCACAATAGCCGCTATGGCACCGCTAACCAGAGGATTGTATACTGCACTCTTATCTAAGACATTTCCCAATGATGTGGATCTTCTGTCTCTGTAGGAATCAGCAAGAAGGTTGTAGCCCATTAAGATTAGGACAAGTCCCCCTCCAATGTTTACGAATGTTTTCACGACATCCGATCCTAAGAAAGAGCCTAAGCCAAACAATAGTATTGCGATTATAAGGATTTCCACAATTGCATGTCCAAAGACAACCATCAAGCCGTGAATGAAGCCTTTCTCTAAGGATACAGTAACCACCATCACAAATATTGGCCCAGGTGGAAGCGTAGCCGAAAGTCCCACAAGGAAAGCGGAGAAAACAAACGAAACGACGTCGCCATCTATCAAGCTCTCAATCGGCCATAATTCGGATACTTATCATATAAAATCTTTCTAACTTTGAAGAAGAAACTGGATAGAAGAGAAAACCGGGAAGATTACTATTCTATAGGAATCAAGATGGGCGTACAACTTACGTAGCCGTCGAGGGAGTGAAACATTGACTGTAAAGTAACAAAGCTGCTGGAGCTTGATATCCTGGGCGCAATTTTGATTTGGGGGAATCTGCAGGCTTCCTCACTATAAGAGAGATCGGGTCATATGAGATTTGGGTGTTCTAGAATGTTTGACAGCTCCCTCTTAACCTGTCCAACAGACCTGAACCTTATGGCTTTGACACCACCTTTTCTAAAGGATTCTACATTTTTTTCTGAATTATCGATCACGATCACCTCATCCTTTCCAGCCTGCAGCTTCTCAAGAAGTATTTCCAAAAGTCTGCTGTCAGGCTTCAATAGACCGTATTCAAAGGAGTACACGTAGCAGTCGAACTCCTTGTCTAGACGATATTTCTTGTTCAAATATTCAACTCTCTCTCTGGTGTTGTCGGAGAGTACGGCAACCTTGTAATGTTTCCTAAGGGTTCTCACCAAAGTCTTCATGCCCCAATTCCTCGTATAAGATGAGTGCCATATTTCTTCCAAAGTTCTGATCATTGTAGACTCTAAGTTTAGCTGTTCTCTAACAGCTTTCCAGAATTCTTTAACACCGATCTTTCCTAACCTATAATCTCTACCATAACATCGGCCTCCAAAAAAGTTGTCTAACTCATCCTTCGACACATGCAGTATCTTCTCGAATTTCTTTAAGGCCTCGGCGGTTCCGTCCGCGAAGTAGACTCCTCCCAAGTCAAATACGATCGCCTTTATTTTGCTTTGAGTCGTCAAGAGGAAACTCCCGCAATGGGCTAGACAATAGGGGTATATGAATGAAACAAAGAGGGAAACAAGGCTGCTGAATCCTAGCGACGTTTTCATAAAAGACTACATAATCCAGAACTTCAACATGCATTCTAGCACCGAGGAAGATGTGAAAAATCCTCCACTTCTGCCCAATCCTATAGTGAGAGAATAACATTTGTCTTGAGAGAGTTGGATCAATAGCATGACAGTTAAACCCGTCTGTCCACAGATGGTAAGTTGTCATAAAAATGACTGGTTATAGAGTCTACCTTATGCTTTTAAAGCGAGCGTTAGAGTCTTGGGCGTGTGAGCTAAAGCTTGCCAAAGTTGGGAAAGTTTATCTCATCCTTTGAAGTTAAACCTGTAGCATTATCGTTGGTAATAGGCCCGTCTGTAGGCCTAATGATCATCTTATTCTTCAGCCTATACACTATATTCAATAAGCTTTCAACGTTAGCCTTTAGCCTATCAAATTATACTATACTGTTTTTACCGACTTTAGGCCTAGTTCTCTCATATTTGATAGTGAAAAAGTTGGCTGGTGGAAATGCAGGTTGTGGAACACATAAGCTCTTGGAAGCATACCATTATGAAGGAGGAACACTTTATCTGAAAGATGTGAGCGTTAAGGCGATCGCTTCTGCGCTGACGATTGGATTTGGTGGCAGCGCAGGCCTAGAAGGGCCAAGCCTACTCTTGGGTGGAGGAGTCGCATCGGCATTGGGCAAAAGGCTGAATCTCAGCCAAAAGGACATTAAGGTCTGCTTGCTAAGTGGTTCTGCTGCCGGCCTCTCTGCGATCTTTAAGGCTCCCCTTACAGGAATACTGTTCACACTAGAAATGCCCTATCAAAGGGACCTTGCTAAAGAGGCACTTATACCTGCGACTATATCATCAATTCTAGCCTATTTGACCACAGTTCAAGTGCTTGGATACGAAACACTTTTTCCATTAACTCCAAGAATATCCTTTCCCACGTCAATAATGCTGGCACATTCTGTTGTAATAGGAATTCTTGCAGCAGCTCTTGGTATCTTCTTTACTTTTTTCTTTAGAAGACTCAATCTTTTATCTAAGTACAACCTGTTATATCTCTCAATACTTGGAGGTGTGATCTTGGGTTTTATAGGCCTATTCATGCCACAAGTTTTAGGGGTGGGATATGGGACAATACGTTCGATCGTATCCGATAACACCTACGCTATAACAATATATTTTCTAATTGCCTTGATCTTTTTAAAAATTTTTGCAACGTCTATTACCCTAAACTTTGGTGGAAGCGGTGGCCTATTCATTCCATCAATATTTGTTGGAGCACTGCTTGGCTCTCTTTACTCTAAAATAGTATTCAATAATTTGAACATTGGAATCGTGATGGCCGCCATGGCCGCATTCATTGCTGCGACAAACAAAACTCCCTTAGCAGGCGTCGCCTTTGTAGCTGAAACATCTGGCCCCTCATCGATAATTCCAACGCTTGTTGCAGCTGTAGTAAGCTATTTTTCGTCAGGAAAGTCTTCTTTTTATCGAGAAGTTCAACCTATAAAGGAGCCTGTTGAAGAAGAAAAGGCTCTTGCCCTCCTATACCATCTAATCAAAGAAAAAAGGATTCTGGACAGGCTTGAGATGATTAAGATTAAAGAAATAATGAAGTCGGAACCTGTGTCCTTGACAGAAAACTTGAGCATTCGAGATGCAATGGAAATCTGCAAAAAACACGGGTATAGAGTATATCCTGTTGTAACAAAAGATGGCCTACTCTTAGGTCACGTTACCATAGAAGACCTTATAGCATTTCCAGAAGCCAAATGGGGCCTGAAAGTCGAACATGTTTTAAAAGTCTCCTGTCATATTAACAGAAGACGACAGCCTAAAGTCTCTCATGTCAATAATGGTTGAAGAAGGAATAGATCACATGTACATCGTCTCAGACAAGGAGACCGCGAAGTTGGTTGGTGTAGTGGCTGGAATAGACATTCTGAGAAAGCTCATGACCTTATTATAGATTCAGCCTACTCTTATGTTATCATCTATCCTTCTCCATGAAGGCTACCGTAAGTTCCTCGGCAGCCTCCTCACAATCTTCGGTTTGCCTAATCGACATATCGAACTATCATGTATGGATACCCTCTGTCTCGATCAAGTCACTATATGGATCGTTTTGTAGTTTTGATTCTTTATCAATAATGGACTCAATAGCCATTTTTGTCTCGGATCATACGAAAACGTCCACTTTACCACGCTCTCTAACTTTAGGAGAACCCATCCACTTCACGTTCTTATCAAAGACTCATGAGGAGCTGTCGCAAAACTCACATAAACTGTTTATGGTTTAAAGCGTTCGCGCCTGAGCCTAAGACGAGGTGGGGCTAGTGGGACTTGAACCCACGGCTTACGGGTATCTTCACCCTGCTCCAAAGCTACATCATCCAACATAGTCAGCATACCCATATTTTGTTCTGGAGCCCGTTGTCCTTCCTTGCTGGACGATAGCCCCATCCAACATGCCATGCTGTCGTCAAAGGGGAAGATAAAAGTTTTCGGTGCGGAAAACAAAAACTTAATTAGTAGTTGTTTGGGCGTTAATGTTCAGCCGGCCATAGTGATGTGGGTTCGACCTGGTCTCGTCAGATCCCAGAAGTCAAACCATATCACGCCATTGTGTTAGTGATGTGCAGAAGCCGTCGCGAAGCAATGGTGCTGGCGCCTTTAAACTAGTGGAGGATGATGGAGATGATGCAAGGTCAGGTACTACAGTTGTTTCCTTTAGATAACTCGCTCCTCCAACAGATTCTGTCTCTTGTCTTCTATGGCATATTCTTCCTCTACCTTTTCTTTGGCCAAAATATTCAGACCCAGAGAATTCTAATGTCCCTTTCAAGCGCCCTGAATAAGGTGAAGGATGCCCGTGACAAGTCCAAGAAGGAGGTCTTGGACTTCCTCCAGAAGAATGGCTACAAGGGAGACGCATCTGTGCAGATCGACAATTTAATAGAATATTTTACGATTACACCTACAAGTATAGATCCTGCTGGGCTTGTAAAGAAGATAGAACATCTTCTAAGTGTAAGAGATGAACGTGTAAGGGAAGAGGTCAAGAAGATGTTGGCTGGCAAGGACGTTGTAACCACCTCGATTATGGAGAATATGCTGGAGATATCCACGGCTCTAAACCTCTACTATAAGGTCATCCGACACTACTATCTTGTCGGCAAGAAGACTTCAAACCTTTACCTTCTGATGCAGCTGCAGATCATATTGCCTGACCTCCTGAGGGAGATAGATGCTCTCCTTTCCGCGATCGAACCGATAAAGAATGGTCAACCGCTTGGAGACGGTATAGGTGCGATGGTGGCTGGAAAGATGCTGTTAAACTGTGAGAAGAAGCCGATAGCTCGAGACACTGTATTCGGCGAAGTCAAATACAAGAATAGAAGTCTCTATGTTATAAAGGCTGAGGGGCCTGCTGGCAACGTTGGACAGATAGGGAATGCGATAGAATATCTGATAAACAAGTACGGTTTAAAGCCGTCGTCTATAGTCATGATTGATGCTGCCCTTAAACTGGAGGGAGAGCCGTCAGGGGAAGTGGCTGAAGGTGTCGGCGCAGCTATAGGAGGTATAGGTGTAGACAAGTTTAAGATAGAGGAGGTGTCTTCTAAGGCGGGAATTCCACTATATGCCATAATCATAAAGGAGTCCATAGTTGAAGCTATATCTGCAATGACAAAGGAGATAGCTGAAGCAGCCGCAAAGGTTCAGTCAAGGCTTGACAGCCTTATTGAAGCTAGGACGAAGGAAGGCGATGTGGTCATAGTTGTTGGTGTTGGAAATACCTTGGGGGTTGGGCAGTGATGTCAAGCAAGCTATTCAAGGGGCAGAAGCAGACAAAGGTTGTCACAATAGAAGAATGCCTATCATGTAATCTGAAGATGAAGAGGCTCTTTCAAGTGAGCGACTACGTGTTCAAAGAGGGCGGTAACTGTCAGAAATGTAATTCGAAGACAATGATAACCTCTATCTATAAAGAAGAAATCAAGTGATTCAATTCTAGGATGTAGTTATGATCGTGTTATTTTCCATAACCAGAGCCGTATGCTCGAACTGGCTTACCACTTGATTGGTTGCCTCCTTGAGGACAGGATATTTTCTTATCATCTTGTTTTTCACAAGATAGTCTAATGCATCTAGCAGGTCTTTTTTGTCGTAGGAGTTTATGAACCATCTTGGTGAAAATGGAAGTGTCTTCCTTTTTTCCCAAATCTCCTGCAGAAGTGAATCAGCTACTTCATGCTTTAACCTCTTTCTTCTAATTATACTGTAAATGTTCACTTTCTCTATTTCATCGACAAAGGCTGCCGCATTCTTGCTCGTTAGAAAGGGTTCTATGGCATAGCTTCTTCCCACACCGAATCTTCCTAGCATTCCGTCAAAGGGTGTGTTGGGAATTGAATGGCCTGAATGGATCTGATATTGGCCCAAAGAGTGTCCCGAGAGGTTGGTGATCGTCTTGTACCCTCTTGAGATGGCAAAGTAATACACGGTGTTTCCTACCTCATTGATGCTTTCTCCAGCCCGAACCTTCTTGAGCGCGATATTGAGCACCTCAAGATTAGCGCTTACCATATCCGCGTAATTCTCATTAAAGTTGATCGTTATGGCTGTGTCGGCGATGTAACCGTTCACTTGGATGCCGATGTCCACCTTTACCACATCTCTTTCTTTTAAGGTTCGGTCATCTTCAATTCCTGCAGTATCATGTGCAGCTATCTCGTTTAAGCATATGTTTGCTGGGAAGGCTTGTTCTCCTCCAAGCTCTCTTGATCTGTCTTCGATGAATTTGCATATTTCATCGAAGGTCATCCCTGGTTGAACTTTGCTCTTCACTTCCTTGAGTACTTGAGAGGCTATTCTGCCAGCTTTAACATATGCTGCTTCTTCTAGCTTATCCAAGTCTCTCGTCTCTATCCCCCCATTTACGATATTTCTATTTATCTGTTCATCTCCAATAAAATCGCCGATTCTGCCAGTCCAGTCATAACTGTCTTCTGTCAGTTGGAAATCTTGAAGATGGTCTGCCCAAAAAAATGGAGAGTGGCCTAACTTGCCACAACAACTGTTCTTGCCAACGCCCCGTCCCCTATTACTGTTACGAGATATTCTGTGCCCGGCATCACATATGTCGGTTTGAATGGTGTTCCACCCATGGGGAGTCCAAATCCGAACACGATTTCTCCATTGTAAGTCAATTTTATCTGCTGGCTGACTGTGAGATTGTATCCTCTTCCTGAGAAAATTATTTGAGCCTCCTTTTCTGTTTGGGTTCTGTTGTGTACCAACATTACAGGTTCAAGGCCTCCGTCTTCATCCACCCAGAACACGGCTGCCTCAGAGAAGATAGGTGTCCAATTTGTCTTATTTCCAGTTCTTGGTACGGTGGTCAGCTGCGATATTATCACCAGTTTCAGCTTAAGGCTGACGTTTCCTGTATTCTTCACAGTCGCTGCCAGAGAAGTACGTGATAGCGAACAGGATGTTACCTCTATTTCGGAAGCAAATCGTTCTCTGAGCCTCCTCCACCATTCTTTGTCTCCTAAGTTCATTCTGAAGCCGACTCGATGCATTTCTGGCTGTTCTTCACTTTCAGGCACTGGGTATGCTCTAGCAACAGCACTAATCACGAAATCAGGTTCGGATTTGCTTCCGATGTTGAAGACTGTAGGATGAACATCAATTATCGTTGCACTTGGAATGTAGTCTTTTACCTCTATTCCTCCTATTATTGGCACAGTTAGGTTGCCTGTTCGGACGACCGCCGGATACTCTCTGTTGTTGTATACGATCTTCGCTGCAGTTATGTTGAATCTGATCAAGTTGTATTTTCCAGTCTTCATGTTGACCGACGAGATTGTTTGGCTGATGTCAACAAGGGTCATCAGATTCAATGTGCCTCCACCCCCAACTTCTATCCAGCCATGTGTCTCATTGGATTCTGCCGCATGCACCGCCATGCTATCATATGTAATGTGGACCTCCGTGATTCCTTCTGGCAAGATGGGGGGGTCTGTGAGAAGTATAGATAGGGTACCCTCCTCTCTGGGTTCACTAGTTGTTGTCGTCGGCTGAGTTGTGATAGTAGTTGTAGTAGTTGTCGTGTAGGGTGTAGTGGTGTAAGTAATGGATGTAGTAGATGTGACTGTAGAGGTGGATGTTGAAGTAGCTGAACTACTTGTGGTTGAAGTGGACGTTGTGCTTGGTATTGTAGTGGTGGAGATTTGTGGTGTGAATCCTGACATTGATATTGCCACTATCAGTGCTACCGTCATTGCAAATGTTAGGCCACCTGAAATCAATATACTTCTTTTTGTGCTCATGGTTTAAGCTTAGAATCTGCTGGATTTAATAGAGCATTTTTGAACGGTGCTCTAGAAATACTGTTCTATCTGTTCAATATGTTGAACGCCAAAAAGGTAATAAACGTTACGTGGACAGCATCGTCACATGGATAGGGGGGAGATTGAAGCGCAACTAAGGGGCAATACTTTAAGAGTATATGTTTACGTGATAAAGAGAAGAAAGGTTGGAGTAAGGGAAGTACAACACTCCCTCCATCTATCAAATCCATCTCTTGCACAATATCACCTTAACAAGCTGAGAGATATGGGTTTGGTCAGAGAAGACAATGGATCGTATGTGATCACTAATGAAGTGAAGGTGGACTTCATGCGCGATTTCTTGAGACTTGGTACTCTGATGGTTCCAAGGTTTGTGATGTATGCGGTTTTCTTCACGGTCTTCACAGTATATATTGCGGTAATATCTGCACCTATCTTCACGTCCGTCCCTGTTGTCGTACTGCTTCTAGTTCTCTTGGCATCCTCATCAATCATATTCTGGTATGAGGCACAAGAAGCTTGGAGGTCCGCCCCTCAGCCTTAACGATGATCTAAATGTAATTACTTTAAGGTCTTCTATGGTCGGAACTGCTGTCTTATCGCTTTTCCTTCGCGCTTTCACGACCTAGATCAAAAATGCAGGTCTCTCTATCTTTGCATGTCGTTTTATCTTCATAGGCTTGAAACTGATTCATGTTGGAAAAAAATTCGGATGTGTATGTTAATTGTCCACTTTACATGAAAATGTTGTCATGAACAGTGGTTCGCCCGAGGGCTTTGTCTCAGAAGACAATTTGAATGCGACCAAACCTTTATGTGTGAGCGGATGTCATAGTTTTGAACAAGCCATGGAGGCGAAGTTGTATGGCAGGTTCTGTCTGCGGGCATGTAGTTGTCGGTGGAACCTTTGACTATGTCCACAAGGGGCATGAGAGGCTGTTAAGCTGCTCATTTGGATTAGGTAAGAGGGTCATTATAGGTGTATCTTCAGACTCTTTTCTGTTTGATGTAGGTAAGCATGTTGACCATGACTACCGTCAGCGTTTGGATATGCTGAAGTCTTTTCTCAAGGATAGGGGTTGGCTCAGAAGGTGTAGAATTGTCAAGCTCGATGATCGGTTTGGTCCAGCTCTAAACGTCAAATCAGAGGCGATAGTTGTCAGCGAAGAAACCGAAAGGTTTGCGGATGAATGTAACCTCATACGATATGCCATGGGGCTGTCTCCACTCATGAAGGTTGTCGCATCAATTGTCTTGGCTGAAGATGGTGACAGAATCTCTTCAACGAGAATAAGAGGTGGAGAAATCGATTCTAGAGGACGACTTGTCTATCGGGGTCGTAGAGGAACTCGTTGACTTTTGTCCTTGCTTGTTCCCGCTTTCTTTGGAAGTCTTCTAGAAAATCTTTGACCTTTGTGACGAGGCTGATCTTATGTTCTCCACACAAAAGCCTCCCAGTCAAGCATGACTGTCTGATCTCCTCTAGCCTTCTGTCATCCTTTTCGAAGAAGTATTGCTCATACCAGAAGACTGGACATATTTGAGGGTTTCCTCCCTTTTTTCTCTGCTCTTCTACAGTAGGCTGTCCTCCCGTGAAGGCATTCTTTATCTTTCTCTCGACATCTTTTGGCTTGTCCGTTGTATATACTGCGGTCTCTGGCAGTGAAGAAGACATTTTGCCTTCTTTGTTCAAAGCTGGAAGAAATTTTGAGTGTACTTGTGCTGGTTTATAGTAGCCTAGTTTATCAGCGACATCTCGAGTCATCCTCCAAAAGTTGTCCTGGTCTATCGCGGCTGGTATGAGACATGGAACAGGCCTCCCAAGCTTTTCAGAGTATAGGAAGGAAGGTGCTGCTTGGACTGATGGGAAGAAGGTCATACCTATGTTTGTTGAATCTTCGAATCCGAACACGGCCTTGACTGTGGAAAGTGTGATTGCCTTCGCTACCTTTATGGAAATTGGATATAGTTCATGAATTCCTCGAGTGTCTATTAAGATCTGTGTCCTTCTAGCGTCGAATCCTACAGCGATGATGTCAAGTAGGTTGTCGTCAGTCATCTCTCTAACACCCTGCAGAGTGAGCTCATCCCTGTAGAGGTATTTCTCATCATCTGTGACCTGGAATAGTAGCTGAGCCTTGAATTTGTCTTGAAGATACTTTGTAAAGTACCATGGCAGGAGGTGGCCTATGTGAACTCGCCCTGATGGGCCTCGGCCGGTGTATAGGTAGAATCTTTCTCCTCTCTCATATTTCTTGAATATCCAATCTAGGTCTCTGTGGCTGAAGAAGAAACCTCTTCTAACGAAGAAGCTCACTTCTCCCGTCAACTTTTTGAAGTATTCTAGAATTTGGTCATCTATGTATCTCGTGCCGAACTGTGACACTAGCCTATCGTAGTCTACTTCCCCCTCCACCGTCCAAGGTGTGACTTCGCTATTGTCTGTCTCTCTGTTTGCCATTCTCGAGAAAGGTTCTTTGAAAAGATTTAAAAACATTATGAGAAAGATATGCGGTAAGTAGATTCAATGGAACTCGTGCTCCATCCGATCGAGGTTGAAATACTCAAGACGCTAAAGGCTAGAAGTGGCGTGAACGTGGAGGCCCTCGCTGAAGCCACAGGCCTCTCTTTGGATCAGGTTCGTCGTGGAATAGAATGGTTGAAGGAAAAGAGCTTGATAAATGTGAGAGAGGATGTCAAGTCGTTTGTTGGACTTGGCAGGTTAGGTCTGAAGGCTTGTCATGAAGGCCTTCCAGAGAGGAGAATACATGATCTTGTGGCAAAGAAGGGAGGAAAGGTTGCGTTGGAAGAAGTGAAGAAGGGGTCCATGATGGGCGAGAAAGAGTTTTCGGCTGCTTTAGGCCTCGCGATAAAGAAAGGGCTAGTTAAGTTTTCGAAAGTTGATCGGGCATCGTATCTGGAAGCTGGCGGTTCCGCGGTTCTGTCAACAGAGTCTTTGATCAACAAAATCTTATCTTCCAAGGAAGTCGACGTCTCTTCTCTAAATGGGGATGAGCTGGCGGCATTGGAAGAGTTGAGGAGAAGGCCTGATTACATTGTGTATAAGGAGGTCAGACAGGCTGTGATAAGTGTTTCCTCTCATGCTGTATGTATCTTGGACGAATACTTGAAGAAGTCGTATGAGGATAGGTTAACTTCTGAGCTTCTCTTAACAGGAAGGTGGAGGAACGTCTCCTTCAGGCCATATGATATAGAAAGTCCTGTCCCCTATCTGTATCCTGGAAGAAAGCATCCTGTACAGGATTTCATAGACAGGGTTAGAGAGATCTTTTTGAACTTTGGTTTCGAGGAGATAGAGGGTCCTGTTATCCTTCCCTCATTCTGGAACTTTGACGCCCTATTCATACCTCAAGACCATTCTGCTAGAGAAATGCAAGATACCTTCCACATAAAGACCATGCAGGCTAGAGAAATCGAGAAGACAGCGCCAGTGGAGACCATAAGAAGGGTTCATGAAGACGGAGGGGAAACAGGTTCTATGGGATGGAAGTACAAATGGTCGATTCAAGAAGCTAAGAAGATGGTGTTGAGAACTCATACCACGCCGATAACGGTCCAATATCTTCACAAGAACAAGCCTTCGTCTGCAAAAGTATTTTCTGTCGACAGGGTCTTTAGAAACGAAAACCTAGATAATAGACATCTTTTCGAATTCTACCAATATGAGGGAATAGTCACAGGCGGAAATGTCACGTTGCGACATTTGATTGGGGTCTTGACTTCATTCTATAAAGAGCTTGGATTTGAAAAGATCAAGTTTTGGCCAACATTCTTTCCGTACACTGAGCCCTCTTTAGAGGCTGTTGCCTACGTGGAGAGGCTGGGAAGATGGATAGAGCTTTGCGGTATGGGTGTCTTCAGGCCTGAGGTGACTTTACCGGCTGGTGTGAAAAATCCTGTTCTCGCATGGGGTGGGGGCCTAGAAAGGTTGATACTGTTAGCTTACAACGTCGAAGACATAAGATTTCTCTATAGAAACACATTGGGTTGGTTGAGGGGTGCAAGTTATGCCCGTTCTGGCTATTAGATATGATCGATTAAATTCTTTCCTTCTAAGACCTCTTTCCCGCAGCCAGATCTTGGAGCTTCTCCCATACATCGGCCTAAATATTGAAGACTTCGATGATGAAGAGGTTAAGGTTGAATATAGCCCAAACCGTCCCGACTTCGGATCACCAGCAGGTATAGCTAAAGCGTTGAACTACCTCAAATTCGAGGTAGAACCAAAGGCGGAATACGCTCTTGAAGGGTCCGGCATCCAGGTGAATGTGGACGAGACTGTACAAGAGGTTAGGCCACAGATTTTTGCATTATATGCAGAGCTGCAGTTCTCTGAATCCACTTTGAAGGAGCTTATCTCTTTCCAAGAGGACCTGCATAATGGGATAGGTAGGAAGAGAAGAAAGTTTGCGATAGGCTTGCATGACACATCAAGGATCATTCCACCAATATACTATACGACCGAAGGCGAAAGCTTCAAGTTCATCCCATTGAATGGCAGCATCCCCATGTCCATAGATGAGATCATGAAAGAGACAGAGCAGGGGGTTCTCTATTCCCATATCCTTCCTTCGAAAGACCGTTTTCCGATACTTAAGGACTCGATGGGGCAAGTGCTCTCCTTTCCACCAATAATCAACGGTAACGTGACAGCGTTGACAGAAAGAACTAGGACCCTTTTTGTGGACGTAACCGCGACAGAACGATCTTCGGCGGAGGATGCGCTTTCTCTGTTAGCTACAGCCTTACTGGACTATGGTGGAGTCGTGTACACTGTAAAGATAGTTCGACCTGATGGTTCATTTGATTGCCCAATGTTGGATTCGAAGAAGATGACTCTGCGAGTGGAGAATATCAAGCGGATACTAGGTGTTCCACTGGGATATGACGAAGCAATCAGATCACTTAGAAAGGTTAACATGAAGGCTTCGAGAAAGGGGCGCCAGATAGAAGTTCAAGTTCCCAAGTATAGAGTGGACATACTGCATGAGGTGGACTTGATAGAGGAGGTCGGATACGGATACGGCTACAATAGGATAACCCCTCTCGCCCTCAAGCTGCCTCAACAAGCTAAACCCTTGAAGACGAAACGCTTCTACGAAGATGTAAGGCTCTGTCTGATTGGATTGGGGTTTACGGAGGTAATGAACTTCTACATGTCAAATAAGATATTACAGTCTCCCTTCTCTAAGTCGCTGATCGAAGTGGAATCCCCGAAGACCAGAGAATATGATGTGCTCAGGTCATCTATTCTTCCTCAACTCTTGCAGGTTCTATCATCTAATATCCATGAACAGTATCCTCAAAAGATCTTTGAAATAGGACGCACCTTCAACCTAAGAGAAGACAACGAAATAGAAGAAAGCGTGAAGTTGGCCGCTTCCATATCAAGCTCTGAGACGACGTTCACGGAAATAAAGTCTACGGCTGTATCGACGCTGAACCAGATTGGGGTGAGAGACTTCAAGATGGCGCCACTGGCACATGAATACTTTATTGGCGGGCGCTGTGCTTCGATAGTAGACAGCCGGGGCATCATCGGAGTGCTCGGAGAAGTCTCTCCAAAATATATCTCTGAGGCTTCACTACGAAATCCGGTTGCCGCGCTAGAAATAGATCTGACAAAACTTCTGAAATGACAGAGAAAGCTTTTTATCCTAATAAGCTGTCTGAGAAGGTAGACATCCGTCATAGAGGCGTAGCGACGGCCTCGGCTGATTTAATGATGTGCGAGGTTTACCCAGCGACGCGACAGACGGATGTCAAAACCCCGCATAAAGAGGATTGGTGAAATGCCTAAGCAGGGCTCAGATGATCCAAGACTGGTCAGAGGCGGGGTACATTCCACTCGCAAATTTAGTCGGAAGAGGCTCTCTGAGCTTGAGCGGCTTAAGGTCATCGTACAAGCCCTCAATGGTGAGGTAAAAGATAATGCCATGATTATTGTTGAGGGCCCAAAGGACTCGAAAGCACTAGAAGAGCTAGGTGTCGTCGCGGAGCCCTTCCTATACAGTCACAATTCAGACCACACCGAACTCTTTAGGATTGCACGCTCGTTCTCTAAGGTCATAATATTGGTTGACAATGACAAAGAAGGCTGGTCGATATGCAAGAAGCTTGTCTCCGCCTTCAGTGAAAAAGGAATAAGATGTGATACTTGGTATAGGAGGCAGTTCTATAAGATTGGAGGCGGGTCTATCCTACACTTGGAGGAATTTCCATCATTAATTAGGAGGTATCCATAAGCTGATAACGTTAGATTCTGCTGATTTCCCACTTCCACGATCAGACTCGATCCCATTTATCTACCGCGTAGGTTTAGGCATATGAAGCCTTTTCTATGAGGTCTGTGTAAGCTTGGTTAAGGAGGCCTTGGTCTCCACAGACGTAACTTCGGCCTATGCCAGACCTAATAAGAAAGGAGTTTCCAGAGGAGAAGATTCCCGTTCGCCTCACCCCATCCCTGGAGCGTGTAGAATTTTCCGCTTGCAATGGTTAAAATAGCTTAAATAATGGTCTTTTTAGAACACAGTCGATTGATAGAATTGTCAACTCCAACTAAATATTTAATACGGTTAAAATTTGAAATCGAAGGTGTTGTTGAACGCGCAGATGTCGTAGGTGCGATCTTCGGTCAGACCGAAGGCCTCTTCGGGCCTGAATTTGACTTGAATGAGCTTCAGAAGACGTGGAAAATAGGCCGAATAGAAATAGACTTGGAATCGAGGAATGATCGAACATTCGGAGAAGTGCTAATACCAACTTCAACTGATTTCGAGACAACAAGCTTGATCGCTGCGACGGTCGAAAGTGTGGATCGAGTCGGTCCGTGCAATGCAAAGTTTAGGCTTATCTCGATGGAGGATGTGAGGGTTGAGAAGGTCAAGCAGATAAGGGAGAGGGCTAAAGAAATTGCACGAGACTGGTCCAAGAAGGTTATGACAGAGGGCGACAAGGTGCTGAAAGATATAAGTGAATCCATGGGAAAATCTAAGGTTGTAGCATTTGGCAAAGAAAAGCTTCCAGCTGGTCCAGCTTTGGACAAGTCGGATACTGTCATATTGGTAGAAGGCCGCGCTGATGTCTTGAACCTTCTGCGTGCAGGGATTGAAAACGTTGTCGGTATAGAAGGTACGGGGATTCCACAGTCTATCATAGAGCTGAGCAAGAGCAAGAAGATCATAGCATTTCTCGACGGTGACAGAGGCGGAGATCTGATATTGAAGGAGCTTTCTCAAGTTGCGAAGATTGAAAAGGTCGTTAGGGCTCCCGCAGGAAGAGAAGTGGAGGAGCTTACACCCGTAGAGGTTACGGAGTGCCTCAGCAGTGTAATTCAACCTTCTATGAAGAAGGAAATTCCCTCGATGATTAAGCCGGAAGTGGCTGAAAGGATTAGACAGCTTAAGCCATCACTTGAAAATACTCTAGAAGCTATAGTATTCGATGAAAACCTAAAGGAAATTTTGAAGGTTCCTGTAAGCGAATTGGCAAAGCAGCTGGAGTCGGAAGAGCTGAAGGGTGCAAGATATCTTGTATTCGATGGAATCGTCTCTCAGAGAATAGTTGACCTATCAGAAAAGAGGGGCCTGTTGGCGGTAGTCGGACATAGAGTAGGGGAAATCTCTAGAAAGCCTCAGTCTTTGACGGTTTCAACCTTGGATGACTTCTAGTATTCAGTCGGCAATGTGAGTAAAGTGAGGTTCAAGAGGCTGGCGACGAATAGTGCGGAGTTTATCCCGGAAACATTAGAAGATATTCTATTCGTAAGGCTCTATCTGAAAGAGGGTGACTTAATATCCGCGAAGACCTCTAGGACGATAAAGCTTGAGAAGGCTTATGCAAGGCATGTGGAAAAGGAAAGAAAGAGTGTTTTGATAACTGTGAAGGTAAGAGAAGTCTCCTTTGGAGGCTCATTTGACGTCTTAGCTGTGCAGGGAGAAATAATGGCTTCATCAGATGAAAACATTCCTCTCGGTTCGAAACATGTCATTGAAATATATCTTGGAACCAGGTTTCTCCTCGTCAAATGTGAAGGTGGCATCGACTTCAACATGATTGAAGAAAACCTTGTCGCGGAAGAGTTCGTGATCGTTTCAATGGACTCTATTGTGGCAGGCATAGGCCAGATAAAGGGTAGCAGAGTAAAATATATAGCAGAAATACAGTCAAATTATCAGGGAAAACTCTATGAGGTCAAACATGAATCGAACACAGCCTTCTTCGCCAAGATTCTAGACGTCCTCTCTCCGTACTTGAGGGAGGTGCAGAAGGTCCTCGTTACTGGCCCGGGCCCAATAAAGTCTGCCTTCAAAAACTATCTGGAAGGCAGCTTAGGAAGGAAGCTGCAGATTCTGGAGTTGGAAGGTGTTGACTCGGCAGGATTTGATGGTATAAGAATGTCTTTAAACTCAGAAGGTCTCTCCAAAATACTACAGGATAACGTCTTTTCTAGTGCAAGGAATGCCATGATCAAGATATTAGGTTCTCTCTATAGGGGAGACGGCTTAGCCAGCGTCTCATTTGAGGAGATCGAATACATGTCTTCAAATGGTGCATGTGACTCGCTTCTGATTTCCAAAGATTATTTATCACGGTCGTCGGTTGAAGAGGATAGGCTTGTCCAAATCTTTTCAGATGTCAAAAAATATAGGGGGGCACTCTATTTCTTAGATGATAGCACAAATGTCGGCATCCAGTTAGAGTCCCTCGGCGGCCTTGCAGCACTCTTTAGATATAGAACAAGATAGCTTCAAATTCTATGTTAGAAAAGGGAATATGACTTCAACGATTATGGCCAATATTATCGCCCCC
>Ga0209102_1000883_pt1 | contig 17793 bp, 19 predicted proteins | sample ConPoolayeHmetaG_FD_185483 | JGI IMG/M metagenome (GOLD analysis project Ga0209102, IMG submission 185483) | Hot spring microbial mat communities from California, USA to study Microbial Dark Matter (Phase II) - Cone Pool mat layer H metaG... ...
GGGCGGCATACTCGGGTATCTGCTCGCGCTCCTGCTCGCGCACTGGATCGGCGCCATTCCCTTCCTCAGCGAGATATTCGAGGACCGCAGCCGCCAGGGCGACATCCGGCTGCTCGTCGACCGGGGCATCTTCCTGACATCGTTCGTTACCTTCGCCGTCATCGGGCTGCTTTCCGGCACGTGGCCGGCCGTCAAGGCTTCGCGCCTCGATCCGGTCGAATGCCTGCGCAGCGAGCCGTGACGGGGAGGGCGCGCGCTCGGGATTCCGCGTTCACAGGAGGGCGAGCCGGCGCTCGATCCGATCGGCCACCTCGCCGATGCTCACGGGGCGCCTCAGGATCTCGCTTCCCTTCAGCCGGGGGATCACGGGATCGTTCAACTCCACGGCGCCGGCGAGAACGATGAGGGCGACTCCAGAGCGCGCGAGCCTGTCGGCCTCTTCCTGAGTCACGCGCTGCCCGCGCAACTCGAGGACGATGACGTCCGGATCGGGTTCGGGTCCGCGCCCGAGCCGCTCGAGGGCGTCGCACAACAGGACAAAGCCCACGGCCTCGTGCCCGCGCTCGATCAGCTCGGCGCGCAGCATGGCCCTGGGCCAGTGCTCGCCGTCCACGATCCACACCACGCCGCGCATGTCGCGGGAACCTCGTATGGGGCGTGCGCCGCCGAGAGATCCGTGCCTCTTGCGGCCGGCGGCATAGTATGCGAGTCTCTTGGCGTCGACAAGGAGAAGATGGTCATGAAATACTTCGCGGCGTTGCTGAGGATGCTGGACCCGACGAAAAGCCAGGACCTGAGAGAGCGACACATCGAGTTCCTGGAACAGAAAGCCAAAGAGGGCAGGATCTTTGCACGCGGGCGCTTCACCGACGGCGCGGGCGGGCTCGTGATCTACATGGCGGAGTCGCTCGAGGACGCCAGGAAGATCGCCGAGAGCGACCCTTATATATCCTCGGGGGCGCGTTCGCTCGAGATACACGAATGGGATATGAAGCTGCCTCAATGACGCAGGAGGCAGGATGGAGAGCGGAGCAATCATGATCTCTGCCGGCCCTCCGGGGCTCGATGCGCTCACCTGCGCTCTCCGGGGGTTCGCTCCGCTCACCCCCGGCTACCCGTTCGGCGGCCCCTTCCGGGGCCGTCTGGTAGGTCCGCCGCGCCGCGGCGCGCGGGAAATGTCCGTCCCGGAGGGACGGAAGCTGGTAGCTCCAGGTGAGCGGAGCGAACCTGGAGAAAAGGGACGGCATGCGACAAGCCCCGAAGGGCCGGCAGATGGAAATATCGGAGACCTCGGTCTGCCGGCCCTCCGGGGCTCGCCTGATCGATACGCACCTTTCCGGGGGTTCGCCTGCGGCTCACCCCCGGCTACCGGCTCAGGGCCCCTGCCGGGGCCCAATGTGAGCTTATTGCTTAAAGTCACCGGTCCCGCGCGGCTCGCGGGACCTACAGCGAGCGACCATGAGAGCCCTGAAGGAACGACACAGCTACGGAGTGAACCATGAACTACCGAACCTTTCCATCGACAGGCTGGCAGGTTTCTGAAATCGGTCTGGGCACCTGGCAGCTCGGAGGCCAATGGGGCAAGGTAGACGAACCGGTGGCCCTCGATATCCTGGCTGCGGCCGTGGACCGCGGAGTCAACTTCTTCGACACGGCCGACATCTACGGCGCCGGCCGCAGCGAGAACATCATCGGGAAGTTCCTGAAGAGCCGGCCGGGCAGGATCTACGTGGCGACCAAGCTCGGCCGCCTGCACGGATTTCCCGACGGCTACAGCAGGGACCTCTTCCGCCGCTGCACGGAAGATTCGCTCCGGCGCCTCGGCGTCGATGCCCTCGACCTCACGCAACTGCATTGCATCCCGCGCGCGGCACTCGAAAGGGGCGATGTGTTCGAATGGCTGCGCGAACTGCGCGCCGAGGGAAAGATCCAGGCATTCGGCGCGAGCGTCGAGTCCATGGACGAGGCGCTGCTCTGCCTGGCGCAGGAAGGCCTGGCGTCCCTGCAGATCATCTTCAACATTTTCCGCCAGAAGCCGATCGACGCGCTCTTCTCCCGGGCGGCGGCGCAAGGGGTCGCGCTCATCATCCGGCTGCCGCTCGCGAGCGGCCTGCTCTCCGGCCGGATCACGCGGGCCACCCGATTCGCCCCCAACGATCACCGCAGCTTCAACCGCGACGGCCGGGCGTTCAACGTGGGCGAAACCTTCGCGGGATTGGAATTCGAGCGCGGTCTCGAGCTGGTCGAGAAGCTCAAGGAATTCGTCCCGCCGGGCATGGACATGGCGGGCTTCGCATTGCGCTGGATTCTCGACCATCCGGAAGTCACGGTCGTCATTCCCGGCGCGACCCGGCCGCAGCAGGCCGCGGTCAACGCGGCCGCGAGCGATCTCGCGCCGCTGCCGGCCGAGCTGCACGATCGCCTACGTTCGTTCTACGAGCGCGAGGTCAGGCAGCACATCCGCGGCCCTTACTGAGCGGCTCGCAAAGAAGCTCGCACTACCAGCCGCCCATTCCTCCGCCGCCCGACCTGCCGCTGCCGGAGCCGCCGGAGCTCGGAGCGGACACGCCGGCCGCCAGCGAGCCTGCAGCGGCCGCCCACGAGGCGCTCGCGCCCGCGCCGCCGAAGGCGCCGCCGCCGCCGCTCCATGAACGCGCGGCAGCGCCTGCGGTCGAAGAGCCGGATGAATCGCGCATTTCCCGCGCATGCGCGCCCGCCGGGGCATAAGCGCGGAACCAGCGGTCGATGTCCGCGCCCAGCCCGAAGGCCATCAGATAGGGAAACCATTCGTCCCGCAGATTCGGCAGCGGGCGGGCCAGTTCCCGGCGGAAATACTCGCGCGCCGCGGCCAGCATTTTGCGGAAGCGGATCTTGTCGGCTCCCTGCCGCGATCGTGCGTGATTGAAGACGCTGTTGACGGCGGCCAGGCCCAGCAGGGTCATGCCGACGAGCGTCCAGCTGCCGAGCCGGAAGGCCCCGGTGGCGGCAAGCACTGCCACGGCGGCGACCGGGGGCAGAATGAGCACCAGGAATTTCCAGGACTGCCGTTGCGCGCCGACGACCGTGTCCCGCCAGTTTCTGGCTTGGAGCACGGCCATGATGTAAAGCGCACCTCCAATGCCGAGCGCGAGGCTTATCGCAAGAAACTCGCTTGCCACCAAATCCGGATACATGGCGGCAGCGCAGGCGGCGCCTCCCGCCAGGGTGAGCAGCAGCGTCGGCAGGCGCCGCGGAGCGGCGGCCTTGCGCCCTTCTCCCCCCAGGCCGGCGATCGCGCGCCGGAGCGGCTCGCGGATCTTCGCCGCCGGATCGAAACCGCGCCCCTTGTAATGCTCCCGGATGCTGTCGGTATCCGTGGTGTCGCCGGCGAAGAAGAGCCCGTCGACGAGTTCCTTCTCGTATCCCTGCAGCGTGGATCGGTCCACCAGAAGCCGGAGACGGAGAACGTTGCGCGATTTCAGAAACGAGCGCTCGGTTCGGACCTCGCTGCTTACCTTCCCTTCGGATACCATGCGGGCCAGGATCGCCGCGACCTCGGGAGCGCCGGTACGTTCGTCCCAGGCGGCTCCGACGACCTCGGGCAGCATGGAAAACAGGTTCTTGCGCAGCCACGCTTCATCGATGCGCTCCACCGGCATCAGCGCTGCGAACCTGCCGAGAGACTTCTCCCTGCGGTAGAGGAGAACCCACAAAACGGGGATCACGAGCACGAGTGCGGCCGCCAGCGCGTGTCCCAGCGACGCGGGAGCGCCCTGCCACACTGCAGCCGGTCGGCCCGGGCCCGCGTATTCCAGCGGCAGCGTGACCACATAGCCGGTGCCCGGAGGGAGGTGCCCGGCCTCGAATGTCCCGTCGAACGGCTCTCGCGGGCGCCACACCGGATCGAGCGCCAGCCGCAGCCTGAAGTTCTCCACCACTCCGGTCCGATCGGGAGCGAGAAAGTTGTGATCGAGCAGATAGCCGCCTTCCACCGGCACGAGTATGTTCGACAGCGTGTATCGCAGAACGTAGGCGATCTCCGTGCGGTCGAAGGGCGGGTCCGAGGGCAGGCGGCTGCGCCAGCGCAGCGTGCGCGAGTCCTGCCACTCGTAATGGTCCACCAGCTCAATGTCGCCCCGCGCCAGCTCGTGCTCCGTCCCCGAGCGGTCGATCCGCGACAATCCCTCGAACTCGAATCCGTGCCTCAATCCCAGCCGGAACAGGCGCTCGCCGCCGTTCCAGTCCCCGGTGAAGACCATGTCCTGGCGCTCGACGACATGAAGCCGCCCGGATTCGTCCAGCCTGGCGTCGACCACGACGGCGCGCCAATGAAGCTCGCGGTCCAGAGCCGGCGCGCGCGCGGCGAATGCTGCGACGATAACCAGCGTCGGTCCGATGCCCCCGAATCCGCACCGCAATCTCCAACCCATGACGACCTCCGCAGCCGGGTGCCTGCTTGTCCAGTCTACCTCGCAGCGATGCGCCCTGCAACGCGCGAAATATAGTAAAATAGTTGAAAAATAGCCATTACCGGTGATGTATCGGATGCCAACAGGATCGATGGGGGGACAAAATGGCAGAGACCATCCGTAAGATCGACTACTTCTACATCGAAACACCCAACAAGCCGGGCGAGGGCGCGAAGGTTCTGGCGGCATTGCGCGAGGCGGGCGTGAACCTGCTCGCCTTTTCGGGATTCCCGGTCGGGCGCAAGGCCCAGATCGATTTCATCCCGGAGGACACGGCCGTGTTCAAAGCCGCGGCCAAGAAGGCCGGTCTCAAGCTGAGTCCCAAGAAGACCGGGTTTCTGATCCAGGGGGACGACAGGCCGGGAGCGATCGCCGATATCGTGGAAAAGCTGGCCGCCGCCAACATCAACATCACGGCGATGGATGCGGTGAGCGCCGGCGCCGGGCGCTACGGGGCGATCATGTGGGTCAAGGCCCCCGATATCCGCAAGGCCGCCAAGGTTCTCGGGAGCCTGGCGGCGCCCGCTGCGGCACCCCAGGCCGAACCCGCACCGCCCGGGCCGGCGGCGGACAAGACTTGCTGAAGCACCCGGCCCTTGCGATGCGGGAGACGCCGTGGCGCCTGCAGGCCCGATGCCCGCAGGCGCCCCGGGGCCGGTCAGAAGACGGTGAAAACGTCCAGGATCACGGAGGTCCTGGGATTGTAGATTACCGCCCGGCCTCCGATGATGCCGCGCACCAGTCCGGCTTTGAGCGGCGGGAGCTGCCGCTCCAGCTCCACGGGAAACACGATGACTTCCCGGTCCAGGCCGGGCGGCAGGTGGCCCTTGCGGCGCAACTGCTTCTGCAGTCCCGGCGGAAGATTGCCGCCCCGCTTCGCCAGGCCCGGCGGCAGCTCACCCGGATGCAGCCGGTAGTAGTCACGAATCACGTTCCGGTCCCTGCCGAGGAAGACCTCGACGGCCACCCGGGCTTCGGCGCGCGTGGCGCCCGCGCCCGGCGCTCGAGCCCTGCTTTCCTGGCCCGCGGCCGGGAGCGCGCCCGCGAGCATCAGCAATGCTCCGAGAAGCGCCGGCGCTTTTCCCGCGAATCGAATCCTCATGTTTTCCCTCCCCGGTTTCCGTTGGCTCTCGCTCTTACTGATCGGCACGGGCGCCGAATGTTTCAAACGAAAGGGCCGAAGCGGGCGTATGGGTGACGCAGGTCACCCATGAGATGCCCCGGGCGCGGGCATAGTCCGGTACCCCGCGCGAAAAGCCGGCCGGGCCGGCGATTCAGACACCGGCAGGGATGCGAGCCATCATCACTGGGGCTCACCGGCGCCTGAATCGCGGCGCCCAAGCTCTGCCGGTTGACGTCGTGAGCCGCGTGGCCTATCATGACCACCTATATGTGGCCACGGGGGACGCCATGGAACGATACGTAGGGATCCGCAAATTGCGCGACGAGTTGACGAAGCACCTCGGCCGAGTGCGCCGCGGAGGCAGGATCGTCGTCACCGACCGCGGGCGGCCTGTGGCTGTCTTGCTGCCTCACGGTCCGGGCGCGGAGCCGGAGCTCGATGAGCGGTTGAAGAGAGTGTTGTCGAGCGGTCATATTCTGCCCGCAGAGAAGCCGTTTTCGCGGCTGCCGCCGCTGGTAGCGGGCCGGGGGCCCTTGCTTTCCCGTCTTGTCGCCGAGGGGCGCCGGTGATCTACGCCGACGCCAGCGTTATCGTGAAACGCTACTATCAGGAACCGGGCAGCCTGCTGGTGCGCCGACGCTGGGCGGGCTCCGTGCGCGTGTTTACGTCCCGCGTGAGCTGGGCCGAGGTGCATGCGGCATTGGCGCGCAAGCGCCGCGATGGAGGTGTCTCGGCCGCACAACTCAGGGTTATGGCGGACGCATTCGAACGCGAGTGGCCCGCCTACGATCAGCTCGTGGTCGACAGCGCCACGCTGGCGGAAGTGCGGCGGCTCGTGCGCCGCCATCCGCTGCGGGGATTCGACGCGATCCACCTCTCGGCGGCCCTCTGGCTGCAGTCGCAGCTGGACAAAGCGCTCGAGTTCTGGGTGTCGGACGAGCCCCTCGAAGCCGCTGCCGCGCAGGAGCGCCTGATCGTCGTCAATCCCGAGATCGAACGCTAGCAAGGTCTCCCGCTTGTGCCGGTCCCTTCGGCAGCCCGGGCAATCCACCGGACCGGAACAGCCCGGGAGCTCACGACCGGAGGATCGAACCCGGCGATCGGCCGCGGCGGCCGGCCGAAACGGGCATCGCGACTCCTTTTGTGATACGCTGTGCCGCGGAGGAATCGCCATGAACAAAGACGAGTACCGTCAGTACGTCCTGGATGCCTACAAGCCGGCGGAGACGATGATGCGCATGGCACCCGCCGACAAACTCGACTGGAAGCCGGCCCCGAATTTCATGAGCCTGGGCCAGCTCCTGCACCACCTGAGCGAAGGCGTGGGCTCGGGCCTCAGGATGCTGGTGCAGAACAGCTGGCCTTCCATGGAAGAAATGGAAAAGGGAATGAAGCCCGAAAGCCTGCCCTCGTGCGGCGTCGAGGAAGCCTTGCGCAGGCTGGAAGAGGACAAGACCGTCCTGCGCGAGGTGCTCGACGGGATCAGCGAGAAGGATTTCGCCGAGAAAATCGTCTCGGTGCCCTGGGGATGGCAGTCCAAGATGGAGCGCATGGCGCTCGACTTTCGCGAGCACTTCATCCACCACAAGATGCAGCTCTTCACCTACCTCAAGCTGCTCGGGCTTCCGGTCAATACCGAAACCTTGTACTTCGGATAGGAGCGCGGGGAAGCAGCGGCCCTGCGGCGCGTCAGTTCCAGCGGAACCAGCGAAGCGCCAGGACGAACGAAACGCCGCCCCAGGCGGCCAGGACGAGGAGCCTCCAGGACTGGGAAAGCAGTCCTGCGCCTTCCAGGATGACCGCGCGCAGCGCGTAGTTCAAATGCGTCAGCGGCAGGGCCTGCACCAGCGGCTGCATGAAATCGGGGAAGCGTTCGGGAGCGAAGAATATCCCGGAAAGCAGCCACATCGGCAGCATGATCGCGTTCATGAGGCCGGAGACCGTCTCGATGCGCTGGGCGCGGCTGGCCGCCAGCAGCCCGATCCCCGAGAACGACACGGCACCCGCCAGAGAGAGCAGGAATACCGCTTGGAGGCTTCCCCGGATCGGCACCCCGAAAAGGAGCGCACCGGCGCCGAGGATGACGATCAGTTCGGGGATCATGAAGACCAGGCGGCCGCCGATGATCGACCAGAGGAAATGCGTGCGCTTCATGGGCGTGGCGATGTAGCGCTTGAGCAGCTTGCGCACCCGCATGTCCACGATGACGAACCCCACACCCCACATCCCGCTCCCCATCAGGTTCATCCCGACCAGGCCGGGGATCAGGAAATCGATGTAGCGCGACCCGGGCTCGGTCAGATGCCTGTCCTCGGTAGCGACCGCATCCCGGCGCCCGGCCGCGCGCTGCAGCAGATCGTCCGCCTTCGCGCGCGCCAGCACGCTTTCCGGGCGCGCCGGGTCGTACAGAAAGGCATAGGATTGCCCCGGCACCACGACCAGCGCCGTCTTGCCCAGGCGCAGCCGGTCGCGACATGCGCGCGGCGAGTGGACTTCCACCGCTATTTCCGGGCTGCGCTCGAGAACGCTCTTCACCTCCTGCGCCAGCGCGTGCTGCTCGATGTCCACGTAGATCCTCTCCACCGGCCGGGTGCGGAACGCGATGCCCAGGCCCACGGCCAGGAGCAGCGGAAAACCGTACGTCCAGAAAACGGCCTCGGGCTCGCGGAAAAACTCGCGCAGGCGCGCCAGCGAGAGTTCCTTAAGAGGGTGATACCTCTTCATCCCGCAGATGCCTCCCCGTCAGGTTGACGAAAACGTCCTCGAGACTCGCGTGGCGCGTGGTGAGCCGCGCCGGCTCCAGGCCGCGCGCCCGCAGGAGCTCGAGCAGCGCCGGCATGGCCACGTGGGTCTCGGTGACCGTCAGGGCCGCGCCCGCCGAGTCGACACGGACGCCGCGCACCGCCGGCAGCGCCGCCAGCTCCTCGGGCGGCACGGCGCCGCCGTCGGCGACGGCGAACTCCACCACGTGATCCCCGCCCAGGGCGGCGATGAGCGCGCCCGGCGACCCCAGGGCGATCACCTTTCCGTAGTCCACCACGGCCACGCGGTCGCACAGCCTCTCCGCCTCGTCCATGTAATGCGTCGTCAGCAGGATCGTGCGCCCCTGCTCTTTGAAATCCCGGATGATTTCCCAGAGCTGGCGCCGGGACTGCGGATCCAGTCCGGTAGTGGGCTCGTCGAGAAACAACAACTCGGGGTCGCCCACCAGGGCGCAGGCCACGGCCAGACGCTGGCGCTGGCCGCCCGATAGCTTGCCCACCCAGGAGCGCGCCTTCTCGCCCAGCCCGACCACGGCCATCACCTCGGCCGGATCCTTGCCCGAGCGATAGAAGCTGCGGAAGAGCACCAGGGTTTCGTAGACCGAGAGCCGCTCGGCAAAGCGCGTCTCCTGCAAAGAAATCCCCAGGCGCTGGCGCAGTTCGTCGTCGTTTTGGCCCCAGCGCATCCCGAGGATCTCGACCTCCCCCGAGTCGGCCTCCAGCAGTCCTTCGAGAATCTCGATGGCGGTCGTCTTGCCGGCTCCGTTGGGCCCCAGAAGTCCGAAACACTCGCCTCGCCCGACCTCCAGGTCCAACCCCTTCAGGGCATCGACCGTGCCGCTGCGGCTACGGTACTGTTTCCTCAGTGCCTGGCAATAGATCGCCGGCCGGGAATCCCGGCCGGAATCGACAAGAGCGTTTCCCATACTCGATCCGGCTGCGGCGCGCCGCCCCGCCGGCGCCGGCGCTTTACCTCCCAGGAACCGACGGCGTAAAAGGATCCGCCGGCGTCCCCGACTCCCGCAATGCCCGCCAGCGACTTGCCGCGGAACGCCGCGCGACGATTCCTTCATGGCCGGCCTCGTCCGAAACGATGCCCTGCGGTCCGCCCGCCGTCCAGCTCGTTATGATACCACCTCCGTTATGCGCGCACCGGCGCGCCGCCGTTCTGCAATCCTCCGGGAATCCGGCGCTCGTCTTGCGCTGCGAGCGGTATCCTCCGCGCCAGGTCGTTGCGCAGCCTTTCGGCCAGCACCGCCCCATAGTGCAACTCCACAAAACGCAACAGCACTTGCCGCTCATCGAGGTCCGGACAGCGCCGGCGAATCGCCGCCCGCGCCAGCCCGATCACCGTCCGGCTGAGCGAGAACGCTGTCGCCAGCCGGCGCGCGACCCCGGCCTTGCGCAGCAGTGCCAGCTGCACGCCTTCGGCCCGGAGATCGGTGTCCTGCGACTGTGCTCGCATGGGCGAAGGCGCCGCCTCCCGCCTAGGATGCTACTACCGACGCCTCCGGCCCTCCAAGTTCAGGCATGCGCCAGAGGAAAGGCAACGATGAGAATCCCACGTTCCATGGCGGCACGGAGCGCGCTGGTGCTCATGGACGGCACTCCCCGCGCCCTGCATCACGCCATACGCCGCGGCGCCCCGTGTCTTCAGAAGTTCCCTACGACATGCGCGCCCACCGAATGAGGGTTCCGAGCGAAGGGGGCTTGCCGAACATCAAGAGGCCGATGCGGAACACCTTGGCCGCGAACCACAGCGCTACCGCGGCGCCCGCAGCCGACGACAGCATCGACAAGCCGACCTGCCACATCGGCGGCGGAGCGCTGGAGGCCATGCGCAGCAGCACGACGAAATTTCCGACCGGCGGAACGAAGCTCAAGACCACAGCCAGCAGCGAGTTGGGTTCGCGGCTGATCGGCAGCCAGAGGATCCAGGGAATCATGATGAGCAGCATCACCGGGGTCATCAGTGTTTGCGCTTCGCGCAATTCGTTGACCGCCGATCCCGTGGCCGCCATGAACGAGCCGATCGTGAAATATGCCAGCACGAAAAACACAAACATGCAGACAATGAGGACGGGATCGAGAAGGCCCAGCATCGCGAACGACAGGAGCGCGACGGCGCCCAGCCCTGCATAGACAGCCAGCACCAGAAAACCGACGGCCATCTGGCCGAGGATTTTCCCGGTCATCAGTTCCATCGGCGAGACTGCCGACAGCAGCACCTCGACGACACGGTTCGATTTCTCCTCGACCGTGGAGGTCAGGAGATACTGGCCGCTCGTCATCACCGAGATCAGGAGGAGCACCATGAAGGCGGCCGGCAGCAACAAGTTGAGAGCTCTGCTGGTATCCCGTTCGCCTTCCTCGGTCACCATGCGGGACGGCAGACGTTCCACGCTGGTCAGCGCCTCGATCTCATCGCGGTTCAGCCCGTAAGCCCGGATGCGTGCCTCGACGATGGCCTCGCGCAGTCCGTTGCGGATATCGTCCTCCAGGCGGTCGTCGAGTTTGCCGTGCACGAACAGATCGTAGCTGCCGAACCGCTGCTTGCCTTCCTCCCGGTGCACGGCATCCGGGTGCACCACGACCAGGGCCAGGCGGCGCGACTCGCCGCCCCCCGCGGCTCTAAGCGGAGCCTTCGCCTGCTCCAAGTCCGTTGCGGCATTCAGCACCACCACATCGATCTGCGGCACCTGCCCCAGCGCCGCTTCCACCTGCTGTTGCACCGCTGCCTCGGCTGCGGGCGAGCCGGCCGCCTTTTTCCAGGCGCCCGGCAGGGCCTCGGAAGCCCGGCGCTGCAGTGCCCGGCGGCGCTCGAGGAAGCGCTCCGGCCGCAGGTATTCGCGCAGCGTATCGCTCACCCGGCCCGTCGGGTCGATCACGGCGATTTCGCCGACGATGCGCGGGGGATTGCGGTTGATCATGCGCGGGAAAACGATCACGACCACGCCGATCACGGCGGGCGTGACCAGCATCCCGATGATGAATCCTTTGGTCAGCACCGTCGCGGCAAATTCGCGGCGTGCAACGTGCAGAATCTTTCTCATGGCTTCGCCGCCGGCATTTCCCCGTCGTCCCGCACCGAAGCCCGCAGCCGCGCGCCCTCATCGCCCGCCTGCAGCGCACCGCCTTCGACGATGCCGACAAAGACATCTTCGAGCGTGGGGCGCCGCAACTCGATGCGCGCGGGCGCCACGGCCCCGGCGAGCGAGCGGATCACGGCAGCCGCATCGGCCCCTTGCGCGAGCGCGATCTCCCACGCCGCCCCGTCGCGCCGGACCTTCTTCACGCCCGCCACCGCCTCGAGCGGTGCCACGTCGGCCGCGGGATCGAGCGGCTCGAATATCAGGCTGCGCGGATCGAAGCGCGCGCGAATGGCGGCGATCGTCTCGTCGAGAACCTTCGCTCCCTTGTGAATCATGACCACACGATCGCACAGTTGCTCGGCGTGCACCATGATGTGCGTGGAAAAGAGCACGGTGCAGCCGCGCCCGTGCTCCTCGAGCACCAGTTCACGCACGAGCCGCTGGCTGACCGGATCGAGCCCGCTGAAGGGTTCGTCCAGGATGAGCAGGTCCGGCCGGTGGATCACGGCCGCGACAAACTGCACCTTCTGCTGCATGCCCTTGGAAAGCTCTTCGCAACGCTTGGACGCCGCGGCAGCCAAGCCGACACGCTCGAGCCACTCGTGGACCCGTTGCTTGAGGCCCGATCCGTCCACACCCTTGAGCCGTCCGACATAAACCAGAAAATCGGCGACGCGCATCTTCTTGTATAAACCGCGTTCCTCCGGCAGGTATCCGATCCGGTCCTTGGCCTCCAGGGCCGACCGCTTCCCCAGGACCGAAAGCTCGCCCCGGTCCGGGAACATGATCGACAGAATCATGCGGATCGTGGTGGTCTTGCCCGCCCCGTTCGGCCCGATGAAGCCGTAGAGGGCTCCCTGCGGGACGACCAGGTCGAGATCGCGTACCGCCACGATGTCGCCGAAGGTCTTGGTCACGTTCCTGAGTACGATCGCGTCGCCCACGACTTTCTCCAGGCTGAAATTCCCTCCACCTTATCACAGGCCCGCCGAGTGCTGCACGCTTTTTCAGATTTCTCCGGAGCCGCCGTCGCGGCATCATCGGGAAAGGCGAGCGGCGCCTGGAGACCGTGCACGAGGCGGAGGACCTCGGTTCGCCGACAGGATCGCAACGAGCCCGCGCTCAGCCGATGGGCTTGTAGCGGCGCGGATCCTTCGGATCTTTCGGGCGGTATTCGTAAGGTTCCTGTGTCGAGGGAGCGCGCGCCGAACGCAGTCGCGTCACGAGGGAATAGATCAAAGGCACGACGAAAACCACGGGCGCGAACAGATTCCAGGGCGGCGGCGCGACCACCGCCAGGATCATGACCAGCGCCAGAACGAGCGCGTTGATGCGCACGCGCGCCTTCTGGCGCTCCAGCTCTTCCTGCGAAATGTCGCCCGCGGCTTCGCCCTGCCCCGCCTGTTCCTCGCCGGTTGCCATCGCGACCATCCCCTTTGGCGTCAATATACCCCGGCCGTGCCGCGGATTCAAACGGCGGGTGTGTGACATGCAGCCCCCGGTGTGGCAGAATACGGCCGCGGCCCGTGCCCGCAACGCACTCTCAGGCCGCCCGGAGAAACGCACATGCAAGGACACAACGAATCGAAACCGCACGGCAGCCGCTGGACGCGGCGCGGCCTTCTGGAGGCCGCAGGCCTGGGCGCGCTCGCGCGCGCGCTGCCGCGTCGCCGCGCCGCAGCTTCATCCCGCCCGATTCCGGTCGCGCTGCAGCTCTATTCGGTGCGCGCCGAGTGCCGCAAAGATTTCGATTCGGCCCTTGCGCGTGTCGCGCAGATGGGAGTCGCCGGCATCGAGTTCGCCGGATACTACCAGTACGAAGGCAGGGCCCGGGAGCTGAAAAGGAAACTCGACGATCTCGGACTCAAAGCGGCCGGCACTCACATAGGCACGTCCCTGATCCGCGGCGACGCTCTCGCGCGCACGATCGATTTCCACCAGGCCGTCGGCTGCATGTTTCTCATCGTGCCCGGCGACAGCGCCTTCACCGACCCCGAGAAGAGCCGCGAGCTTGCCGACGTCTTCAATCGCGCCGCCGAGGTGCTCAAGCCTCTGGGAATGGCCTGCGGATATCACAACCACATGAACGAGTTCAGGAAGGAAGGCGAGAAGACCTACTGGGAGCTTTTCGCCGAGCGCACGAGCCGGGACGTCATCCTGCAGCAGGACTGCGGCTGGACGGCCGCAGCCGGGCTCGATCCCGTGGATTTCATAAGAAAATACCCGGGTCGCAGCCGCACGGTGCATCTCAAGCCGACCGTCGTCGGCGCCGACCCGGGGAAAAAGGCGATTCTCGGCCAGGATTCCGTCGACTGGCCGGCCGTCATCGAGGCGTGCGCCTCCGTCGGCGGAACCGAATGGCTCGTCCTCGAGCAGGAGCAGTACCCCGACGGCCGGACGCCGGTGGAATGTACCGAGCTTTCGCTCGCGGGACTGAAGAAGATCCTGGCGGCCGGCGGTTTCTGATCGAGCCCCTGTGCGCCTCAATCACGGAACAGTTCGCCTTCGGCCGAGCGCGCCCGCTCGAGCACACCGGGTTCGCAGAGATCGAGAACCGCCGCCGGACGGCGCTCGGCCCGATAAGCCCGCTCGACCGCCCTTTCCCTGCCCGTCTGCCCCGCCACATAGCCGACCAGCGTCCCCAGCACCCCGGTGACCGCCCCGAGCACGGCGGCGATCGTTTCCGCCGGGCGAATCCATTCCGGTGCCGGGACACGAAGTCCTTCCAGATGTTGGATTCTCCTCATTCGAAGCCTGACGGCCGAAATCGATCTGAGGCGCTGAGCGGCCTTTCCCCTTTGTTCCTTGACCCCTTTGCCCCTTGGCCCCTGAAGTTGGCGAGCGAAGCGAGCTAAGTTCAGACCGGCCCGCCCGGGAGCGCACAAAACGCCGCGCGGCGCCGCGCCCGAAAAAAGAGTTTGCACTTCCGGTTGACGCCGGAGCCGATCCCGCCAATAATGCCTTCCTAAGTTTAATTAAATAACGGCGCTATGGCATGGAAGCCGGCAGGGACGGATCGCATCGACGGTGGCAGGCCGTTCGCGCAGCGACGGCGAGGGGCGGCGCATCGTTCGCTGCGCCGGCCGGATGGCCGGGTTCCGGCCGGCCGATGGAAATTCAACCGATCATGAGGGATTCGACACCATGGCAACACTGGGCATCATCGTGGGCAATCGCGGATTTTTCCCCGACCACCTGTGCGCCTCGGGGCGCAGGCAGATCCTGCAGGTTCTGGAGCAGCTCGGTATCGCTGCGGTCATACTTCCCGAGGAGGCCACGAAATTAGGCGCCGTGGAAACCATGGAGGACGCGGAGCGCTGCGCCGATCTGTTCCGCCGCCATGCCGACCGCATCGACGGCATTCTGGTCACGCTGCCGAACTTCGGCGACGAGCGCGGCGTCGCCGACACCATCCGCTGGTCCGGCCTGAGCGTGCCCGTTCTGGTGCATGCTTTCGCCGACGACCCGCACGCGATGACGGTCCAGTACCGGCGCGACAGCTTCTGCGGCAAGATCTCCGTGTGCAACAATCTTCGCCAGTACGGCATCCCCTTCACGTTGACGCGGCGCCACACGACCGCTCCCGAGGACGAGAGCTTCCGGCATGATCTCGCCGACTTCGCCGCCGTCTGCCGCATCGTCAAGGGGCTCCGCAGCCTGCGCATCGGCGCTCTCGGAGCCCGCCCCGCCGCCTTCAACACCGTGCGCTTCAGCGAAAAGCTCCTCGAGCGCTCGGGCATTTCGGTCGAGACCCTGGATCTGTACGAGCTCTTCGGCCGGGTCGGCGCCCTGCGCGACGACGATCCGGTGGTCGCGGCCAAGCTCGCCGCCATCCGGGCCTACGTGGACAGCGCGCACGTTCCGCCCGCGGCGCTTCTCAAGATGGCCAAATTCGGCGCGGCGGTCGACGACTGGATGAAGCGCACGCGCCTGCAGGCGACCGCGATCCAGTGCTGGACGGCGATCGAGGAGTTCTTCGGCGTGGTTCCCTGCACGCTGATGAGCATGATGAGCGACGCGCTGATGTGCAGCGCCTGCGAAGTGGACGTCATGGGGGCCGTCGCGATGTACGCGCTCGCCCGGGCGAGCGGCCGGCCGAGCGCGCTCGTCGACTGGAACAACAACTACGGCGACGAGCCGGACAAGGGCGTCGTGTTCCACTGCAGCAACCTGCCCAAGGACATCTTCCGCCGGGAGGGCGAAGGCGCCCCGGCGATGGATTACCAGCAGATCATCGCGGGCACCGTGGGCCAGGCCAACGCCTACGGCACCGTCGTCGGCAGGGTGCAGGCTTCCCCCTTCACCTATCTGCGCGTGGGCACCGACGACGCCGCCGGCAGGATCCGCGCCTATGTCGGCGAGGGCGAGTTCACCGACGATCCCCTGAACACCTTCGGCGGCTACGGCGTGGTGCGCATCCCCGATTACCAGAAGCTGCTCGCCCATATCTGCCGCAACGGCTACGAGCATCACGTCGCCGTCAACCCGGCGCGTGTCGCGGCGGCGGTGCACGAAGCCCTGTCCGTCTATCTCGGGTGGGAGGTCTATCACCACGCCTGACGGTCCGGTAAGGATTCCCATGTCCATGCCGCTGCTGACCGCCCTTGCCGATTCCGGCCCGTCGCGACTGCTGTCGCTCGGCCCGGTGGACTTCGCGGTCATCGCGGCGTACTTCCTTCTGGTTCTCGGCATCGGGTGGTACCTGAAGAAATTCGCCGCCACCGGCGACGATTTCTTCTTGGCGGGCCGCCGCATGAGCGCCTGGATCGCCGGGCTGAGCTTTCTCGCGGCCAACCTCGGCTCGCTGGAGCTCATGGGCTGGGCGGCCTCGGCCTACCAGTACGGAATCCTGGCGGCCCACTGGTACTGGATCGGCGCCGTGCCCGCCATGCTCTTCCTCGGCATCGTCATGATGCCCTTCTACTACATCTGCAGGACGCACTCCGTGCCGGGCTACCTGCAGCTGCGCTTCGGCGGCTCGACGCGCCTGCTCGCGGCGGTCTGCTTCGCCCTCATGACCGTCCTGATGAGCGGCGTCAACATGTACGCCATGGCGCTCGTGATGAAGGTGGTGCTCGGCTGGGACATCCACTTCAGCATCTGGGTTTCGTCGCTCACGGTCGCCGTCTACGTCGCGCTGGGGGGACTGCTGTCGGCGATCTTCAACGAGGTGCTGCAGTTCATGCTCATCTGGCTCGGCTCCCTGCTGATCCCGATCATCGGGCTCGTCGAGGCCGGCGGCTGGAGCGGCATGGTGGCGCGCATCCAGCAGAACTTCCCCGGCGGGGATTACACCCACATGTGGCGCACGATGTCGGATTTCACCGGCAATCCCATGGGGATTCACTGGACCGGCATCGTCTTCGGCCTCGGCCTGGTGCTTTCGCCCGCTTACTGGATGACCGATTTCCTGGTCGTGCAGCGCGTGCTCGCGGCCCGGGACCTGCGCTCGGCCAAAATGGCGCCGATCATCGGCGCCGCCTTCAAGATGATGGTGCCGCTCATCGTGATCCTGCCGGGACTGCTCGCGCTCGCCGTCCTGGAGATCCCGCTCGTCGGCGAAAGCGAGGCCGTGGCGCGCGGGCTGCACAGCTACAACGAGGTACTGCCGCTGATGATGGCGCGCTACCTCGGCCCGGGGCTGCTCGGCCTGGGGATTACCGCCCTGATCGCGGGGTTCATGTCGGGCATGGCGGGCAACGTGAGCGCCTTCGCCACCGTATGGACCTACGACATCTACAAGCCTTTGTTCAAGACGGAAGCCGCGGACCGGCACTATGTGACCATGGGGCGGATCTGCACCATCCTGGGCATGCTCGTCAGCATCGGCACGGCCTATCTGGTGATGCAGTTCGGCAGCATCATGGATTACGTGCAGGCGCTCTTCAGCTTCTTCACCGCGCCCCTGCTCGGCACCGTCGTGCTCGGCATGTTCTGGAGGCGCGCCACCGCCGCAGGCGGATTCTGGGGTCTGCTGGCGGGCACGCTGTCGAGCATCGGCATGTGGGCCTGGGTGAAGGCCGATCCCGGCGCGCTGCGCTACGTCGCGCTCTCGGAGCACGCCCGGGCGATGGCCGAAAACATGTACCGCGGCCTGTGGTCATGCCTGGCGTGCGTGCTCGTGACCGTGGCCGTCAGCCTGTGCACCCGGCCCAGGCCGGCAGCCGAGCTGGTCGGCCTGGTGCGCGGCCTCACCGCCGTGCCGCCCGAACGCGGCCTGCCCCTGCACCGGCGCCCGCTTTTCTGGGCGGCGGCGGTATGTGCGGTCTTCGTCATCCTGAATCTGGTTTTCTGGTGAGCCGGCCATGCGCAGGCGTTTCATCCCGATCTGGTTCTTCATCGGCCTCCTGCTCGACTTCTACGGCGTG
>Ga0209102_1000886_pt1 | contig 17775 bp, 21 predicted proteins | sample ConPoolayeHmetaG_FD_185483 | JGI IMG/M metagenome (GOLD analysis project Ga0209102, IMG submission 185483) | Hot spring microbial mat communities from California, USA to study Microbial Dark Matter (Phase II) - Cone Pool mat layer H metaG... ...
GGAGCGACCGTGGAGGTTAAGTAAGGACACCCACAGATTCTCCCCATCCCTGAGGGCGGAGGTTGAGCAGGATGCCTCTTGTTAGTCACGAGGCTATTGTGGCTGTTCTGGCTCTGGGGGGATTCTTTGTCTTTCTCGGCATCGTTTACATCTTGTGGAACTGGAGAGAGAGGAAGAAGTATTACGATTCCATCTTGTTGAGCCGGAGGGACATCAAGGAATCGCTAACCCACGAGCCATGGCGGTCCTGGCTGCACGCATGGCAGATCGGAGGCAAGATTTCTCTCGTGGTCGGGATTGTCCTGCTGGTCATCGGCGGTGTGCTCTGGTACATGGGGCATTAGACCTGTCTTGCTCGCTATAGAAGCTAGACTCTACTTGGGGTTGGTTTCGCATCCCAGGCCCTAACTACAACGAAATTAAGCCGGCTTGGCTGCGTCCGCCGCAGTAGGCATAGAGATTTAGCCCTCGGGCGCTCAAAGTGAATAGCATCGTGCCGTGCCAACGGCTCTGGCCCGGTCCCCTCAGGCACAGACCGAATACCCGCGGCGGAGAGGGTTGGCGCCTAGATGATTTCCTTGTGCCGATACTGAAGGGCCTCGGCCATATGGTGTGCTTTGATAATGTCGCTGTGGTCCAGGTCGGCGATGGTGCGGGAGAGCTTGAGGATGCGGTGGAAAGCACGGCCCGTAAGGTGAAACTGCTTCATGGCGGCACGGAGTAAGCTTTGTGCCGCCGGTTCCAGAGCACAGAATTGCTTCACCTCCTTGGGGGTCATATCGGCATTGAACTTCAGCTTTGTTCCTTGAAAGCGTTCAAGCTGTATTTCGTGTGCCGCCTTGACCCTGGCTCTGACCTTGTCGGAGCTTTCGCCGGCCTTGTCTTCAGTGAGCTTCTCGTAGTCAATATGCGGAACGTCAACAAAGATGTCGATGCGGTCGAGCAATGGTCCGCTGATTCTCTTATGGTAGCGGGAGATTTCGCCGGATGAGCACCTGCACTCCTTGAACGGGTCGCCGTAATACCCACAGGGGCAGGGATTCATAGCAGCGACCACCATGAAGTTGGCAGGGAATGTAACGCTGCCGTGAGCACGGCTGACAGTAACTGTTCTGTCTTCCATCGGCTGACGCAGGGATTCCAGGGCAACATGCCCAAATTCGGGAAACTCGTCCAGAAACAATACTCCGTGGTGCGCCAGGCTTATCTCGCCGGGCCTGGGCCATTGTCCGCCTCCTACCAAGCCGGCATGGGAGATGGTGTAGTGAGGGGAGCGGAAGGGGCGTTCCACGACGATGGGGGTTTCTTGCGGAAGTAATCCGCACACGCTGTAAATCTTGGTTACCTCGATAGCTTCCTCCATGGTCAGCGGCGGGAGTATTGATGGCAACGAGCGGGCTAGCATGGTCTTGCCACTTCCCGGTGGCCCACACATGAGGATATTGTGCCTGCCCGCGGCGGCTACCTCGAGGGCTCGCTTGGCATGTTCCTGCCCCTTGATATAGCTGAGATCGAAAGTGTAACTGGGATGGAATTCCTCTTCCCAGTTTATGGCGCTCTGGTACTCCGGAATGGTTGTCTCCCCCTGGAGATGACTGACCAATTGAGCCAGGGATTCTGCCGGGAATATGTGTATGTTATCCACAAGCGAAGCTTCTTTGGCATCATCCTCGGGCACGAATACGGTGGATAGGCCTCTGTCGCGTGCCAGCGCTACCATGGGCAATACGCCGTGGGTGTGGCGCAGCTTGCCATCCAGAGAAAGCTCCCCAATGAAGATACTGCGGGTAAGGTCGGGATTTAGCTGCCCAGAGCTCACCAGTATTCCTATGGCTATGGCCAAGTCATAAGCCGGGCCTTCCTTCTTCAGGTCGGCGGGAGCCAAGTTAACGGTTATGCGTCTGTTGGGGAACTTGTAGTACGAGTTTCTGATGGCTGACCTGACTCTTTCTCTAGACTCCTGAACCGCCTTGTCGGGCAGTCCGACAATGGCAAAAGAAGGCAGTCCTGGCGATATGTCCACCTCCACTTCTACCACCGCACCCTCCAAGCCTACGACAGCGGCGCTTTTTATCTTAGCTGGCATCTTTGCACCACCTTTCGCCTCGAAAGGCTTTAGTCCCCCTTGCGCAGAAACTCAGCAATCTTCTTGATGAGGTCTGCATTCTCTTCTTCGGACAGCACCAGGTTGCTCTCCAGTCTGCTGATGAAATCGTCAATTTGAGGAGAATGGGATCTTGCCTGAGCCAATCTTTCATTTTGCTCTCGTATTTTCTGGTCGAGGTCGGAAAGTTCAATCCTCAAGTTCAGTCTTTCATTCAAGAAAGACAGCACCTTCTGTTCAGCCTGGTGGTCTCCAGTCGCAACCAGGTAAAAAGGGATAGGTGCCCACAGGCTTACTGCCGGTATTTTCCTCCGCCTGGCCAGCCATAACAGAAAGGAGTTCAAAGTTGGTCTTTCGCCGGGTGAAGTCTGGTAGTCCATATCTCTGACCAGGTCGTATTGGCCCAGCACATCTTTCATCTGGCTAAAGTTAACTACGCTGAGCAATTGCCGAGGAGCGGTGTGAGCGCTAAAGCTAACCATAGCCCCGACAACATAAATCTCCCTTACCTGGCAATGATGAACTGCCACATCCAGAACCGAGTTCAGAAATTTGTAGGGTTCTGCCTCGGGAGGGTTACTCTGAAAAATCGTGAGCTGATGCCCTTGGGCGAAGTAGAATTTGCTCTCAGGAAAGCGAGCCACGTCAGCTTCCACGGCGACTCCACCCAGTGAAAAGAAACCTTCGGGGTCAATCTCGGCAAATTCCTCAGCCTGTAGTTTGTGATTCAAATAGTCAGTCACGGCTAGCCCCAGGTTTCCCAGATCTCCCCTCCAACCGATTACCAAGAAAGACCCAGTGAAGTCGTGTTTCTTACGGATGCGGATGGGGTCTTCTTGGCTCAACCTTTCCCTCCTCCCTTTTTGAAGAACTTTTCCACATCCTCCATTATTCTCCTCTTCTCCTCTTCCGTAATCGGTCCAGGCTCGGTCGGTTGAGCATAAGCCCCGTGCTTCAGTCTATCCAGTTGCCTCCTGATCTCCAGAGGGATCTGCTGATAAAACTCTTCGATTCTTCGCTCTGTGCTTTCGGCAAGCTCATCTAGTTTGTCGAGGGGGACGTCTATCCCCAGGCTACGGCAGAGAACCTCCAACACTGATTTCGATGCCTTGGGGTATGACAATGGTAGTCCCTGGAGGTACACGGGAATCTCGCCCATCAAACAGATCGCTTCAAATCCCCTTTTCCTGGCGACTCCCAGCAGCAGTCCGTTCAAGCCAGTGATGGTGCCCTGTCCCTCTCGTCCTTCGATGCCGGACATTAGTACGGTGTTGTCGTACCCTTCTATCTCGGGGATCAGTCTTTCGTCATTGGGCACTGCCCAAACTCTGGGCTTCATCGTGTGGTGAATCAAGGCGACAGCCGCCCCGGAAGTGTAAATTCTGCGGCACCCGAATCTTTCTGCCACGTCCAGCACCAGGTTGGCCATCTGATAGGCTTTTCTGCCCTCGGCATACATCCTCCCACCTTCGGTGGGCTGTTCTTCGCCGACAAAGAATATCAAATCAGCTGCCTGTATTTTCCTGAAGAAGAACTTACTGCTGGGGAACTCCAGGTATTCGAGAACCCCTTTTCTAATCAATACACGCCTGGGATAAAAGAAATCCCACGGCTCGATTTCTCCGAACTCTTCTGCCCTTAACAACCCTCTCAGGGTATCAACAGCGATTATCCCGATGTTGCCTATTCCAGGCCAACTGGCTATCAACACGGGATTCTCAACAGGGGGCTCTCGATAAAGCCTGATTCCCATCGCACTCCCCAAATCTGCCTCCATATTATATACTATCCTGCTGTCTGGATTATGGAAAAACGCTGCCTATCTATGGAGGAAACATGGTGAAGGACTGGGAGAAGGACTGGGAGAAGGACCTTCCGCCACGTGCTAGAGAGAGACTGGCCAGGATTGGCGAGTTGAGCCAAGAAGAGAAAGACAGGATGATAGATTCCGAGAAAGCGACGTCTCTGTTGGCGGAATTCTATCAGGGTCGTATTGATTCCGAGGGCCTGTGGAAGAAACTTAAACAAGAAGGCAGGCCATCGCTTCTCAGAGAAGCGCAAATAAGGCTGGTTGATTCTCTGAGTTTTGAAGGCGCTCCGTCCGACCTACAGAGGAGAAAAGAGGCAATCCTGGCGATAGAGGCGCTCAAGAAAGAGCAGAATACTTCTGCGATAGAGTCGAATCTAAACCTTCTGGAGAAACTACAAAAGAGGTACAAAGCGGAAATAGAGCAAGCCTACAGTGAATTGAAGGCTGAAGTGGAAAGAAATCCTCGCTTGAGGTTAAAGCAGGTTCAGCAAGGACAAAACACCATGGTAGTGCAGCTCACCGTCGATGAGGCGATAAAACAGTTTCCTCAATGGCAAGATTTTCTCTCGAGCCAGGAAAAGAGATACCGGCAAGAGTTCGCCAAGGCGATAGACAGACTAAGACGTGAGCTAAGATAGGTCCAAGTACAGGTGAAAAACCCTTCTGTATATCACCATGGCCGATCCGGCATGCTCTCCCCGTACGGTAGCCACATTCGCACTTGGCGGTTAACTCTTTTCCTCGGTTGCGCTGAGCGGGTTGACCGACAGAACCGACATGCCATCACGCTACAAGATTGGCAGATACTTGGCGACCTCGTAGTCGGTGACGTGAATACGATAGCGATCCCACTCGATCTTCTTGTTCTGGATAAAGGCATTGAAAACGTGGTCGCCAAGGGCTTTGCGCACCAACTCACTCTTCTCGGTGAGCTGGATTGCCTCCAGAAGGCTAGCCGGTAAACTGCCTATTCCTCGTTTTCTTCTCTCTCCCTCGGTCATATGATAGACGTTCGCCTCAACGGGTTCCGGTGGCTCCAATCCTTGCTCCACCCCTGCCAGTCCGGCGGCCAGCATCACGCTGAAGCAAAGGTAGGGATTACAGGCAGGGTCAGGGGAGCGAAGTTCGAATCTAGTCTCATCTTCCTTGCCTGGCTTGTATTCCGGCACTCTGATCAGGTCAGAGCGGTTGCGCGTTGCCCAGGAGACGTAGACCGGCGCTTCCCAGCCTGGCACCAGCCGCTTGTACGAATTGACCCATTGGTTGGTAACCGCGGTGAATTCGGGCGCATATTTTAGAAGCCCAGCGAGGAAGCCCAGAGCTATCTTGGAGAGGTGGTATCTACCATTCTTGTCAAAAAAAGCATTGCGGCCACCCTTGAACAGTGACTGATGCACATGCATCCCGCTGCCGTTAATGCCAAAGACCGGCTTAGGCATAAAAGTAGCATAAACTCCGTGCCTCGATGCTATCTCCTTAACCACAATGCGATAAGTCATCACGTTGTCAGCCATGGTTAGAGCGTCGGTATAGCGCATGTCTATTTCGTGCTGACTGGTAGCAACCTCGTGATGAGATTTGTCAACACCAATGCCCATGGCCTCCAATGCCAGCACTGTTTCCCGTCTGAGGTCGTGGGCTACATCCGGCGGAGTCATGTCAAAGTATCCTCCAGCATCCAGGCCTTCGCAGCTTTTCGAGTCCTTGAAATAGAAGTATTCCAGTTCAGGCCCAACATAGTAAGTGTAGCCAAGGCTGGCAGCTCGTTCCAAATTCTTCTTCAACACAAACCTGGGGTCTCCTTCAAATGGCTCACCACCGGGCTTCAAGATGTCACAAAACATGCGGGCTACTGCCGTGTGTTCTTTAGGCATCCAGGGGAGTAGTTGAAAAGTGTCAGGGTCGGGCATAGCTACCATATCACTTTCATCGATACGGGCAAAGCCCTGAATTGAGGAGCCATCAAAGCCGATTCCTTCGTTCAAGGCACTTTCCAGTTCGTCTACGCCAATAGATAGGCTTTTCAGAAAGCCCAGAATATCGGTAAACCACAGCCAGACAAATCTTACGTCATGCTCCTTTGCCATCTTCAGAACGTATTGTTTTGCTTCCTCTCTGCTTTTTTTGTCGGTCATGCCTTTCCTCCTTTTCGCGACATATTATATCAAGCCTTTCCTATCTCTCTGAGTTGTACACTTTGCACTCTCCTTCCTTGTGTCAAATCGCATTATCGCCCTCCTCGCCGGTTCTAACACGCACCGCATTCTCGACCGGCAGGACAAAGAGCTTGCCATCACCCATCTCTCCAGTTCTTGCTGCCGCAGTGATGGCATTCAGTATCTGGGCAACATCTTTGTCTAGAACGACTACCTCAACTTTAATCTTGGGCAGTAAGTCAACTTTGTATTCGCCTACCCGCCATTGCAATGTGAGCCCTCCCTGCCGTCCTCTACCACTCACCTCACTCACCGTCATACCGAAATAGCCGCTCGCTTCAAGTGCTGCCCTCACGGCGTCAAGCTTTTCCTGGCGGATAATTGCTTCTATCTTTTTCACCGCGGCATACCCCCGTAAGCCCTTTCACCATGCTGTGAAATATCCAAGCCCACCGTTTCCTCTGTGGAGTTCACTCTTAACCCCATAGTAACATCGACTATCTTTCCCAAAACCCAGGTGACTACGAAGGCAAAACCACAGACGGCTGCTACTGCCAAAAGTTGCCTGGCAAGCTGCATGGTATTGCCAGAAAGCAGCCCATTAGCACCCGCTGGGTTAATGGCGACGCTAGCAAAGACACCTGTGGCTAACGCACCCCATATGCCACCAATACCATGGCATGCCCAGACATCCAGTGAATCATCAACCCCCATCCTCTTTGCTCTGAAGAGCATAGCATAGTAACACACAACCCCAGCAACCATACCAATAGGTATTCCCGCTAATGGTGGGACAAATCCAGCAGCTGGGGTAATCGCTACTAGCCCGGCAACTGCTCCAGTGGCAGTGCCAAGGATGGTAGGACGTCGGTAAATCCAGCTCAGTATCATCCAAGTTAGGGCAGCAGTCGCTGCTGAAGTATTGGTGGCGGCGAAGGCATTAGATGCCAAGCCTCCGGAGGTAAGGGCGCTGCCGGCATTGAAACCGAACCAACCAAACCAAAGCAGTCCGGCACCAAGCACTACCAAAGAAATATTATTAGGCTCCATTGGTTGCCTTTCGCGGAAGCCCTTGCGAGGACCAAGCAAAATCGATAGTGCCAATGCAGACACTCCGGCATTTATATGAACCACGGTTCCGCCCGCAAAGTCGAGCGCACCCAACTTAGCCAGCCAGCCGTCAGAACCCCATACCCAGTGTGCCACCGGACAATAAACGACGGTAAACCATAGAATAGAAAAAAATAAGAAAGCGCTGAATTTCATTCGCTCAACGATTGCTCCGCTAACTAAGGCTACGGTAATTATGGCGAACATCGCTTGAAACATCATGAAAGCTAGGTGTGGAACAGTGGTGGCGTAAGTCGAAGATGGTTCTTGTCCTACGTGTCTCAGTCCGACCCAGTCAAGTCCACCAATAATACCTCCTCTATCAGGTCCAAAGCTGAGACTGTAGCCGTAGAGTACCCAGAGCAGGCTAACCAGACCCAGCAATGCGAAGCTCATCATCATTGTGGACAGGATGTTTTTTCTCCTGACCATGCCGCCATAGAATAGAGCTACCCCCGGCGTCATTAGCATGACTAGCGCCGTTGATATCAATATCCAGGCAGTGTTGCCGGTATTAATAGGCATTCGGAATCCCCATTCTAAATAGTATTGTCTTGCTCGGGACGGCTTTCGATGGAGTCAACTGTTTCGTCTTTCTTGTCCACGTCGCTCCTTTTCTCGTCAGTGCTGTCGGCGCGAATGGGTTTCTGATTGGGGATAGCTCTCGCCAAACGAGGCGATAAGCTTCCCCACAGCTCTATGATTTGGTTTATATCCATGTTGCCTTCCTTTTTTCAAGAAAGGGTAAAACCACAATGTTTCCAGAATATTACGGACAGGTTAAATGTTTGTTACAGTTGACAAAGTGAGGATGGGATGGTAATGTAGGTAAACAGTTACCGATTACCGTCTGAGGCGCGAGCTTGAGCATGAGAAGATTGTACGTTAAAGAAGAGGCTTGCATTGGCTGTGGACTGTGTGAAGTCTACTGCCAGATAGAGCACTCTCGATCCAGGGACATAATCAAGGCATTTAGGAGAGAGACTCCACGTCCTTTGCCTCGTGTGCATGTAGAGAGGAATGTGCCGATTTCTTTCCCTATCGCATGTCGCCACTGCGTCGAGCCCTGGTGTGTCTATTCTTGCCTTACCGGCGCGATGCACAAAGACCCCGGAAATGACAAAGTTGTTGTTGATGCTGAAAAGTGCATCGGCTGCTGGACATGCATAATAGCTTGCCCTTATGGGGCGCTCAGCCGAGATGTGAATAGCAAAACTGTCCTTAAGTGTGACCTTTGTCCCGGGCGGGAGATGCCTGCCTGTGTAGTTAATTGCCCTAATGAAGCACTGGTATTGGGAATAGATGGAACAGAGGAATGATATGGATAAGACGATCGCCATAATTGACTACGGCGCAGGAAATTTGCGCAGTGTCGCCAACGCCGTCAGGAAATTAGGTTATAAGCCAAAAATAACAAGCGACCCAAGCGAAGTGGTTGCTGCTGCGGCAGTTATTCTCCCCGGTGTTGGCGCCGCTGCTGATACGATGAATAGCGTACAAAAGTTAGGTATGACTGAGGTCATTCGGCAATTGGTAGAGCAAAAACGTCCGTTTTTTGCCATCTGTGTAGGGCTGCAAATACTATTTTCGGGAGCCGAAGAAGGCGGCTGGCACGAGTGTCTGGGAATAATCCCAGGAATTGTAAAAAGGCTGCCCCCGGGACTCAAAACCCCTCACATTGGTTGGAATCAGGTAGAGCAAAGGTTCAGCCACCCCGTTCTTGAGGGGATACCTGATGAGGCTAACTTCTACTTTGTCCACAGCTTTTATGCTGAGCCGCAAGACACGTGCATTGTGGCCGGCACCACTAGCTATGGTATCCCCATTTGCAGCATGGTAATCAAAGATAACCTGATTGCCACTCAGTTCCATCCTGAGAAAAGTGGCGAGCTTGGTTTAAGGATGTATGACAACTTTTTGAGGATGGCACTGGGCAGGAGATAAGAAATGCAAACAAAGTATCTTATCGTAGGTAATTCTGCTGGCGGTATTGGAGCTGCTGAAGCCATACGCCAGGTGGATAAGGCAGGGGCTCTGACCATCGTTTCCGAAGAGCCTTATCCTGCTTACTCACGTCCTCTTATCTCAAAATACCTGGCCAGAGAGCGCACTTTGGAAGAAATACTGTTACGCCCTCCTGACTTCTATGACCAGAACAATGTTCTATTTCTTCCGGGCAAGAGAGTGACACAGGTAGAACCAAGTCATCAAAGTGTCCAACTAGATAATGGTGAGTGTATCAACTGGGAAAAGCTTCTGCTTGCCGTAGGAGGGAAGCCCATCTTTCCCAAGATGAAGGGGAGCGCTAAGAGAGGCGTCTTCGTTTTCACCAAACTTGATGACGCTAAGACAGTTGCCAGATTCCTAGATAACGCTAGAAAGGCAGTGGTTATTGGCGGCGGGCTCATTGGAATTAGCGTAACTGAAGCTCTGGTGAAGCGAAGAGTTGATGTAACAATAGTGGAGATGAAAGAAAGGATATTAAATACGGTTCTCGACCAGCAGGCGTCCCTAATGGCCGAAGAAGTTCTTAAGCAAGCCGGCGTGGAAATCATCACCGGTCATACTGTGGTTGAGATTAGCGGCAGGGAAACAGTTGAGGGCGTCACTCTGGACAATGGGGTAACAGCGCCATGTGATTTGGTATTGGTGGCTATCGGAGTATCACCGCGCTTAGAACTGGCACTAGAGGCTAAGTTAGAGCTAAATCGAGGCATAGTAGTAGATCGCTACATGGCTACAAACCATCCCAATATTTACGCCTGCGGAGATGTGGCTGAAGCATATGACTTTGTGTATGGGGAGAACAGACTCACCCCCATCTGGCCTAACGCCTACATTGGAGGCAGGATTGCTGGATTCAACATGGCTGGGGTTACGACCGAATATCCCGGCGGCACAGCTATGAATTCAGTCAATTATTTTGGGTTTGACATCACCGCGGCTGGCACGCCAACAATACCTGATAACAATGGCTGCGAAGTTATGAGCAGACAAGAGGGCAGAACATATCAAAAGGTCATACTAAAAGATAACCTGATAATAGGGATGATACTTGTGGGTAACATTGAGAAATCCGGTGTAATCTTCAGCCTTATGAAGGATAGAGTCAATGTGGAAAGCTTTAAGCAATCGCTCTTGATGGATGAGTTTGGTCTGGCATTCCTTCCCCAAGCATTATGGCACGAGAAACTGGAGACACCAAGGCCATTTTTTCGGAGTGCTCTACCTACTCAAGACGAGGAAGGAACCGTTGCTGGCGAATAGTTGTCTTGTTATGGAGTTGTATAGAGGAGATTAGGCCATGGAAGAACTAAGCAAAATAAACAACTTTTATGGAGACGATAAGGTAATGGATGCCTGTTCCCTGTTTGGGATGATGGATACTCTGGGGAGGCGGTTCTCGGGCAGGGACGTAATAAGGGCTATCGCTAATATGCATGTTCGTGGTAATGGTCTAGGTGGTGGATTCGCCGTCTATGGGTTATACCCCGAATATGCCGATTATTATGCTTTCCACATAATGTATTTGAGCCGTGAGGGACAAGCCAAAGCTGACGATTTCCTCAAGCAAAAGTTTCATGTGATTCGCAGTGAAGAAGTGCCCGTCCGACCAGTGCCTGGCATAGTGAATCCTCCCCTAGTATGGCGTTATTTCCTCGAAGTGAAAAATGATGGAACCAACGGCCAGTCAGAAGATGAGTATGTCGTGGACAGGGTCATGGAGATCAACACACAAATAGAAGACACCTTCGTCTTTTCCAGTGGCAAGAATATGGCAGTGTTCAAAGGAGTGGGTTATCCTGAAGAGGTGGCAGAATACTTCTGTCTGGAGCACTATCGAGGTTACCTCTGGACAGCCCATGGCAGATTTCCCACCAACACTCCCGGTTGGTGGGGCGGAGCACATCCCTTTAATATCCTAGACTGGACTGTGGTTCATAACGGTGAAATCTCCTCCTACGGCATAAATAGGCGTTATTTGGAGCAATTCGGCTACAATTGTACTATGCAGACCGACACTGAGGTGATAGCCTATGCTGTTGACCTTTTAGTGAGAAGGCACGGCCTTCCCATACAGATAGCAGCCAAAGTATTGGCACCTCCATTCTGGACTCACATAGAACGCTGTTGTCCGGATGAGCAGAGAGCCTTGCGAACTTTGCGCCAAGTGTACGGCAGCCTTTTGCTCGACGGACCTTTCACTGTAATCATCGCTCATCATGGAGAGATGATCGGTCTTACGGACAGGATAAGGTTACGCCCTCTCACGGTGGGAGTGAAAGGGTCGGTGGTTTACCTATCGTCGGAAGAATCAGCTATTCGCTTGGTCTGCCCTGATCTTGACCGGACCTGGATTCCCATGGGTGGGGAGCCTATTGTAGCCGGTTTAGAGAAGTCGGTTCAGCCTAAGAAAGCTTTGATGGCAAAGGCAGAGGGCGTACCCAAATGTTGACTAAAAGAATTATCCCTTGCCTTGATGTTACCCAGGGGCGAGTAGTCAAAGGCACCAGTTTTAGCCGTCTTCGGGATGCTGGTGACCCTGTAGAGCTAGCTGCGTTCTACTATAAGGAAGGTGCTGACGAACTGGTTTTCTTGGATATCGGGGCTACTCCGGAGGGGCGTGATACCATGGTTGACATTGTCGAGCGCGTCTCGGAGCAGGTTTTCATTCCCCTCACCGTTGGCGGAGGCTTGCGAAGTATTGAAGATATGCGTCGCATGTTGAAGGCCGGGGCAGATAAACTATCCATTAATACTGCCGCTGTACAGAATCCCAGACTCATCGCTGAAGCGGCAGAGAAATTTGGCAGTCAATGCGTTGTCGTGGCTATTGATGCTAGGCGTCACCTTCATCTTGATCCCCTTCCTTCAAAGGGGAAGATAGGTGGTGGTCACAATGTTAAATGGGAAGTCTGCACCCATGGGGGCCGAAAGCTGACTGGCATCGATGCCATCGAGTGGGCTAAACAAGTGGTGGCTCTTGGTGCTGGGGAACTGCTTGTGACAAGCTGGGACGCCGACGGTCATCAGACGGGATATGATCTAGAGCTGCTGCGCACCATTAGTGAAGCAGTGACAGTGCCAGTCATTGCCAGTGGTGGTGCTGGCAATTTAGTGCATCTCTATGAGGCTTTAGTTTTAGGCAAAGCTGACGCAGTTCTCGCTGCTAGCATCTTTCATTTTCAAATCTATTCCATCCGCCAGGCGAAAGACTACTTAGCGGCACGAGGAATACCTATAAGAAAAGGATAAGATGAAGACATATTTGCCAGCAAGATTCGTAGTTGAGCGAGAGGATTCACGGTGCATCAGATGCAAGGTGTGTGTCAATCAATGCACCTTTGATGTCCACTCTTACGATGCTGAGGACGACGAAATAAGGAGTCGTGAAGACAATTGTGTTGGCTGCCACCGTTGTGTAGTCTTTTGTCCCACCAAGGCCTTGACCATTAGAAGCAATCCGCTGGATTACAGAGAGAACTATAATTGGCGCCCTGAGGTTATTGAAGATATCATCAAGCAGTCTGAGACTGGTGGCGTGCTTCTCACCGGAATGGGGAATGACAAAAGCTACCGCATTTACTGGGACCATCTGGTTCTTAATGCCAGCCAGGTGACTAATCCTTCCATTGACCCTTTGCGTGAACCCATGGAATTGACCACCTACCTGGGGCAAAAGCCTGACCGCGTGGAGTTTAGCTCGCTGGGTCTTAAGACTGAACTGGCTCCTCAAGTTAAGTTGGAAGTCCCTGTAATGTTTTCCGCCATGTCCTATGGTGCAGTAAGCCTGAATGTACAGGAATCGCTGGCCAGAGCTGCGGCTGAGATGGGAACTTTGTGGAACACGGGTGAAGGTGGACTTCACCCAAAGCTTTATAAGTATGGAGACAGCACCATAGTCCAAGTAGCTTCGGGGCGATTTGGTGTTCATCCCGAATACTTGGATGCGGCCAGGGTAGTGGAAATTAAGATTGGCCAAGGGGCAAAGCCCGGCATCGGAGGCCATCTCCCCGGGGAAAAAGTGAGCGCAGAGGTAGCCAGGACTCGGATGATACCCAAGGGGACTGATGCCTTATCTCCGGCCCCACAACACGACATCTACTCGATTGAAGATCTAGCACAGCTTGTGTACGCTCTAAAGGAGGCGACAAACTATACCAAACCAGTGGCAGTGAAGATTGCTGCTGTCCATAATTCCGCAGCTATTGCCAGCGGCATGGTACGAGCAGGGGCGGATATCATAGTGCTGGATGGCTTGCGTGGCTCCACGGGGGCTGCTCCCAAGGTCATCCGTGACAATGTTGGCATTCCTATTGAGCTCGCCCTCGCTTCTGTGGATGACCGTCTCCGACAGGAGGGCATTCGAAACCGAGCCTCTGTTGTGATCGCAGGCGGAATCAGAAACAGTGGCGATGTTGCCAAAGCCATCGCCTTAGGTGCCGATGCTGTTTATATTGGAACCGCTGCCCTCGTTGCTTTAGGATGCACAGTATGTCAGCAATGCCACACAGGAAAATGTGCCTGGGGCATTTGCACTACAGATCCTTGGCTAACCAAGAGGGTCAATCCTGATATTGGAGCCAGGCGGCTCTCCAACCTCCTTCGTGGCTGGAGCCTCGAGCTTAAAGATATACTCGGTGGGTTGGGTATGAATGCCTTGGAAAGTCTGCGTGGCAACCGCCTCCATCTCAGGGGCATTGGGCTTACTGATACCGAGCTAGAAATTCTTGGAGTAAGGATGGCGGGAAGTTAAGATGCTCAAAGAAGGATCAAATGAAATCATGGTCCCTTCTCCTTTGACGGAGGGAGCTGAGACGATAAAGATAGATGCCCGGGCTCTCTCCTATCGGGAGCTCAATGCTAAACTCAGGGGATTAGTCTCCAACGGGGCTCAAAGAATCGAGCTACACAACGTCTATGGACAGAGATACATCGGCACAGACCTGGACAAGCCAATACAGATTGAGATATTTGGTACTCCCGGTAACGACTTAGGCGCCTTTATGGGTGGTCCCAAAATTATCGTTCACGGCAATGCCCAGGATGGCTGCGGGAATACTATGAATAGCGGAGAAATAATTATTCACGGCCATGCCGGGGATATCCTTGGCCTATCAGCCAGAGGGGGCAAGATTTTCGTTCGAGATGATGTTGGCTATCGGGCCGGTATCCATATGAAAGAATACGAGGATAAAAAGCCCATGGTAGTCATTGGCGGCACCGCCCAGGATTTTCTGGGCGAATATATGGCCGGCGGCATCTTGGTACTTTTGGGGCTGAACCTCAAAGAAGGGGAACAGCATAGAGCAAATTTCATAGGCACTGGCATGCATGGTGGTGTTATCTATGTAAGGGGCGAAATTTGTGAATTTCAGCTAGGCAAGGAAGTAGGGGTTGCTGAACTGGATAGGAATGATTACTTGGTTCTGAGAGAGCTTATCAAGGAATTCGGTGACCACTTCAGCTATAATACTGAAGAAATATTGACACGTAAATTTAATAAACTTTTCCCTCTTCACCTTCGTCCTTATGGCAGACTCTACGCCTACTGAGTTGTCAAGGAGGCTAGCTTTGCCCAGAGTATTGGTCGTAGCTGACCAAAGTGAACAAATAAGAAGATTGCGTTCAGAACTCGCAGAGAGGGGTTTCGATTGCCTGGTTGTTCCTTATGATGCCAAGACAGTAGAGCATCTTGCAGGGCGATCCCTTGACGTTGTCTTGCTAGATATGGCTGAAGCCCTGGTTGATTTGGACGTGTGGGCTGAAAAGATGAAGCAACAGAAGCAGATACCAGTCATTGCCCTTATCCCTAGGGGAAGGCTTCGCAGCCTCGATTCGAGCGCCAACATAGATGATTTTGTGGTCACACCCTGGGAAACAACCGAGCTTATAGTTAGGATAGAGCGAAGTCTGGGACGAAAGCGAAACAAGGCCAAGGAGGAGGTGATTCGGTGTGGCGACCTAGTCATAGATTCGGCTAAGTGTGAGGTATCGCTTGGTGGCAAACCAATAATACTGACTTTCAAGGAGTATCAATTACTCAAATTTCTGGCAAGCAACAGAGGAAGGGTTTTTACCCGCGAAGATCTCTTAGACAAGGTTTGGGGGTGGGATTACTATGGTGGTGACAGAACTGTGGACGTACATATCCGAAGATTGCGGAGCAAAATCGAGGACACGAATCACTCTTTCATCGAAACCATAAGGAATATAGGATACAGGTTCAGCGAATTGTGAGTCCCAGGCGTGGCCACACAAATTGAAGGAATTAGACTCACACCACTTTTACTGCTGTTCCATAGGCTACCATCTCGGCAGCCCCAGACATAACCATGGAAGTTACAAACCTGGTTCCTATTACGGCATTGGCGCCCAGCTTTTCAGCTTTCTCAATCATCCTGTGTAGTGCCTCCTCACGAGCCTGAGCCAGCATAACGGTGTAGTCTTTAATTTCGCCGCCAACGACATTGCGCAGACCAGCCACGATGTCGTGTCCGATATGCCTGGCGCGGATAGTGCTGCCGCTAACCAAGCCTAGAGTTTCCACTATCCTCTTGCCCTCTATCTGTTCTGTGGTAACGACGATCACTTTTCCACCTCCTTGAATTTCTCCTTCTCTTCTCTGGATGCTCGATACCTTTCGCAACCAAGCGACACCAGAAGTATGATGAGCCCTACAAGTATGGCGGCAATGGCAATCTTGACTGGCAGGGGCAGCGACAGGAAAGCGAGCCGGAAGAACCAGTATAGTCCCCACCCCGCCAAAATCCCTACGCCGATTCCCAGTAAGATGCCACCTACTTTTCGCATTCTGTCTCCATTATGAACTTATTGGTCTTCGGCCGCCCGCCGGTTTTCACTCGAGCTATTGCTATTTCGAGTTATTCTGTCTCATCGTCTAGAAAACTTTTCGCTTATTGGCTAGCGCCTTCTCCAAAATTGGCTTTCTTTCGGTCCATTCCATATATCGCTGAAAATACAAGGGGTCTCGGGCCAGAATCTGTTCACGTAATGCCACTATCTCGTCTCTATCTTCTACGGGTGTCAGACTTTCTAACTTTCCTACAATAGTCATGATGACACGATCCTCGCAGACCGGTGGTTGAAGTTGTTTAAGCACTTGTTTTCTATGGACGCGTGTGGGTTCTAAGCGGATTTTCCTCAATGCTCCGCCTATTGCTCTCCTCACATCAGCGGCAGGCTCTTTCTCTCGCGCCGCAATTAGGGGTCGAGTTGCTCTATCAAGCCCTATCTCGCCGAGCGCCCAAGCTGACCAGATTCGAACTGACCTATGCCTGTCGCGCAAACCTTGGACAAGGTCATCAAACGCTGCTATGTAGCGTAGTCGGCCAAGCGCCCAGGCACAAACGCTCTTGACCGGGCTATCGTTTTCGTTTCGGAACAGGACTAAGATTTCGTGTGACAACTCTTTCAAATTGTGGTTCGCGGCTTCAAATAGCCCACTTCTTCTTGTCCGGGCATTTGAAGATTTGATCTTAGCTCTAACTTGCTCCACGGAGAGCGTTTGTTTTGCTCTTCTTAAAGACTGGTCATTCATGCTACACAGCTCTCGTTTAGATAATTTCAGTAGCTTACTTCGATTGGTGATACGTAAATCGTTCTCTTTGTATAAGTGTCCAATTGGCTACATCACCCGGTTTAGAAGTACGAAATATTGCTTACGACTTAACCCGGCATTTGCTAAGTTGGTGCGGATGTGTGTCACCGGAACTTGATGAGGGCTAGTTTTAATAACTACGGGGCGCTTCGCCCCTGGCTTAGTCATAATGATATGGTCTCCCTTCTGTCGCCTGACCACAAATCCAGCTAACTCAAATACCTTAACCAATGTTCGATAATGAATAGGAGTGATCTTCTGTGGTGGCACTGTTCATCCCACAAATAGCAGTTCTTCTTTTATTGGCTTTGGTGTTATCCAAACGCTGCCCTCCTTAACAAATCCTGATTCCTCAAGCACTTCCTCCAGTGTTCCCATTACTTCGCATTCCTCTATGAACGCTTCTACTGCCTCTTGGAGAGAGTTCCTCGCTTCGTCAACAGTCTTCCCAAAACTGGAAACATTAAGTTCGGGGCAGAGTGCTACGTAAAGGCCGCCTTCACGGAAAATCTCGGCGCGGAAATTCACCTTTTGCATAGCAATTGCCTCCGTTTCCGGTTTTGAAGTTGCGTTATCATATTATACTACACTCCTGCGTGGTCGATGCTTGGATTAAGACTCAGAATAGGCACGAGCGCCATCGTATCCAACATTGAAGGACAAGGGGACTAATCTCTAAACTGATTCGTGATGGGCAGTCTTCTGTCGCGACCAAAGTCCCTCGGTGTAATCTTTATGCCGGGGGCAGCCTGACGACGCTTGTATTCGCTTCTGTCCACCATGCGAGCTACACTTAGAACCGTCTCACGGTCAAAGCCCATGGCTACGATCTGTTCAATTGCCAGGTCATCCTCTACGTAAGCCTTCAATATAGGATCCAGTATATCATAGGGAGGCAGGGTATCAGTATCCTTTTGATTGGGTCTTAGTTCAGCAGAAGGTGCCTTGGTCAGTACGGCTGCTGGTATCACTT
>Ga0209102_1000888_pt1 | contig 17764 bp, 14 predicted proteins | sample ConPoolayeHmetaG_FD_185483 | JGI IMG/M metagenome (GOLD analysis project Ga0209102, IMG submission 185483) | Hot spring microbial mat communities from California, USA to study Microbial Dark Matter (Phase II) - Cone Pool mat layer H metaG... ...
CCTACTTCATCATTATCGAATGAATTTAGAGAATTTCAGTCTACCCTTCATCTATTTCATTATTAAAGAAGCGTTTGCACAAAAAAAGCTAACCTACCCAATTCTAATGGATTATTTCAAGAAAAAATCGTGGTTCGGAAAGACATTTACGCGCAAAATCCAAAATGAAGCTTTTTCATATAATTGGCTTAACTTGTTAGCACCATCTCTCTATGAATATTTTAGCCAAATGGGCTTCCATTATTCCACTAAGAATTATCCTAATTTAGTGCTTTGTATGGATTCTTTAGCTCTAAAGATTGAGGGTTTACTTAGAGATCTATTGCTTTTTTCTGGTGTAACAACATTTTACTCAACACAAGACAGCAAAGGGAGAGCTATCTATCGTGAAAAAGACATAAACTCGCTTTTACATGAAGAAAAGGTTAAGGATTTGTTTGACGCTGATGACTTACTTCTGTTCAAGTTTGTTCTTGTAGAAAAAGCAGGTTACAACTTAAGGCATAAAATTGCTCATTCCCTTATCTTGAGAGAGGAATATCAGATTGATTATATCCATCTGCTATTGCTAATATTATTAAGGTTAGCAAGATACGATGTAAAACCTATCGAAAAACCCGAAAGAATGCCAGACTCTACCTAAAGACAAACCATCAATTGTCCTTTGTTTTTCGTTTGAATTAGTATGTTTAGAATAGGAGTGGCGTTCGGAAAATTGGGGTTGGCGTGTTGGTCATAACCCGCCTTTTGTTCAAATTGTGGCATTCGACTAATCGGGCTACCCGCGCCTCCTGTAGACAATTCACAGGCGTCTGTTTGCCCTTTCCACTTGCAGGACAGCCGTTTCACCGCTTCACACCCAACATTCTCAACAACTTAACATGCATCATCGGCACTTGCTGGATGGACGTTCCGTTTCTGCTCCGTAGCCAAGGCTCTCGCCTTACACCCTTACGAGTGCTGCAATTCTACACGTGGGCGGAGTTTCCTCAAGCCTATCGCGTAAGGCTCGAAAGCCACACACCAACTCGCCAGCCCAAAAAACATAATGCACATCCTACGCAATAAGAATTATGGAAACCCCAATTCAACCTATATATAAAGAGGGTCTAGACACTTCGAGAAACTACTCTCCAACTATATATAAGGGAGGGGCTATAACCACCGAACACAGCCCCAGCACAGAAGAAACCTTATCCCACCACAAACAAAACACTCTAACAGATTGAGGAGACTGCGATGACAAAGCGGATAATCCTAATAACTGGAACGCCATGCGTCGGAAAAACCGCAACAGCAAACCTACTCACATCCAAACTAAACGCCAAACACATAAACCTAACCGAACTAGCAACACGCCAAAACCTCATCGTAGGCAAAGATGCGGAACGAAACTCCATAATAATAAACGAAAACAAAATGAAAAGCAAAATCCACGAGCTCATAGAAAAAGCCAACAAAGACACAATCATTGACGGACATTACGCTCCCAGCGTCGTTCCAAAAAAACTCGCCACACACACGTTTGTTCTTAGACGCGACCCAGTCGAGTTGAAGAAACATATGGAAAAATGCGGCTTTTCTGGTCTCAAGTTATGGGAAAACTTGGCTTCTGAAATCTTGGATGTCTGCTTAGTTGACGCCTTAAAAGCTCAAAGAAAAGGAAAAGTCTGCGAGATTGACGTTACAGGTAAAAGTGTCGAAGAAATTGTTAATGAGATTTTAGATATTTTAGATGGACGTAGAGAATGCTGCGTGGGTGTTGCTGATTGGCTGGGCAAGTTAGAACGAGAAGGATTGCTCAGCGAATATCTAAAAATCTAATCTAAGCCTATCTTGGTCTCACAGCGATTTGCCTCTTCGTCAACAGCAATATCTTTCTTCTATTAGCATACGACTTCGCATGATCACTGAATTTCTCGCCTATCAAAATTGGATTCGACAAGCTCACATCCTCCGAAGCCCTATCCAACCCTATGACAATATTCACCCCAATCGTCCTATTCCACTCCCTCACCCAAACACCCTGCGTTAAGCGCCCCTTCTGAACGATTAAGTCAAAATGCCGCGAAATTCCGCTGAACCCGTCAAGCGTCGTCGCTTCACGCTCAATCTTATAGCCTTCTTTTCTAAAATAGCGTATGACTAATTCCATAAAATCGGAAGAAACCTTCGCCTGCGTTTTCTCTTCGCTGCTCATCTCTTCGCCTCTCGCATTAAGCGTTATTTAGCTGAACGTGGAAAAGGTTTTCGGAAAGGTGAACAGAACTCAATGACCTTCCATATAGTCACATGCAGCCAATGCGGCGGACTACTGCTGGCTAATGCAGAGCAGAAGACTCGAACATGCCCATACTGCGGCTCAAAAGTAATCCTATACAAAGCGAAAAAAGTGGCTTCAGCAACAAACGCCTACGAAGCATCAGCAATACTGCGCAAACTAAAAAGCGAAAAAACATCAAAACAGAAAACTAGGCTTCCATGACAATCTTAAGCAAAGCCATCAAAACAATGCCCGCCACAATAGTTACAAGCTGAATCAGGGAAGCATTCCCCTCAGACTTCTTATGAAGTTCAGGCATAAGGTCTGTTGCAGCAATGTATATGAAGCCTCCAGCAGCGAACGGAATAAGTAGATTCGTGATGCCCTGGAGCGCAGTCAAATAATAGGTAATAAGTGCGCCTGCAACAGCAGTTAAGGCAGAAACAAAATTGTAAGCCAATGCCTTTCTTTTACTGAAACCACCATAGATTAGAACGCCAAAGTCGCCTATCTCCTGCGGAATCTCATGGAAAATCACCGCTAATGTTACGACAAACCCAAACTGATAATTGCCGCCTGCAAAAGCAACTATGTATGCCGCAGCGATTATCATGCCGTCAATAAAATTGTGAATGCCATCGCCGACCAAGTTTAGATAAACAAACATGTGAACTGGGCATTCTCCTTCATGACAATGCCGCCAATAAAGAAACTTTTCCAAAGCAAAAAAGAACACAATGCCCAGAATAACGTAATAAAATGGCGTGACCGCTACTTCAGCGTCCATAGCTTCGGGAATTAAATGTAAAAAGGCACCGCCTAAAAGGTTGCCTGACGCAAAACCTATCAAAGCCGTCAAAATACGCTTTAGCAGCTCTTCTCTTAAACCTATGAAAATTATCCCAGTGAAAGCTATGAGGCTGACCGCTGATACTGAAATCAAAATCGCAGTTAAATCATTCATATTAGTCTCTGATTCTCAATCATTCTAATTTATTAAAATATCGGTCACGCTAGCCTATCTGCCTGAGCATCTGACATGTTTTGCACAGTTGCTCGCTAGATGGTTCACCGCAACCGCTGCACTCTCTCAACTCTTCTTTTTTAATAATCTCCTCTAATGCAGGTCTTATCTTCTCTATGGATTTGAAAACTGTAAATTTTATACCAGCATGCTTTTCTTCCATTCTGTTAAGCATAACGCGAATATCGTTTCTCAAAGCCGTCGTAGCATATGGGCATGGCACACTTTGGAAGGACAACTTCTTAACATAAGCATAAAGAGCAGTTTCCTTTTCTGGAATCTCACAGAAGGGCTTAACCTTTCGCATAAGCTTGGGATGTATTTCGTCTGTGACAGGCTTTTCTTTCGCAATGCGCGGGACATCACCGTGAAAAATGTTCAACAGAATCGTCTGTGTTTCATCATCCAGAGTGTGGGCTGTGGCAAGTTTATTAGCCTTCACTTTTCTGGCGGCAACGTTTAATGCCTTTCTTCGTAGAACACCACAATAAGCGCATGGAGTAAGCCCTCCTTCGCCTTTCTCTTTTAGGCGTTCAACAATGTTGTCAAGCGTGTAACCGTAAAGCTTTTTGAAGGAAACCATGCGATGCTCTATGCCGAGTTTTTTGCAGTTTTCAGCCGCTATTTTTAGGGCTTCGTCACGATATCCTTTAATTCCTTCGTCAACTGTAACAGCCAAAAGCGTGGTTCGCGGATAATTCTGCTCGATTTTTGCCAGAATATGCAGCAGGCTGATGCTGTCTTTTCCGCCAGAAACACCAACGGCAATTCTATCATCAAAGTCGAACATCTTATACTTGGCAATTGTTGCTCTAACCTTTTCCTCGATTGATTCAGCAAAACATTTTCTGCAAAGCCTTTCTCCAGAATAACGCCTAAAGAAAAACGCTTCTCGACGCTTGCAGAAATCGCAGATGACCGCAGCCGCGCCCATGTAGGTTTCACTTCATTAGCCTATAACAGTCTTGATAGTTAAACTTCCGTATATCTTTCTCCATATACGTTTCGCTTTGCATATTGTTAGCTTATTCCCCACTGCAGTTTATGATGAAAATCTTAACATAATAGTGGCTGTAATGAAAGCGTAATATGCGATTAGCATGATATATTCTTCGATAGAGGAAACAGCGATGACAAAGAAACCAGAGAGACACTTGGAACATCAAGAATTGCTATATGATGCTGAACGGTGGCGGTTGCTCGAAGAGCTTAGGCAGAAAGCCATGCGGATAATGAACGCCTTGAAAGACTCTCATATAGAAGCCATAACTCACGGAAGCATTGCAAGAGGAGACGTAAACAGAAAAAGCGACATAGATGTCTTCATACCATACCAGGCATCTTCTTTTCTCGTTGAAACTGCATTGGAAAAGGCGGGCATGGTGGCTAATAGGCGTTTGGTTGTGCAAGCCACGCCAAACTACGCGATGAAGGCTTACATCGAAATAGACGAGTGCACAAGCGTTTCGTTTCCATTAATGAAAATGCGTAGGGTGGAAAGAGAATTCTACAGATTTGGTGGCGAGGCTGCACTTCAAAACTTGAGGGACGACATTCGGGTTTGCGGCGTGGACAAGCGGCTGATGCTTATTGAACCTACCGAGAGAGGGCATAGAGAAAGCACGATTGTCGGAAGAGAAGAGCATGTTGCAAAGCTGCTTGGAATATCTGTGGAAACCGTGTTGGACCGTGTGCATACACTTTTGAGAAGAGACGAGGTTGGCAGAACAGGCGTTTTCATAGAAAGAGAGCTTACAGACGGCGAAACTTTTGAGATGGCTTTAAAGAGGCTTGCAGACGAAAACCCAGCGGTTCGCAGACGCTTGAAGACAGTTTAGGCTAGTATAATGCGAAACGAAGGAGAGCGGCTATTCCGCCTAGTGCTGTTAATTTTTCACCTGCCTCATGTTCTGTGCTGATGACAATTATTTCTCCGCCTTTCTGCTCTACACTCTTCATCAAATCCTCGATGTGCAATCGTTTTTCGTCTGAAACTTCACGCAAAAGGGTATCTGCGAGAACAAGTTTTTCCACAGCGCCCAATTTTACTGCATTCTCAATTTCCTCAATACCATAAGTAACACTTCGTTCCTCTTTTCCAAGCCTCTTCAAAATTTCCTCCACAACATTCGCTTCTTCAACAATTCGTTGCTGTTTCAGCGCTTTTAATAATACGCCAGAACGCAATGCCTCGTATATTCCTGCGACGCCGCCGTTGTTGACGCTTTTTACATCCACGACAGATTTAGCAATGTCTTTAGCTTCGTTTTCCACGAATTTGGCGAAGTCGTTCTTTATGAATCCTACGCCGATTATTGCTATTGGACTCTGTATTGCTGTCCAGATTTGACGCAGAGCGTTTAATGTCTTTTGGAAGTACTCTTTCATGATCGCGCTTCGTTTTTCTGCTTCCAACTTTCCAGGCAGTTTTATGCTTTCTTCTGCTTTTAGTTCGATGCCATATTGGGCTGTTGTTGCTATTGCGTAGCCTTCATCGTCTATGGCGACTATTATTATAGGTTTTTCTGAAGTTTTGCTTGCTCTTTGTAACCTTTCAATTTGATGGCTTGCCCACTTTTCTTTGCAGATTGTTACAGGAGTGTTTAAGGCGATGTTGAGCGTGTGATGTGCGCCACATGGAACCTTTTCTGGCGCTTGGCAAATAGTTCCATGAATTCGCAGTCTACCCAAGAGCTTGTCCCATGCGACAGCTTCAACCTTTACGCCTAAGAAGACTGAGATGCGTTCTCCACGTCTGGGACGTGCGTACTCCTCGTCTGGTTTTAATTCGCGTGTCGTGTAAGCGTAAACCTCGTCATTTCTGTAGACGATGTTGTATAAGTGCCATAAATCATCAAAAGTTTCAGGAATAACCTTAACAAAGCCTTTTTTTAGGTTTGTTTCCAAGATTCTCAAAACTTTTTATCTCCTTTCCAAATCTGCAGTTTCACACTCGTTATCAGCTTTAACTTGCTAAAAAGTGTTAAAAGCGTTTGTTTTTCATTATCTCATTTTGGAAGGATGCATGTCATGAAAACGATGTTTTGGCTGTTAGACATAAACTATGAAGTTAAGAACGATACGCCAGAAATCTGGCTTTGGGGCATTGATGATTCTGGAAAACGCGTTCTTCTCATTGACAGGGCCTTTCCAGCCTACTTCTATGCGGTAGTTGAGGATGGGGCAAATCCGCAGAGAGTTGTTGAAGAGATTGAAAAGGAGCAATATTCGCTTGTCGTGAAGCTTGAAGTTGTTGAACGGAAGTTTTTTGGAAAGTCCGTCAAAGCCATAAAAGTTTACTGCAAAAATCCCGATGTCATACCAAGGTGTGCAAGAGTCCTTCGAAGCATCGAAGGCGTAAAAGACTGCCTCGAAGATGATGTTCGATATTCAATGCAATACTTAACAGACAACAACGTTATCCCGTGCGGATGGCACGAAGCAGAAGTGGCTGAGGAAAAGAATACTACGAGTATCCATGTTGACAAAGTATACACAATAAATTTACCGCCAAAATCTATTGAGAAAGCTGAAGCACCACGGTTGAAGATTTTAGGTTTCTCATCAATATGCTACGGCAAAGAAGGCTCACCAAAACCAGACAGAAACCCAGTAATCATAATATCCACAAAAACGAGCACCGGTGAGGCAAAACAATTCTTGGCACAAGAAGACAAGAACGATAAACTCATTCTGGAGGAATTCATAGACTACGTGCGAAAATTCGACCCCGACATAATTGTCGGTTACGGAATAAACACGCAAGACTGGCCATACCTCAGCGAAAGATGCAGAAAGCTTGGTTTTAGGCTGAATATTGATAGGGCTGGAACAGAGCCTCACACAAGCGTCTACGGTCACGTTTCGTTGACGGGCAGAGCAAACATAGACCTTCTCGATTTTGCGGATGAATTCCCAGAGGTCAAAATCAAAACTTTGGAGAACATGGCGGACTATTTGGGAGTGATGAAAATAGAAAAACGCACATTGATAGAGGATATGGACTTTCCAGGCTATTGGGATGATAAAGACAGACGTGAAGTTCTGAAAAAGTTTTCGATGGAAAACACAGACAGCGTCATGGGCATAGTCGAAGCCCTCTTAGACTTCGCGATGCAACTCTCCAACCTTGTAAGCTTACCGCTTGACCATGTTGGCACTGTGGCTGTGGGCTTCAGAGTAGAATGGTTTCTGATAAAACATGCCAAAAAAATTGGCGAACTGATACCAAAGCGAATCGAACAATCATATAGACCCTACGTAGGCGGATTAGTGCTGACGCCAAAGCCTGGACTGCATGAGAACATTGCTGTTTTAGACTTTAAGGCTATGTATCCGAACATCATGATAGCCTATAACCTGTCGCCAGACACTTACATAGCATCCGATGAGCCTATACCGTATAGTGGAGTTTTCGAAGCCCCAGAAGTTAAGCACACATTCCGAAAAGAGCCACCAGGCTTCTACAAAGAAGTTTTGACCTACCTAATCAATGTAAGAGAAGAAATCCGCTCAAAAATGAAAACGCTATCCGCTAAAAGCGTGGAATATCGTGTCTTAGATGCTCGCCAAAAGGCTGTGAAGGTGATAACCAATGCCGCTTATGGATATGCAGGTTGGATAGGAGCAAGATGGTACAAAAAACCCGTGGCAGAAGCCGCAACAGCATGGGGAAGAAGCACAATACACAACGCGATTAAAATGGCGGAAAAGGCAGGTTTAAAGGTTGTTTACGGCGATACTGACAGCATATTTCTATCATATGAGCCAGAAAAAATCGAGCCTCTTTCAAAAGAAGTTGAAGAAAAATTGGGATTAGAAATCAAACCAGACAAGGTTTACACACGAATTTTCTTCACAGAAGCCAAAAAACGCTATGCTGGGCTCCTACCAGACGGACAGCTTGATTTTGTAGGCTTAGAGGTTATCCGAGGAGATTGGGCAGCCATAGCCAAAAAAGTACAGGGAAAAGTCTTGGAAATCATTTTGAAGGAACAGTCGCCGAAGAAGGCAGCCCGATTTGTGCAGCAATATGTTTCTGAACTGCGACAAAAACGTGTTCCCTACCGCGACTTGATTATATGGAAGACGCTCACAAAACCCGTCGAAGAGTACGAAATCAAGGCTTCACATGTGGAGGCTGCAAAGATGCTTACGGCAAAGGGCTGGACGCTCACGGTAGGCGACAAAGTGGGCTATGTAGTTGTTGCTGGAACTGGACGCTTGTATGAAAGAGTAAAACCATACATGCTTGCTTCCTATAACGAAGTGGACGTAGAATATTACGTGACAAAGCAGATTATTCCAGTAGCCGCCAGAATCCTCGAAAGTTTTGGCATAACAGAAGAACAAATGCTAGTTTCTAAAGCGGAAGAAAGGGAAACTAGAAAGCTCACAGACTTTTTCGGAAGCTGATTCTACTGGCTTAGCTTTTGCATTAGCTTATTCTTCAGTTCTCTTGGATGAGACTTTTCAATGCTAAAGGATGATGCGTCATGAAATTTGCTGAATCTCTGCAGAGCTATGGCTAATTTGTGTAATATATTTTCATCAGTTTTCTTCGTTTCCAAAAATAGAGAGTTAATAATCATTTTCTTGTTTTGCCTATCGAGCTTTGGGTCAATTCTTCCAATGAAACGCGTGCCGTATAGAATTGGCATAACGTAATATCCATAGATTCTCTTTTCAGGAACCTTGTACACTTCCCAAGCATAGTTAAAGTCGAAGATTTCTGAAATCATTCTGCGGTTCCATAGAAGATTATCTAAAGGTGCAACAAAGCAAATTCCATCATTTAGCGGTTTATCAGAGTTATCAAGGAAGCGTAAATGTTCATCTAAAACATAGTAGGTATGCTTCGCATCTTCGACTTGGATAGGATGAAGCCTATCTTCTCTAGCCATTTCTTTAATTATGGATTTTCTTTCAGATGCCTTTAATGATAGCCAACCGAACCTCCAGTCGCGTGTGTCAATAAGTCTACAGGCTCTCATGTATTTGTGAATCATAAATTGCTCGTATTCCTCTTTGCTTAGGGTTTCTACGTCTATGTTCGGAGGAAGCACATTTTCTGTTAAGTCATAATATCGCCGATTACCTTCTACATGGTGAATCATAAAGTCGCCGCAATCCCATAGAATGTGTAAAACGCTTGTTGCCACTTTGCCTTTGATTTTTCCTTTTTTCTCAAATTCTCGTGCTGAAAGAGGCCCTTGTTTTTTAACTTCTGAAAGCACGTAGGAAATCTCATTTTTTAATTCTTTTCTTTTTGATTTGATGCGTTCATAGAATGGTGAATGATATTGCGAGGGGTTTTGCATTCTGTAGCGGAAGTAGGGAAAATCTTCTATTGGGATTATGGATTTTTCATTGCACCAATACTCGAATAAGCGTCTATCCTTGTAGAGTAAGTCTTCCAAATATGAAGGCTTGTAGTCCGTAACTCTATTGTGAAGAACTAGATGTTGATTACGATGTACAACATTGATAGGGTCTGCTTGTATACACTCAAGCGCTTTCACCGCCTCTAAGGTGCCATCCTTCCCTCTTCTTTTCATTAGAAAGTCTTGCATTGAAACAAGAAATCGCCTAACACTCTCTTTTGTAACTTTTCTCGGCGCTACATCTGCCATTAGCACGATGCTCCAAAGAATACTAGAGTTATTTGAAACGCTTAATGATGTTAGGCATGTATTTCAGAGAATGTTACCAGTTGAACGTTTAATGCAGGTTTGATAGCGTCTGAAACGCGTGAGGCAATGATCTTTTTTATGGCTTTTTCGCTTGCCACATCGACTATTCTCTGCGTGATAATGCCGTCAAAGACTATCGTGTCCACGCCTTCCGCCTGTTGAAGTTTTTCGGCTAGTTGACTTACTGGAAGTCTTTCTATCTGTTCAAGCTTATCGTTTAACAGCACAGCCTCCAGCGTGCCTTCCAATCCCTTTATTATGGGAGCAATTTCTGTTGGAACTTCTACCTTTGGTTTTTCTCTTTTCGGCTTGTACACTTCTTCTATTGGAACTTTGGCTTCTAGCGCTTCAAAAATTTCCTTGCAGTTTAGCTCTTCAACTTCTTTTCCTCTAGGTGCTCTGGCGATGTATTTTGTGTTTGTGACTTGTATGAGCTCTTTTAGGATTAGGTCTCCGCCTCTGTCTCCGTCAAGAAACGCTGTTACTTCCTTCTCTTTAGAAAGGCGTTTGATGGTTTCTGGCACTTTGGCGCCTTCGAGAGCTATTACGTTGAGAATCCCGCATCGCATAAGGTTTATTACGTCTGCCCTTCCTTCTACGACGAATATTTCTTTTGAGCTGTTGACTTCTGGTCCTGCAGAAAGCTCTTCTGAGCCGTATTTTTCAACTTTTGCGGCTTTGAGTGTTTCTGCGACTTCCTTGAAGACTTCGTCTACTGAGGGCATCGCTTCGATTGTCCATTTGTGAAGGATTTCTTTGGCTCTATCGATTATGACTTTTCTTCTTGATTCTCTAACATCTTCGATTTTTTCGAGGGTTACTTTTGAGGCGCATGGTCCAACGCGGTTTATGCTTTCTATGCTTGCGGCGATTAGGGCTGTGGAGACCTTGTCTAGGCTTGTTGGGATTGTGATTGAGCCAAAAGTCTTGTCATTTTTTGAGTGCAAATCTATTTCTATTCTTCCTATTCTACCCGACTTTTGCAACTCTCTTAAATCGAGATCTGGTCCAAAGAGCCCCTCTGTTTGTCCAAAAACTGCGCCGATAACATCTGGCTTTTCTACTACTCCTTCAATTTCGAATTTTGCGTGTATAACATACTTTATGGTAAACGTTTGGGATGAACCCGTAAGTGTCCACCTCCGATTGTTATATTGTAAGTTTAATCACGTTATGAGAGAATTGTGCTCTCAACCCACGAGATTATTTATTTTCACTCTTTATTAGTTTTATGAATTACTAGTCTTACTCTTTAAGGTTTCCATGTAAGAAGCTAAACCTTCAACATCCTTCAACTCTGTTCCCAACAGACCTGAGAGTTCACGCCAAAACGTGAGATTAAGCCTTATGCCAATCATCTCCAAATGCTGTTGCAGCTTCATCGTCAGCTCTCTTCCGCGTCTGTCAAAATCAAGCAATAGGATAACTTCTTTTGCCTCTGTTTTCTCAATGTCCGAAATTATGTCCAGAAAGGCTTTTCCGCCTGTTTTTGCAGCGATAATCTTTCCCTCAACGCCCAAAGCGCGTAGGGTTTTGATGTCTTTTTTGCCTTCCACGATTATGGGTGTTCCTTTCGAAGATTCTTCTGCTAAATATTGTAAAATTTCCAGAATTTTCTCTTCTTTCTCTTTCGAACGTGTAGACAAGGGAGTTTTACCTTGTTATCTGTGCCTTTTCCACAATTTTTAGGCATTCTTTGGCTTCTTTATCTTTTTCAAAGTAGCTTCTGATTGGCGCGATAATCTTCGATATTTCCTCTGCCACTGCATTTTTCAAGTCTTGCGGGTGCAGTTTGCCACTTGCATACGCCTTTTCCAGCTCTTGATAGTCTTGGAATTCGATTGTGCCACCAAATTTTGCTGAACGTTCTATTTTGAATGTTTGTTTTTCGTGAAATACCACGTATTGTGCCATTTCGAGAACTGGGTTCATTTCTGTCTGTTTTTCTGGACACCATGCTTTTCGCAGTTTTTCTTTTATCTGCTGTTCAGTGTCGTGGATGAATATGGCTGTCCATGGTTTTGATTTGCTCATTTTGCTTGCTATTACTTGTTCAAGTTTGTCTTTTGTTTCCAGTTTGACTGGTTCTGCTATTCCCATCAGTATGTGATGATGCACTGCGACGGGTTTGGGCCAGCCCATTTTTGGGAAGATTTCTCTGGCTAGAACGTGCGCTTTTCTTTGGTCCATTCCGCCGTGGGGTATATCTGCGCCTATTTCGTAAACGTCAACCGCCTGCATTGGCGGGTAGAAGTATTGGGATAGGTCGAGTTTTTCGTTTTCACTTCTCCCCATAATAGTCATACAGCGTAGGGTGCGGCTGAGCGTGAGGTGTTTGGAGAAGCGTAGCAGTTTCCGCCAGTACTCGTCATTATTGTGGTATAGTTCTGAGCCTATGACGGTTTTTACGCTTGGACAGAAGAATTTGAAGGCTTTTTCGTAGTATTTTGTTGCGGATAGGATTTTGTCCCAGTCTCCGCCGAATTTGTTGTTGATGAAGCTGTGCCAATCCGCCATGTATGCTTGGCATTTTACGCCTGCTTTTAGTAGGTCGTTGATTTTAAAGGCGGATATGATGAAGTTGCCAAGATGCAGTAAGCCAGAGATTTCGAAGCCCTGATAATGCCCTGGATGCGGGTTTGTTTGTAATAGTTCGCGGAGTTCTTTTTCTGTTAGGATTTCTTCTGTTGGGGGTTTTTTGATTATGTCGATTTTTGTTTCTATGTCCAAGTGTGTTCAGCCTTTAAGGTTCTATGCGGTTGCATGACTTAAAATTTGTTTCGCGGGCGGTTGTTTCCCACGTAACCTATCACTTAACTTCACTGTGAAGCGTTGCGCTTCTCTAGGTTAAGCTCTCTCGGCGTGGGATTTTATGCGCCCGCGCCCACTGTGTCCCATGCTTGGGTAAACTCGCCATCACAAGCTTTTTGCTTCCGTTGAGTCCGTCTGCATGGCAAATATCCAGTGGGATTGGATTGAGGCTCTTGCTTCATCGCCTAATAAACAGCAATACAAAAGAAAAATTAAACATTACTATCGGAGAATTCACACTTATGGAAGAGTATGCCTCGAAGTGACTAGACCCCCCTTATATATAGCTTGAATTCCTTCCTTCCTTCAACCAGAAAAAAGGTTAGGGTTGTTGAGTGGTTAGAGGTTTTAAGAGAAAAGGGTTGATAGTGAAGGTGTTAAGGTTTACGATTCGAGGTTGCCATGTTGATTTTTCATTACGAATGTATTGAGCAAACAAGAAGGCTTCTTCAGAAATGAGAGTTTCTATTTGCTGACGTGAACCATGACGGAAACGTGCAATGTTGATATGTTGATGTAGAAACTCATGCAGAGCATTAACGAATTTTCTAGTTTCTGTTCTGTTAAGAAAAAGCCTATAACCTTTGTTTTGATAGTTCAGAACAAACAGCAAATCCTTATTCTTAACGCAATATTCAATAACGAAATAGTCAATTAGGTAGCGATAGATTTCCATGAAATCACAGACAAAACTAGGCTTCTGAGGTTGAACACTATGTAGGAAGCCAAGGTAAGCTTCTAACTTAGCTCTAATAACAGCTTGATAAACCTTCCATGACAACACTTCATAGGCTAAATTAAAGAGGTTGTTAACTCCATCATAAGCATTATAGGTTTGTCTTGATTTGGGCTTAATCTTCTTAGGAAGCAAACTGAACAACTGTTGAAAATATGCTTTACCGTGCATGGCTTCAAAATGCATAATGGTTTTGAGACCGTCTAAGCCTTCAATTTTGTCTAAGTCATTATGAAGCTTAAGGTTCAACTTCTCTAAAACTTGATTCTGTCCTTCCAGCTTAGCCTTAATGATGGTTTTGGCAATTTTCATTTTCCGTTCAACATTATGATAGGCTTCATACTGCATAATGCGAGTTTTAACATGGCTATCATAGTTAAGAGGTCTAAGAGTAGCTACGGGCTTGTTGTTTCTAGTCATTATGACAACGTCAACTTCAAAAAAGCAAGATGGATAGCAAGAACATTATGTAAACGATATAGGCTTGAAGGTTATCTGTTGATTAGGTCAAGTGATAAAAATTATCATGTAGTCTTTAACAAATACCTTTCATGGAAAACTATAACAAAAATCATTTTCAACCAATATGAGGCTCTGAGATGGGCAGTTTTTCAGATGCAATCTGGGTATTTAACGATTAGAGTAAGCATGAAAAACGGAAAGAACAAACCTAAAATCTTGTTGAGGGTTGGAAAACAAGACAAGCTTGTTAAGGATTACCTAGAGGTCTATGAAGCCTTGAAGGAATACTAGAGCAAAAACGTAAACATAACAACAAACCTTTTCTCTAATGTTTGAGACATAATCTTTAACAGAACAACAAAACGTTTTTTATCATTATTTTTCCATGTTTTTCTATGGAGATTTTCCATAACAAAACTTTAACGTTAATGTTGTTTTTGTTTACGTTTTTGTTTGAACATTTTATCAACAAGCCCTATCCGCTAACCATAATGAGTTTGGGAAGGAAGGAATATAGCTTGAATTTGAGTCTCTAATTCGCTATTGAATGAGGTGGTCAAGAGCTAAAGAGTTCTTTTAAAGACGATTTCTTTGCAACTCTAGAGTCATTTTTCGAATAATTCTTCAAGTTTAATTTCGAATGCTGCGACTGGGTTTTCTAGTCTCCATGCGTTCAGAACTTTGGGATGAATCTCGCCCAATATTCCGATGTCTCTTCCTTTAACTATGGTTTTGCCTACTCTTCCTTCGATAAAGCTTGGATGCCTCGTCTCCCTTATCTGCCATTCCAGTCCAAGATTCATAAATAACGCATCTAAGGCTGATTTGATTTCGCTGAAGTTCGCATTCGCATGTATCGTAACTGCTGCTAGCCAGTCCTCGTCCCGCGTTTTTGTTTCGCTCTTCCCATCCAATCGCGTAACTTTGCCCAGTTCGAAGATGCGCTGCGGATACTCAACTGAGATATTATTGCTTAAAAACTCCATTAGATTTGGCAGAAGCCAGTTACGCAAACACGTTAATGTTTGAACCTTTGGATTCTCAAGTTCCACTATCCGCTCTTTCTTACAATTCACCTTCGTGAAGAGATTTTCTGGATTAGTCAACGTGTACGTAAGAACTTCTTGGAAGCCAAGCCCAACCATAAGCTCTCTTGTGATATTCTGCAGTTCTCGCTTTTTTTCGCCACCAGTAGTCGGTGGTCTACGCCACAAGGGTTTGATGCGGTTATATCCATACGCGATCGCAACATCCTCCACCAAGTCCACGGGATGCATCACATCAACACGATAACATGGAACATGCACAGTTACGCTTTCGCTCTTAACCTTAGCTATGCCGAAGCCAGCCTTTCCAAGCAACTTCGCAATTTGTTTCACTGTTAACTTCAAACCCAAAACCTTGCACGCATACACGGCGCTCAACTCCATACTGCCAGCATCAAAGTTAGGGGTCGCAAGTTTTCGCTTTTCATGCGGATAGCCAATCTCGGCCGCGTATGCTTTTCCTCCACGGTCTATCAGCGACAAAGTTACAATCTTCACAGTGTTAAGCACAATCTCATGCGATGTTCCTGTGACCTCAACAAGCACGTTCCGCGTTTGCTCAGTAATCTTGCCTAAATCATTCGAATTAATTATCGGCGGAAACGAAAGCACCTTTTTCTCAGCATCAAGCAAAATCGGATAAACCCTGTGCCCCCTAACGATGTGTCCATACTCCAAGCCCTTCGGATGCTTCTTCAAAATCTCCTTAAGGCTCATCTTCTCCTCAAAACCGAGTGGAACAAAGCTGATCTCATTCGGCTTTGCAACTCCATAAGTCAAAGGCGGTTTTATCAAATCAAAGTCATACAAGCCAATCGAAGTGCGCTGCCTATTCCGCCCATAAGACTGGTCAAGCTTGTCTTGCATGTGCATAAGTCCGCGGATGATTGCATCGGTTAAGCGCACATTTTTGACAATTGAACAGCCAATGTAAGGACGAATATTGGCAAGCCTCCCATCAACTTTAACCGTCACTATTGGCTTGCCAACACTATAATCGCGCAGACCAGTTTCTAAACCCAAAAATCCACGCAAAGCCCGCGTCAAACCTTCAACGTTCCAAACGTCAGGACGGCTCGTGTCCTTAATCTCAACGCTCATCACACCAGTCTTCTCATCCCAAAGCTTCACCTCGCCCTTCACAAACTCCAGAACCTCATTCACCTTCTCAACGTCTCTGCCCAGCCCTAACCCAAGTAGCCTCTCAAATTCAGCGTATTCAATGTCTATTGTTGGCATAGCCTAAACCACCTTCTGCCTCCTAATCCAATCCAAATCAGACGAAAAAATCTGCCGAATATCATCAATTCCAGCCTTCAGCATAAACAGACGGTCTATTCCTAATCCCCAAGCAAGCACAGGTACTTTAATGCCTAATGGCAATGTAACCTCTGGTCTGAAAATGCCTGAACCACCAAACTCAATCCACCCATAACCCTTCTTATACGCGCGAAGCTCAACACTCGGCTCGGTAAACGGGAAATAATCAGGCACAAACTTTGCCTTATCTGCGCCTGCAATGTCAATTGCAAACTTCTCCAAAACACCAAGCAAATCCCGCAACGACAAATCCTCATTAACCACGATACCCTCAACTTGGTTGAACTCTGTCAAATGCGTCTTATCCAAAACCTCAGGACGATAACACTGCCCAATAGAGAAATACATGCCAGGAATCTCCAAATCTCTGCTAAGCAGAGTCCTAGCGCTTAGGCAAGTCGTATGCGAACGCAAAATCAACCGTCCAGCCTCTTTGGGCATGTACGTGTACTTCCAGCCGCTCGAACCCGTTTTCCAGCCATCCTCATGCGTCTTCTTGACGTTAGCCAAAACACGCCTATAAGCGGCTACGCTACCATACTTTGGCGACTTAACATAATAAACTCCCGAAGGCTCGCGGGCAGGATGACCTTGCGGCGTGTATAATGCATCGAAATTAAAGAAGGCAGTCTCAACAAAAGTGCCAGTCATCTCTTTAAACCCGAGATTTACAAGCTTTCTGCGCACTTCATCAAGAAACTGCAGATAAGAATGCTTCTTGCCAAGCCACGTCTTAGCTACAGCCGCTTCGATGTTATATTTTTGAAGTTTCACTTTTCGCCATCTACCGCTGATGATGAGCTCAGGCGTTAGCTGCGTGACTTCTGCAGTAGCTTCTATTCCACGCTCTATCGCTGCCCAGCCTTCTTCAGTAATCTCGACTATTCGCTTCGTCTTAGCTTCAACTTCAACAAGCTTTCGCCTTTTTAAGATTTGAATCGCACTTTGAATCTGTGAATTTAAATCATCAACTGCCATCTGACCCTTCTCGCCTAGAAGCTTTAGCAATAGTTCATCATCGCCTTCCAGCGGCTTTCCGAGCAAATCCAAAGTGTTCGCTTTTGCATCAAAAGTTGCCCACTTCTTTTGTTGAATCCATCCTAAGGCGATGGGTATAAACTGTTTTTCCAAACCAGCCTCTTCAACGACTTTTTCCAGCGAGGCTTTTCCGCGTATTTTCTCTAAAGCATTAGCTAAACGTCGTTCTGGCAAGCCTTTTCTCGCATGCATTTTTCCCTCTTCATTAAGCCCCACGATAATTGGCTTTTCTTCTCGAATCCGCACAAGCTTCTTATCCTTCAAAGATAAAACAGCGCGCATTACCGCGGCGTCTGACAAACCGCTTTCATTCACTATCTGCTCTGTGGAGGCTAGCCCACCTAGTTTTTCTATAGCTAAAAGCACTTTGCG
>Ga0209102_1000889_pt1 | contig 17763 bp, 16 predicted proteins | sample ConPoolayeHmetaG_FD_185483 | JGI IMG/M metagenome (GOLD analysis project Ga0209102, IMG submission 185483) | Hot spring microbial mat communities from California, USA to study Microbial Dark Matter (Phase II) - Cone Pool mat layer H metaG... ...
GAAAAAATATTTATAAAATATGAACGGTACCGAAGTATTAGCAAAAGTCATAGAAATTTCTAACGCCTCTGTTGATTTAGATCAACGTTTAATTCAATTAACGAATACGTTAGCCCGAACTTTTTCTTTTACCGCTTGTGCTCTTTTCCTTTGGGATGCTCGGCGCAGTCATTTGTCCCTTAAATGTTATGGTCCCTCCGCCGCCCTTTTCCCTCCTTCCGCTACTTATCCGCTATCGGCCGGGCCTTTAGGTTATTGCGCTCACCGTCGTGAACCCATTTACATTCTGGATTCCGCCCAGCTTTCTCTGGGGGATCTTCCTCCCGAATTTGCCAAGTTCCCAACCTTGGTTTTTTATCCGATCACTGATGAAATTTCTTTTTACGGAGTCTTGAGCCTGTTAGGAGAAACTCCCCGGGAGATCTCCCCCGAAGAAAAGTTTCTTCTCTCCGCCATCTGTCGCCAACTGGCGGGAACCTTAAGAGGATCGCAGATATTTAGGCAAGCCAAAAGAAGAATTGCTGAATTGAATACTTTACAAGCTATTAGCCAGGCCATAACTTCTACCTTAGAACTCGGCGAATTGTTAAATAGAATTGCTTTAAGCAGTACCAAAATTTTACAAGCTGATGGGGCTATTCTACGACTGCTCGACGAAGAAGGAAAAATCCTGAAAGCAGTATCTTCTTATGGGTTAGAAGAACCCGAAAAAGAAATGCTGAAGCCAGTCCCTTTAGGCGAGGATGTTGCCGGACTGGTAGCCTTCACCAGAGAACCCATTTTAATTCCCGATGTGCAACTTTCCTCTTTGAGTTTTGAAAACTTTTCTCGTTTGGTGGCCTCTGTGCTTTGTGTTCCCCTGATTTATAAAAGCAAAGTCGTTGGCACACTCGCTCTTTTTAGTAAGCGGGAGGGGGAAAAACCCGCTAAAGTATTTGACGAAGAAGATATGGGCTTACTTACTACCATGGCCGCCCAGATGGCCATTGCTATTGAAAATGCCATCATCCTTCAACGGATTGAACTCTTGGCCAAAGATCGCGAAAGGAGTTTAAATGAATTGTCATTACTCTATGAAGTTTCCCGATCTTTGCACGCCACAATTAAATTAGATCAAATATTGCGTACAATTTTGTTATCCGTTACTTTTGCCAACCCTTTGGGGTTTGATCGCGCCGCTCTTTTTTTGGCCAACGAAAACGAAGGAGTTTTAGAAGGCACGATGGGCATAGGAGCACGCAGCGCTCAAGAGACCCAAGAATGGCGCTTAAAATTAAGAGACCTATCATACTTTATGACCGGAGAAGAGAACTCTGGGGAAATGGGAAACCTGCCTTTTGAAGCAATGGTTCGGCAAGTGCGCATCCCCCTCCACCAAAATCGTTCTATCCTCATTAGGACGTTAAAAGAAAAAAGGCCTTTTCATATTGAAGATGCCCCATCTGACCCAGAAGTCAATAAGGATATTCTCAAGCTTTTTGGCAGTCGGGCTTTTGCTACTGTGCCCTTAATCGTCAAGGACAGACCTATTGGCTTAATCGCCGTAGATAATCTTTTCACTGGCCGGCCCATAACGAAGAGTGACTTAGGAGTATTAACTCTGCTGGCCAATCAAGCAGCCATGGCCATCGAAAATTCTCGTCTGTACTCTAATTTGCAGGAAATGAACACCCAACTTTTGCAAACCCAAAGTCGGCTCATCCAATCAGAAAAACTCGCGGCCTTGGGAGAATTAGTAGTTTCTATTACCCATGAAATTAAAAACCCTTTGGTTTCTATCGGTGGCTTTGCCCGCCGATTAGAGCGCAACTTTAAAGAAAATTCACCGGAGAAGAAATATGTGCGGATAATTCTTAAAGAGGTAAAACGCTTAGAAAATATTTTAAATTCTACATTAATTTATTCGCGGGAAGTAGCTCTTCCTTTCCGCCCATGTGAGGTAAATCGCCTTCTGGAAGAAGCCCTCTCCATTTTAGAGAGTGAAATCAGCGAAAGGAATATAAGTGTGCGCCGGGAGTTTAGTGCGGATCTACCCCCTATTTTGGGCGATCCTCCTCAATTAAAACAAGTATTCCTCAATTTGCTGGTAAATTCCTTACAGGCTATTGACCGCGATGGAGAAATAGGGGTGAAGACTTGCTTGCGGGAAGAAAAAAAAGAAAAAATGGTCGAGGTGGAGGTGAGAGATACGGGCGGAGGAATTCCGGCAGAAATTTTAGAGAATATATTTAATCCCTTCTTTACTACTAAGCAGGAAGGTACGGGCTTGGGTTTAGCGATAGCCCATAAAATAATTAACCAACATAAAGGAAAAATTGAAGTCATTAATCAACCAGGAATAGGAGCTACTTTTCTGGTACGACTTCCCCTGCCGGAATAAACAAGGCTTAATAATATTTTGGGGTTGGCGGAACACGAATGTCCGATTTAGAAAAATACGTAGAAGTAGCCTTACTCCTGCCCATCTCCCAAACGTTTATCTACTCGGTTCCGGACCATTGGCGAGAAATAGCCTACCCGGGGAGAAGAGTACTAGTCCCTTTGGGCAAACGCTCGGTCACGGGGTATATAATTAAATTCCCTTCTACTCTTCCTAAAGAAATAGAAATCTTTCCTTTGCGCAGGGTTTTTGAAGACGATACGGCCATTTCGGAAAATCTCTTGCACTTTATTCTTTGGACCGCTCATTATTATTTCCAGCCGATTGGCGAAGTAATAAAATGCGCTCTCCCGCCGGGAATGCATCCGCGCGTAAAAGAATCATATTGCCTAAGCACCAAAGGCCGGGAAGCCCTTGAAGACGCTTCTGTTCCTGAGGCAGAAAAAAAGATACTTTCAAGCTTACTTGAGAAAAGGCCGGGATTAAAAGTTAAAAAATCTGACCGAAAAATTCTGCAAAAAATGCTGGCCCATGGTTGGATAGAAAAGAAGGAACCGTTTTTAGAACAAAGAGTTAAAGAAAAAAAAGTAGCCTTTTTGCGTTGCTTGGCCAAACCAGAAAATATTCGTTTAACTCCCCGACAAGCAGAGGCTTTAAAATTTATTGCCACTGCTGGTGAAGTAGCTTTACCCGACTTTAGAGCAAAGTATCCCCATTCCTCCTTTTTGATTAAAAAATTTAAAGAACATAATCTTATCGAAATTTATTTCCAAGAGACTTTTCGCCAAATATCTTGGGGAGAAGACCTGGCCTGGCCGATGCCCACTTCTATCCGGCTAACCTCGGCTCAAGAAAAAGCGCTTGCCGAAATTTGGCCAGCTCTGGCGAGCAAAAAATTTCGCCCCTTTCTCTTGCACGGCGTAACGGGAAGCGGCAAGACCGAAGTTTATCTGCGAGCGATTGCGGAAACAATTGCTCAAGGACGGTCGGCGCTTCTGCTGGTTCCGGAGATTAGTCTAACTTCCCAAGTCATGGCCTATTTTAAAGACCGGTGTCCTTATTCTTTAGCGATTTTACACAGCGGGCTCACTCCGGGGGAGCGCTTTGATGAATGGCGTCGAATAAAAAGAGGTATGGCCAAATTAGTCATCGGCGCGCGCTCCGCTATTTTTGCTCCTTTGGATAATTTGGGGTTAATCATTGTCGATGAAGAACATGATTCTTCTTATAAACAAGAAGAAAAAGTTCTTTACCACGCCCGCGATTTAGCTTTAGTCCGTGGGAAAATGGAAAATGCTGTGGTCGTATTAGGTTCGGCCACTCCTTCTTTAGAATCTTATTATAATGTGCTGCAGAAAAAATTTAGCTACCTTTCCTTGCCCGAACGGATAGATGCCCGTCCTCTTCCGGAAATTCAGATTGTCGATATACGGCAGGATAAGAATAAGGAGCAAAGGAAAAGCATTATTTCTTCGACTTTGGCGGAAAATCTACAACAGACGATAATGAGGAAAGAGCAAGCCCTCCTTTTTTTAAACCGCCGAGGATTTGCCACCTTTGCATTATGTCCCGATTGCGGATATAGTTTTAAATGCCCCAATTGCAGCGTCTCTTTGATCTATCATTTATCTGAAAAATCATTCCGCTGCCATTATTGTGACTATTCGCTGGTGGCCCCTTCTTCTTGCCCGCGTTGTTCTTCGCCCCGTCTTCTTCTTTTGGGAACCGGGACTCAGCGCTTGGAAGAAGAAATAAAGAAAGAATTTCCCAGCGCTTTAGTGGGGCGGCTAGACCGGGACACGGCTGGTCGCCAAAAATCTTCCCAAATAATGAATCAAGTCCGCCGGGGAGAGATAAATTTACTGGTGGGCACCCAAATGATTACTAAAGGGCATGATCTACCTAAAGTAACCTTGGTTGGAGTCTTGGCCGCTGATTTATCTTTAAACGTCCCTGACTTCCGGGCCAGTGAACGTACCTTTCAATTATTAACCCAAGTAGCCGGCCGCGCCGGCCGTGGGGACCTACCTGGCAAAGTGATTATCCAAACTTACAATCCGGATCATTATAGCCTTGCTTTCGCCCAAAATCATGATTTTATCGGTTTTTATAAACAAGAAATTTCGTTTAGGAAAGAAATGGGTTATCCTCCTTTTAAGCGACTTATTCACCTCCGCTGGGAAGGAAACTCTTTGGAAAAAGTTCAAAAATTTGCCCAGAACTTGCACACCTTAATAATAGCCGTAAGAAAAGTTAACCCAAAGTATGCCGAGCAGATAGAAGTCTTAGGCCCGGCCCCCGCCCCCTTGTCCTATTTACGTGGTAAACATCGTTACCATATTTTGCTCAAAGGTCAAAATTGGTCCAGGCTTCATAATTTCTGCCAAGAGGTTTTGGAGCAGCGAGAAAAAATAGCCATTCCCGGGGTGAGATTAATAGTTGATGTCGACCCGATTAATATGTTATAAAAAATACATGGCTATTTTGGAGATTCTAAAGTATCCCGATCCAAATTTAAAAAAAAAATCGCAGCCCGTTATAAAAATTGACGAAGAAATCCGCCAGCTTGTGGCCGATATGGCCGAAACTATGTATGCTGCTCCAGGAATTGGGTTGGCCGCGCCGCAAATTGGCCGCCATCTACGCATCGTCGTCATCGATATTACCCCTCCGCCTCAGCCTAAAAATCTTTTAGTATTAATTAATCCGGAAATCGTCGCCGGCGATGGAGAAATTACTTGGGAAGAGGGTTGCTTAAGCGTCCCTGAGCTCAGTGAAGAGGTAAAAAGGAAGAAACAGGTAACGGTTCGTTATCAAAATCTGGAAGGGGAAAATTGTGAAATAACTGGCGAGGATCTTTTGGCCGTCGTCTTGCAACACGAAATAGACCATCTCGATGGCATCCTTTTCCTAGATCGCCTTAGTAAATTAAAAAAAGATTTGTATCGGCGTAAGATCCAGAAGGAAAGAAGAGAAAAGCAACTTTGAGAATTATTTTTTGGGGCACTGCTTCTTTTGGCTTACCCGCCCTGGAATCTTTATTAAAATCTGGGCATGAAATTCTGGCGGTAGTCACGCAACCCGACCGCCCGCAAGGGCGGGGGAAAAAGATTGTTCCTTCGCCGATTAAATCATGGGCCGTCCAAAAAAAGATACCAGTTTACCAGCCTGAAAAAATTCGGGACTATGCTTTTGTAAATCTCTTAAAATCTTTAGCCCCCGAAATCATGGTAATTATTGCTTATGGACAAATACTCTCTTTAGATATTCTTTCCATCCCTCCACGGGGATGTCTAAATGTTCATGCTTCGATCCTGCCTAAATATAGGGGGGCAGCCCCTATTCCCTGGGCAATTCTGAAGGGAGAAACACGTACGGGCGTAACAACCATGTTTATGGATGAAGGCATGGACACAGGGCCAATTCTCTTAATCGGGGAAACTGATATTGCTTTAGAAGAAAATGCGGGGGAACTTCATGATCGTCTGGCCAAAATGGGTGCTGATTTACTTATACAGACTTTGACCGGATTAGAAGCAGGATGGCTTAAGCCCCAGCCTCAAGATCATGCGCAGGCTACTTACGCTCCGAAAATAACCAAAGAGATGGCCCGCATAAATTGGCAAATGCCGGCGCGCCAGCTTTTTAATCACTTGCGGGCCTTTGACCCCTGGCCAGGAGCATTTACCAACCTTAACTGCCGTCTCTTGAAGATGTTTCGGCCGAGATTTTTTGCCGGAATGGAAGAGATAAATGCAGAACCTCCGGGAACAATTGTGGAAACTACTAATGAGGAGATTACTATCGCTACGGGCCGAGGATATTTAAAAGTTAGAGAAGTACAGTTGGAAAATCGGCCGCGGATGAAGGTGGCTGAATTTCTCCACGGCCACCAGTTAGTCCCGGGCATGCGCCTGGGAGAGTGAGGCAGGTAATTCATGGTTAGCCAGGAGCCATATGATCAAGTGCGCTTTCTGGCCTGGGAAATTCTTAACCAGATAGAAAAAGAAGAAGCTTTTGCAGATCAAATTTTGGTCGAAATCTTAGCCAACAAACAAGATTTGCTACCCCGTGATCGAGCTTTTATATATGAATTGGTGCTGGGAACTCTGCGCTGGCAAGGAAAGTTAGATAGATTTATCAGCCGCGCCGTCCGTTTCCCGAAGAAAAAAATTAAACTCAAGCTCCATACGCTCTTACGCTTGGGGGCCTATCAAATTCTTTTCCTCGATAAAGTACCGGACTCGGCGGCGGTTAATGAGTCTGTGCGTTTGGCGAAAACAATCTTCCGCGATGATAAAATTGCCAATTTTGTAAATGCAGCGCTGCGCCACATCGCCAGGAACAAAACCCAACCCTTAGCCCCTGCTCTGGATGATGATCCTTTAGAACATATCGCCGTAAACTTTTCCCATCCGCGCTGGTTAGTAGCCAGGTGGATTAAGGAATATGGAGTGGAAATGACCCGGGATATTTGTGCCGCCAATAATATGCTCCCCCCTTTGACACTGCGCCTAAATACGCTAAAAACTGATCGGGAGAACTTGATTGGGCAGTTAAAAAATTTGGGGATTGATTTCCGCGATACTATTTTTGCGCCCGCCGGCCTGATTATAAAAAAATCAAATATCTTATTAGAAGAAAACCAGTTACGCAAAGGAGATTATTATATTCAAGATGAAGCTTCGCAAATCATCTCTTCTTTATTAGATGTTCAACCGGGAATGAAAGTCCTGGATGCTTGTGCCGCACCGGGAGGGAAAACAACTCACTTAGCCCAATTAATGAAAAACCAAGGTCAAATTATAGCCCTCGACTTATCGGTCGCCAAAACAAAAATTTTACAAAAAAATTGTCTACGTCTGGGAGCTTCGATAGTGCAAACAATCTGTGCCGATAGCACCCGTCCCCTGCCCCTGCGATCTTCTCTTTTTTTCGATCGGATCTTAATCGATGCTCCCTGTTCAGGCTTGGGAACCTTGCACCGCCATCCAGATATAAAATGGCGCCGCGGACCAGAGGATATCCGTAGACTTTCTCTATTGCAACTTACTCTTTTAGAAAATTTAGGCGTCTACTTGAAACAGGGGGGTATTTTAATTTATAGTACGTGTACTATGACCAGGGAAGAAAATGATATGGTAGTTGAAAAATTTCTACGCCAACATAAAGATTTTATTTTAGAAGATTTGCGGGATTTTGTGTCTCCTTCATTGAAGATGATGATCAATGGCCAAGGGTACTTGCGGACTTATCCAGATTTCATTCTCCCTCAGGGAGAATATAGATTAGATGGATTTTTTGCCGCCAGAATGAGGAAACAATGAAAAATAAAAGAATTAAAATCGCTCCTTCTATCTTAGCCGCAGATTTTAGCCGCCTGGCCGAGGAAATTAAAGCTGTCGAAAAAGCGGGGGCCGATTATATCCATGTGGATGTGATGGATGGGCATTTTGTGCCTAATATAACTGTGGGTCCCCTGATCGTAGAGACTTTGGCCAGATTAACCTCTCTTCCTTTGGACGTGCATTTAATGGTTAGTAACCCGGATACACAATTATCTACTTTCATCAAGGCTGGCGCCAAAATTTTAACCGTCCATTTGGAAGCCTGTCGACATCTGCACCGTAGCCTTACGGAGATAAGAAAACTCGGCGGGCGAGCCGGGGTTTCTTTGAACCCCGCGACGCCCTTATGCCTTCTGGAGCCTGCTTTAGACTATATAGATTTAGTGCTAATCATGACCGTTAACCCTGGATTTGGCGGGCAAGAATTTATCCCTACTCTCTTACCCAAGATTGTCCAAGCGCGCAAATTAATGGATAAGAGAAAGTCCCCAGCCGAACTGGAGGTTGACGGCGGAATCAAAGTGGCCAATATTGATTTGGTGGCCAAAGCCGGGGCGGATGTTGTTGTAAGTGGATCAGGAATATTCCAAACTCCCGACTACCGAGCAACCATTGCGGCTATGCGCGCCAAAATCGCGCCGAAATAGAAAAGAAGGCCAAGGAGGAACTATGGGGGGTAAAAAAATCAAATTTATCGACTTGAGCATACCTATTGAATCAGTACCCAGCGACCCAGAATTTATGATTCCGGAGATTGAGTACCTTGACCATCAAGGAGGGTTGGCCTCGGTGCAAGAGCTTTTGGGGTGCCGGGCGGAAGATTTGCCCCTCGGGTTGGGTTGGGCTGTAGAGCGCCTAAGGCTGAGTACCCATTCGGGAACTCATCTTGATGCTCCTTGGCATTACGCTCCTGTTTCGGAAGGTAAAAAGGCGAAGACGATAGATGAAATTCCTTTGGAGTGGTGTTACGGAAACGGAGTAGTGCTTGATTTTCGGCGCAAAAAGGATGGGGCGTTAATTACCGTGGCTGATCTGGAAAAGGCTTTAGATAAAATTAAATACCGCCTTAAACCACGGGATATAGTTTTGATTATGACTGGAGCAGACCGTTTCTGGGGCAAGCCAGAATATTTGGTCAAAGGCTGCGGTATGGGCCGCGAATCTACGCTCTGGTTATTAGATCAAGGAGTTAAAGTAGTTGGCATAGATGCCTGGAGTTGGGATCGTCCTTTACCTTTTTTAAAAAAAGAGTTCGCCGAGACCAAAAATGCAACCATTCTCTGGGCAGCGCATTTTGCGGGAATTGAGAAAGAGTATCTACATATCGAAAAAATGGCCAACCTGCATAAACTCCCTCCCTACGGCTTTACGCTGGTTTGTTTTCCCGTAAAAATTAAATCAGCAAGCGCCGGATGGGTGCGGCCCGTGGCTATAGTGAAAATTTGATTTATTTTTTTTCCAAAACCTGAGGCAGCCAGAGTACTAAATTAGGCCAGAAAGAGATAATGACCAGCATGGCAAACATGGCCAGCACAAAAGGCAAAACGGCAATTATGACATCATTAATTTTCCCACTTTTACGCAACCCTTGCCCTACCTAAAGATTGATGCCCACGAGGGGAGTAATCAAGGTCACAATCTATGCGGCAATTTTCTGGCCTTTTAAGGTTCTCTGTGCTAAATTAAAAAATAATTTTTGAAAATTAGATTAAGTGAAATTATGCTATAAACAAGGAGCTTAGCATGGAAAGAGAAAAAATTAAAAATTTGCCCCCCCGAGAAATTAGAGAACTAATTCGCCAGGGGAAATGGAACGATCATACGGCTGGTTTAGCTCCAGGCTATGCACAAGCAAATTTAGCCATCCTCCCTCAAAAACTGGCTTTTGAATTTTTGCTTTTTTGCCAACGAAATCCCAAACCTTGCCCAGTTTTAGAAGTTACCGAGCCTGGCGATCCGATCTTAAGAAAGATCGCTCCGGAAGCAGACATACGCACGGACATTCCCCGCTATCGGATTTATAAAAAAGGAAAGCTGATTGCCGAAGTGGAAAACATTAAAAAATTCTGGCGCAAAGATTTAGTAGCCTTTCTTATTGGTTGCAGCTACACTTTCGAATCTGCTCTTCTACAGGCTAATATTCCTTTGCGGCACATTGAAGACGGCAAGAATGTTGCTGTTTACATAACCAATATTCCCTGTGCACCTGCGGGTATTTTCTCTGGCCCCATGGTCGTTTCCATGAGGCCTATTCCTCAGGAACTAGTAGTCCGGGCAATACAAGTAACATCTCGTTTTCCAGCCACTCATGGGGCTCCAGTACATATTGGTGATCCTAAAAAGATTGGTATTTCTGACTTAAAAAAAGTAGATTGGGGAGATAAGCCTCGTTTGGAAAAAGGTGATATTCCAGTTTTTTGGGCGTGCGGGGTTACGCCGCAGGCTGTAGCCATGAAAGCCAAACCCGAGCTGATGATAACCCACTCTGCTGGTCATATGTTCATCTCTGATGTGCGCGATGCGGAACTTACTGCTTTTTAACGCGGCATTTAATGAAGACCTTCTCCCTAAGATAAAATTTATAATCCGGGTTACTTTCCCTTTCTTTAATTTCTACTGAGCCCCCTTAAATTCCCCCTAAAATAGGGGCTCAGCAGATAAAAAATACAGCATTTCCCTAATTTATTTCTTAACCGAATTTCTTTAATTTAAATATTAAAATTTAAAGCTAAATATCTATCTTTTGACCCATTTAGAAATATTTAAAGAATCTATACAGAAAGGAGTTTACCTATGCATCAAATGACCAAAGAAAATTTAAAGTCAGCTTTTGCCGGAGAAAGTCAAGCTCATATGAAGTATACAATCTTTGCGGAGAAAGCAGAGGAAGAGGGTTTTCATAACGTGGCCCGTTTATTTAGGGCTATTGCTTTTGCGGAAAGAGTACATGCGGCAAACCATTTAAATGCCTTAAACGGCATAAATCTCACGGTGGATAATCTTGATGTAGCCATGGAGGGAGAAAGATTTGAAGTGAATGAGATGTACCCGGCCTACCAGGCCGTGGCCGAACTACAAGACGAGAAGAAAGCTCAAAAATCTATACATTATGCGCTTGAGGCCGAAAAGATCCACGAAGCCCTTTATGCCGAAGCCAAAGAAGCAGCTAAAACAGGAAAAGATTTAGAAGTAAGAGATATTTATATTTGCCCGGTTTGTGGTCATACGGTCGTAGGGAAAGCCCCCGAAAGATGCCCCATTTGCGGTGTCTTGGGGGAAAAATTTAAAAAATTTTGAAAAAATTTTCTTGGTATTTTTCATCCGGCCAACTTTTATGGCTTGCCCAAAAAGGCAAGGGGTAAACCCTTGCCCGACTTTTTAGGAGGAAATTAATATGGAAGCTATCCAAGCGCTTAAAGAGAGAAGGTCGATCAATTTTTTTCAAGCAGGGGAAAAGATCTCCGATGAAAAATTGCGCGAGCTGATCGAAATCGCCAACCTAGCCCCCTCTTCTTTTAACCTGCAACCTTGGAAAATAATTGCCGTCAGAGATTCAGAAAAGAAAAAAGCCCTTAGGAGATGCGCTTTTAACCAACCCAAGGTAGAAGAGGCCTCCGTCGTTTTAATTATAATTGCTGATCCTAAGGCCATGGAAGATAATATAGAAAGAGTGTTGGATTCTTGGATAAAACTCGGGTACATGAAACCAGAAGCCAAAGAAAAATCCCGAGAAATGGCTAACAATCTTTATGGGGCGGAAGATAGTTTTCCGAGAAAGATTTTTGCCGTCAAGAATACGGCCCTCTTTGCCATGAACTTAATGATTGCCGCAAAGGGTCTGGGTCTGGAGACTCATCCCATGGATGGCTTCGATGAAGAGGCCATAAAAAGGGAGTTTAACATACCTGCTGATAAAATCATTCCCATGCTCATAGCCGTAGGATTTTTAAAGAAAGGAATTACTCTTTTGCCACGCGCCTTCCGCCGGCCGATTGATGAATTTACCGCCTGGCTATAATTTAAGGTCTCCTAAATTATAACTTTTTAATCTCTTGCGCTGCCCCCCGCATCTTCTCGGCCAAGAGGCGCCTATCGAGGTGTTCAGGCCCGCCGCATTCAGGAATATAGCAAGTAACATCAGTAAATGTGCATTTGTTATGGCAACTTGGGCATTCGTTTGGTGGAGATTCTGCCTGAAAGACAAAATTACATGTACTACACATCCAGTAGTTCATATTGACCTCCTGCTGTTAACCCTACCCTCTCTCCAAAGAGAGATTGGGGCATAATTAATAAATAGCTTACATTTAATGCAAGGGCCAGAGGCAGACCAGAGGCGGGCCAGAGGCAGGCATAAATGAAGAAGCATCGGCGGGAGGAGAATTTGTTCAAAATTGACCAACGATTTTCCGCAAAGGGCGGGCGGATCGTTAAACTAAGCAAGATAATTAAGCTTCTAAATCCGCCCGCACCAATGGAAGAACCACTGCCTCATGATTCTGAATGAATGCCCGCCTCTGGTCTGCCTCTGGCCCCTTCTCGCCATGGCGACACAGTCTCGGATTAAGGAGAGGAAGAAAAGAAAACTAACTCCTCCGCATGAAAACAGACTAAGCATTTTTCAGTGAAAAATTCTTTTTAAGCGCGTTGCTATCCACTCGGCCTCATCATGAAAACCCTGCTGCCGATAAAAGAGCCATAATTTTTCATAACGCTTTTTTATATCGAATTCAAGGCAAAAATATAATTTGCGCAAACAGACTGGGCAAAGATGAAGTGGGCGAGAATCGCTTTCGGCCAGATGGTTAGAACCGTTCATTATACATAGGAAATATATACAATGTGCCAAATAAAACATGTGCGCAAGTTCATGGGTTAAAACCTGGCAACTGCGTTTTAACAAAATTTGCCTATAGTCTTTCCCGCGCGTATACCCATAAAAAGCAGGGTCGTAGCGGGCAAAACTAAAAACTCCCACTTTTTGACTCAAGGAGGCTTGACCAAAGACAAAGTTCCATGATGGTTCAGGGAAAAGGTCTTCCATAGTGATGGCTAAAAGAGTGCAAGCATCATGAGGTAAGATGGCCAAGGAAATGTTCAAAACATCGGTGGTTAATATTTGTTTCTTTCCCGTGAAAGGATTTTTTCGGGAGGCAATCGGGAGAGAATGCAGATTTAAAGAAGGAAGAATTTCAGTGGGCAGACCAAAATAAACGTTGGCATAATCTCTTAAAATTTCTAACGATGGACTTTTAGACGCCTCGAATTCTCCTAAGGGCTGCAAATAAATTTTGCCTCGCTCCGCAGTAGGCTTGGGCGGATGTAGCTCTATATAATCTCTAAAAGTTTGCCCAGGTTCAGGATGAATATCCAACCAATCTCCTGGTTGAGGAGGCGGAATTGGTTGGAAATCAAATTGGGGGTTGAAGGCTTTCCGAATTTTTTCTGGCAAGCTCTTCAGCTCCCCCATGGCCTGCAATTGCTCCTCAGTATCCGGTGGTTTAAACTTCATTTAACTTTTTTGATTCTCCCTTCTATGCAGGACGCGCTGATGACCAAAACAGTGGAGACAAAAATCATTATGATTCCTAAGGCAGCAAGCTTTCCCCATAAACCATCCTCGGCGAAGCGCAAAATTTGAACTGCTAATACTTCTGTTCCTGGTCGGGAAAGAACCACGGATAGACTCAATTCCCGGACAAACATGGTGGCCATTAGGATCCATCCTGAGACGATTCCCGGAGTAAGCAGGGGAATTATTATACGGCGCATTGTATAGAAGGAACTGCCTCCGCATACGCGGGAAGACTCTTCCAGGTGGCTATGAATCTGGATAAAAGCACTCGAAAGTGGTCTTATTCCGTAGGGCAAATAAGTAGCGATGTAACCTATTAACAATGCCCAGATCGTCGCATAAAGGGGGGTGCGCACAAAAAAGAGCATAAAGCCTATACCGACTACAATTCCTGGAAAAGAAAAAGAAAGAAAACTTAAGGCTTCTAATAATCCCGAGGCCGTAGTGCGTATCTTAACGATTACGTAAGCCACGAAAACGGAAAGAATAATTCCTAAGGAGGCGCCCAAAATCCCTAGGAAAATACTATTCTTCAAAGAGAGCATAGAAATCGGATCTTTAATGACGGCATGCCAATGCTTTAAATTCATAGACGCCAAAGCTTTGGCGCTGGGTACCATGGAATAGGGAACGAGGGAGGTGTAAAAAAGAACCACCACTGGCAAAACAATCAATAAGCAAGCGATAAAGGAAACAAAGATAAACAGCGGATACTTAGCTTTCTTAAGGTCAATCACTGTGGGGCGGTAGCCGCGGCTGGATATGGTCACATATTTTTCCCCTTCCGCAGTCAAAGAGCGATAAACAAATATAAGGGTGATAGATACAGCTAAAACACTCATGCCTACGGCAGCCGCCATCCCGTAATCAGGAGAAAAACCCGTAGCGATAAGGCGGTAAATATGCGTGGCCATGACATAAATCCGCCCGGGCATGCCTAAAACTGAGGGGACGGCAAAAGAGGCCAAACTTCTTACGGCCACGAGGGTTATGGCTGCCAATATGGCTGGACGTAATACGGGTAGGGTTATTTTTAGCGTTGTACGGAGTGAGGAAGCACCACAAACGCGGGAGGATTCTTCTAAGGATATATCAAATGCGGACATGGCTGGGGAGATGACCAAATAAGCAATCGGCAAGTCTAATAGTGCTTCCACCAAAATCATGCCCTCCAAGGTATAAATATTCAGGGGCGCTTCGGCAAAGCCCAAAAATTGCTTTAGAAAAATATTAATCAGCCCATTGGAAGGATTAAGGAGTAACGCCCAACTGGCCGCAAATAAAATGTGAGGAACCATCATCGGGACGATGGACAGGATGCCAAAAAGAGATTTAAAGGGAATATTAGTGCGGGTATTGAGATAGGCCAAAAGTAAAGCTAAGGCCGTAGCCAAGAGAGCAGAACCTATGGTGAATAAGGCGGTGTTTTTTATAATAGCCGCAAATGCTGGATCGCTATAAGTCTTAATATACTTTTGCAGGGTGAAATTACTAAAAGCTCCCATACCTTCTGTAAAGCTGCCCAAAAAGAGCATGCTGATAGGGCAAACTGTTAGAAAGCTAACTATGGCTATCAAACTTGGGGTAAGAGCTGGGGCATGTTTACTCATAAAATAAACCTATGGGTGTTTAATGAAGGAGGATCTGACAATGATCGGGAGGAAGTTGCAGGAAAATTTCTTCTCCCTCTTTTAGTGGAGAAGTAGGTTCAACTTGGAAATTTATAGTTATCTGACCGATACCCACTTGTCCTTCGCAAAGATCTCCACTAAAGACCAGAGATTCTATTTTTCCGGGAAAGATATTCGGTCCATTTTTTTGATCTGCTTTTATTATTTTAATAAATTCCGGACGAATACAAATATATACTTTTTTCCCAACTTCAAGTTCTCTTTTCTTTTGGCAAGTAATCGGCCCAAGAGGAGTATCTGTAATAAGGTAATGATTTTCCATAGCCGTTACTTGGCCTTCTAAAATATTAGCCCGACCAATAAAGTCAGCCACAAACTTATGCTCGGAATGAAAATATATATGCCGGGGAGTTCCTATTTCGACTATACGACCGTTATTCATAACCGCTATAGTGTCCGAGAGGGATAAAGCTTCAGCCTGATCGTGGGTGACATACACGGCCGTTATTTTTAGCCTCGTTAAAAAACGCCTCAACTCTTTTCGGGTTTCTTCCCTAAGTTTAGCATCTAAATTACTCAAGGGCTCATCGAAGAGGATTACTTTGGGCTCGGCTACTAATGCTCTAGCTAAGGCCACCCGTTGTTGTTGGCCCCCACTCAGTTTAGTCGCTGGCCGATTTTCAAACCCGGCCAACTGAACTAATTGTAGAACTTCGGCAATCTTCCTTTTAATTTTTTCTTTAGGTTCTCGGCGAGCTTGCAAAGGATATGCTACATTATCAGAAACATTCATATGCGGCCAAATGGCGTAGGTCTGAAAAACCATGCCCAAGCCTCTTTTCTCGGGCGGAATAAAGATACTTTTTTCCTTAGAGAAAACTATCTCCTCTCCAATAGTAATTTCTCCACTATCAGGAGTCTCCAAACCAACAATACAGCGCAAAAGTGTTGTCTTCCCACAGCCGCTTGGTCCTAAAATAGTAAAAATTTGATTAGCTGGAATGGTTAGGTTTACTAGGTCTAATGCTCTCAATTTTTTGCCTTCCAAAGAAAAATCTTTACTCAAATTCGAGATGCGTATTTCCATTTGCTTGATTGGACTTGGAATTGAATATTGTTTTTATTCCTTCGCTAACGAGAGCATTAGACTTTTTTATTTTTTAGGCCAATGATGTTCATGGCGAACGAAACATTCATCTCCCGGAATTGCTTAGGGCAACATTCCTTGCCATGATTTATAGGAGAAAATAAAATTAGGATTTTCTCTCCTTAATAACTTTGAGATTAAGCCCTTGATTCTATAAAATCCGCCTAACAATTTATTAAAAAATTCTGCGGGAAATTTTTCAGGGAACGCCGAATATTTTTTTAAATTCGCCACCCCATTTTTTAATTTCATTATCGGAAAGTTCGCGGATGGCTAAAACTTTGGCTTTGTCCATTCCTGCTATGGGGGGGAAAGTGCCCGGGGCCAGAACATATTCGCCCACTTTTTCGGCCATTATTTTCATGGCCTCTTTCGAGAGCCAATAGTCCATAAATAATCTGGCCGCATTGGGATGAGGTGCTTTGGCCGCAATGGCGATACCACGAGGAGTCCCCAGGAGAGGCTGATCTACCCTCGCCCAATCTAATGGTGCCGGAGCTTTAGTAATTATGTACTTGGGCATGGATATTCCGATCAATTTTTCTCCGCTTTCTATCGGGGCAGGCGTGGGACCCAAAGAAGCCACAAACATCGGCTTATTGGCTGCCAAGCCTTTCAGGAATTTAAGCCATGGTTCTTCTGCTTTAAATATAGTTTCTTTCAGGCCTACCAACCAAGAAATAGTAGTAGCATGGGAAGAAGGATCGGGCATGACGATTTTCCCTCGCCATTTGGGGTCAGCTATATCTTCATACTTTTTCGGGACATCGGCTGGCTTAACCAATTCTTTGTTGTATATTAGGGCAATATATTCAATACCGAAAATTTGGATTTTGCCTTCTTTATTAGCCCAGGCTGGATATTCGGCAGCTACTGGCGATTTATAGGTAGCTAAAATTCCTTTTTCCGCGAGAATCTCTAATATGGGAATAGGAGCTTGGAGGACGTCAGCCATTAGCTTTCCGGCCGCATGCTCCGTAGTTACTGTGGGAACGAATTTAGAGGTGGAAAGCCGCGTATATTCAGCTTTCACCCCATATTTCTTAATAAAGGTTTCTATAATGGGCTCCACGGCTGTAATATTGGCATAAAAAGATACTTTCCCTTCTGCTTTAGCTTTGGTTTCTATTTCTGAAGCGGCCCTGGCTTCTTTTTTTAAAGAATAGTAATTTAAAGGAATAAGCAAAAATGAAATGACTATAACTATTAAAATTTTTTTCATTTTTTTCTCTCCTTATTTCCTAGTGATTTTTAACCATTTTATAACTTTATAGGAATTGCTTGTCAAGTCAGATAAAATCTGACCGTCTAACAGTTTTAATGTTTCTCGCCAGCAGGAAATAGGCGGGAGGAGGAGAGGTTCGCCTCTCTCCCTCCCGCCTGAATTAAGCTGGAATTTAAAAACTGATCGACGGTCAAAAATAAATTTTGACCTTTGGTCCCTTTTATTATTCTTATTAATCGAAGCAATTAAATATTTACAGTTATCACTTTTATCGTACTCCGTGGTCTGGCTTTATCGAGTTTACCAAATGAAATTTTGTCGTAATTACACATAAGAAATAAAGCCAAATGCGGCAAGGGACAAGCCCTTGCCCTACATTTGAGGTTTTTTTATTTTCTCGTAGGGCCAGCCCTTGGGGCTTGCCGAACCACGCCTTAAGATGTCGTTTATTTTATGC
>Ga0209102_1000891_pt1 | contig 17724 bp, 19 predicted proteins | sample ConPoolayeHmetaG_FD_185483 | JGI IMG/M metagenome (GOLD analysis project Ga0209102, IMG submission 185483) | Hot spring microbial mat communities from California, USA to study Microbial Dark Matter (Phase II) - Cone Pool mat layer H metaG... ...
TAAAATAACCGAATCCTCAGTGATGACCGCATTCGATTGGGGCTTTACCAAAGTAATGGCAAACTCCGGTTTTGGGGAAGGAGAAAAAACCGTTTTGGGAGATTCCTTTCCCGGGGAGAAGGCAATATTAGCTCGCCAGACTCCGAAAGCGATAACAAGACCCAAAACACTTCCAGCCAAAATCGCATACAAGGCCTCTTTTCTCATTAAATGTTCCTAAATATAGGGAAAATGCAAGCCTCTTGTCAAGAAAAACCACACTTGTTAATATTCAGTGGTAATGGATATCAACTATTTGGGTCACTCTTCCTTCCTTCTTAGGGGAAAAACAGGAACGGTTGTTTGTGATCCCTTTGACCCCAAAATGGTTGGATTCAAATTTTCTTCAGTTAAAGCTGATATTGTGACCATCTCTCACGATCACCAGGATCACAATCGGGCGGCGCTGGTTAATGGGGTAAAGAAGGTAATCTCTGGCCCAGGGGAATACGAAGTCATGGGAATTTCAATCTTGGGGCTCCCTTCCTATCACGACGAGAAAGAAGGAGCTAATCGAGGCAAAAATACCATCTATGTTTTGGAGATAGACGGTTTAAGAATTTGCCATCTTGGCGATTTGGGACATAAACTTTCAGAGAACCTTTTAGAGGACCTTAGTCATATAGATATTCTGCTTATTCCGGTTGGTGGAGAATATACCATAGGTCCTTCGGGAGCGGTGGCCGTTATTCAGGAAATCGAGCCGATGATTGTAATTCCTATGCATTACCAAGTTCCCGGGTTGAATCCCGAGATTTTTGCTAAATTGGCCCCCGTCGAGGAGTTCTTAAAAGAAGTAGGATTGAGGGTAGAGAACGTTCATAAACTTTCGGTTAAGAAAGAAGAACTTGGAGAAGAGCCAAAAATAGTGGTACTGGAAAAGAAGTAATTTTCCTCTTTACATTCAGAACAGATATTGCTAGAAAAAGGGGAGCGAAAATGGCACAGCAGTTTTCAATCCGCATCCCGCCCCATTCAAATGAGGGAGAAGAATCGGTCTTGGGAGCGCTTCTTTTAGATAAAGACGCCATTATTGCGGTGGCAGAGTTCCTGGACCCCGAAGATTTTTACGACGAAAGGCATAAAGCTATTTATGAATGTTGTCTGGAGCTTTATGAAGAGAGAATCCCTATCGATGTTTTGACAATGGCCGAGAGGCTTAAAAAGAAAAAATTATTGAAAAGAATAGGCGGGGCAACTTATTTAGCCGAGATCACCAACAAAGTCCCAACTGCGGCTCATGTAGAACATTATGGAAAAATTGTTAAAGACGCGGCAACCAAGCGATCCTTGATGACGGCCGCTAGCAAACTTCTTGATTTGTCGATGGATGACAGTTTGGCGGCTGACGAGCTTTTAGATAGGGCGGAGGCAGATGTATTTGCGCTTACACAAAGACATTTAAAACAAAGCTTTATTCCTGTTAGGGACGCACTGGCGGAGAGCTTTGACAGATTGGACGAACTGCATAAGGAAGCAGCCGGACTAAGAGGGGTGCCGACCGGTTTTAAGGATCTGGATGATACTCTGGCGGGAATGCAAAGATCCAATCTTCTTATTTTAGCTTCTAGGCCGGGAATAGGAAAAACTTCTTTGGCCCTTAACATCGCCCAAAACGTTGCGGTTAAGTACAAGAGACCGGTGGGATTTTTTTCTTTAGAAATGAGCAAGGAAGAGTTGGTGGACAGGCTGTTGGTTTCCCAAGCGGATATCGATGCCTGGAGGCTTAAAACCGGAAAATTAAATGAGGAAGATTTTACGAGATTAAGCAATGCAATGGGCGAATTAGCTGAAGCACCGCTGTTTATTGACGATACCCCCGCCCTTTCAATACTGGAAATGAGAACTAAGGCTCGGAGACTTCAAGTAGAGGCGGGGATAGATTTACTAATCGTTGATTATCTTCAGTTAGCTAGAAGTAGACAATTAGAAAATAGGGTTCAAGAAGTCTCGGAAATATCCCAGGGGCTTAAAAACTTGGCTCGAGAATTGAAAATTCCTGTATTGGCAATTTCTCAACTTTCTCGGGCTGTTGAGCAAAGAGGCTCCCGAAGACCACAATTGGCCGATTTAAGAGAATCGGGGAGTATTGAACAGGATGCCGATGTGGTAATGTTTATTTGGCGCGAAGATGAAAATAAGCCTGAAAATATAATGTTGGATGTAGCTAAACACAGAAACGGCCCACTTAGAAGCATCGAATTGTTTTTTAAAGGGGACAGAATCAAGTTTTATGGTCGGGAAACCAAACGAGAAAAGTAAAAAAGTTTATGCTTGGCGCTGAGAGTTCTCAACAATCCAGAGTTCGCGGGTCCGGAAAATTTTATTCCGGACCTATCAACCCGCAGATATCCCTATTGGCGTAACCTATTATTAATCTGATAAAATACCAAGCTGTAAGCCGAGGTGGCGGAATGGTAGACGCGCAGGTCTCAAAAACCTGTGGGCGTAACAACCCATGTGGGTTCGACTCCCACCCTCGGCACATATGATTGCCGTTAGCGATCTCAAAAATGGGACTACTTTTTTTCATTCGGGTAAACCCTACCAAGTAGTTAAGTACGAGCATATAAAGCTTGGTCGAGGAGGGGCGACCGTCAGGATTACGGCAAGAAATTTGGAGTCAGGAGGAATCGAACAAAAAACATTTGGTTCGGATGCCAAAGTAGAAGAAGTTAATACTTTCAAAAAAAATTTTCAGTTTCTTTACAAAGACGACCGTTCTTGCGTTTTTATGGATCCTAAAACGTTCGAACAAACAGAAATTCCCGCTAAATTATTGGGAGATGCGGTTAATTTTATAAAAGAAGGCGAAATTATCGGAGTGCTTTTTTGGGAGGATCGCCCCTTGAGTTTTGAACTTCCGCCAAAGGTTATCCTTAAAGTGATTGAATGCGATGTTGGGGTTAAAGGCGACTCGGCTACTAATATCTACAAATCGGCTATCTTGGAAAACGGGATGAAAATAAAAGTACCGTTATTCATAAACGCCGGTGACCTGATAAAGATTAATACCAAAAATGGGGAATATGTTGAAAGAGTTAAGTAGCTAGCCACCACAAACTGGCTAGGATAACTGCTACTTGAGACAAAATGCCAGGGAAAAACGGAGCGTCGACCTGAAGCGATTTTTGGAAATTTATCCACCGCCTGATTTTTCGACTTCTTAAATTTAAGAAAAAATAAGGGGCTTCAACTAGATCGGGGAGGACGGCCACGAAAGAAGACGCAAGAATAGTCAGGAAAGATAACAGATTAGGAAGTGCCTGTTGAGCAATAACGAGGCCGCTTAAAAGCGCCAAAGTAGAATCTGCAATTACAATATAGGTAGACTTTTTGGTAGGTTTGCCATATTTTTCTGTCTCGGTATTTAAATGAGGATTCCAGTGCGGAACCTTTTCTAAAATAAAATGGCTTGTAAATGCCAATGGTATTGCCAGAAGAGGGTTGCCTACTTTTGTTGCTATTGCCGCCCCTACAATAACATGAGGAGTCTCTAACACAGTAAGAACCATCTTAGCCTTTAACAACAAACTATGTCAAATAAATCTGCTGATATAATAAAAAGATGATAATCAATATTGTTATCAATTTTTTTGGCGCATTTCTTTTTTTCTACCTTTTTTGGAAAAAACTTAAAGAAGATTATCCTTCAAGTTCAATCTTTAGCATCTGTTTTTATTTGCTTTTTGGAATAGGACTAGGATATTTGATTTCATTGAAATTTTTCCCCCATTGGTGGTTTTGGTCCGAATTTGCGGGATCTCTTTTGGGAGTGACGGCCGGTTTATTAAAGTATAAGTTCAGGCCCTACGAGGCAATCGAAGCGGCAATTTTAGCCCTCTTGCCATGGCTGGGATTGGTTTTCTTTAAGGATTCAATTGTTAGGTCGAGTTTATCTTCATTCCTGGCTTTTTTCAGTGTTGTTTGTTTACTCACCCTTTTTGCCTTTTTAGACTCGCATTATAAATACTTTGCCTGGTATAAATCCGGTAAATTAGGCTTTTCGGGTTTAGTTACGATATTCTTTTTTTTCCTTCTCAGAGCTGGATTTGCCCCCTTTTTCCCAAATGTGATATCCTTTAGTGGAAAATGGGAGACTGCAATTTCTGGGACGATGGCTTTTATTATCTTTCTCATCGTATATAATCTGGCAAGGAAGAGCCCATGAGTAAAAATAAAAAGGAAATAATAAATAGAAATTCAGAAATAAGATTTCCGGCGACTGTTCTAAACCCGGTTGCTCAATTTTTGCAGGAGCGGCTGAAAAGCCTTCAGAAAAGAAAAAAAGAAATTGAAAAAGAAGATCCATTCAAAGATACCAATAGAATCATTGATAACGCTTCACCCGACACCGAAGCGGCAGAGCAGTTTGGTCACGCAAGAGCTTCGGCCATAAAGCAGCAACTTCAACGGAATATCATTCAAACAAGGAAAGCTTTATCAAGAATTAAGATAGGGAAATACGGGGTTTGCGAGGATTGCGGTCAGCTTATCGATACCGACAGATTGATGGTTTATCCAGAAACCACTCTTTGTGCCAAGGACGCCGCCAAAAGAGAAGAGCAGTAAAGTGGAACCTAAGGTAGTCTTTCAAGATTCGCAAATTCTTGTTTTGAACAAACCAGCGGGTTGGACAGTAAACGAGGCAGAAACGGCCAAGGGACAAAAGATAATTCAAAAATGGTTGACAAGATTTGACTATCCCTTGGCGAAAAACAAAGAAAAACGTTCGGGCATTGTTCATCGGTTAGACAAAGAAACAAGCGGTCTCTTACTGGTAGCGAAAACGGCAGACATTTTTAGAAAACTTCAGGAACAATTTAAAAAAGGAAAAATAAAGAAAACCTACCTAGCCTTAATCCATGGGAGATTGGAACCCGAAAGAGGGAAAATAAAAGCTCCGATTGGCAGACTGCCTTGGCGGCGGGACCGATTCGGCGTACTGCCCGGAGGTAGATCAGCTGAAACCGCTTATCAAATAAATAGATATTTCACAAAAGACAACCAGGAATACTCATTGGTGGAAATCCGGCCGATTACTGGCAGAACCCACCAAATAAGGGTGCACTTCAAGTTTCTCGCCCATCCCGTTGTTGCCGATGAATTTTATGCTGGTCGTAAAACAAGTCGACAAGATAGAACTTGGTGCCCGAGGCTTTTTTTGCACGCCGCCGCTATAGAATTTGTTCTTGATGGGAAGAAAAGGTCTTTTAAATCTGATTTGCCGGTGGTACTGAAATTGGCATTGGGAAATCTATCGGCGAAAGCCTAAAATTTCACAACCTCTTTACACGTTAACGAATCTTTCTTAAACTAAAAGAGAATGGATCCTGCCTTTTTCCGAGGTCTCTTCTTGGTCTTGATCGCCGCGCTTTCTGGCGGCTTGATAGCTAGATTGATGAAACTTCAACCACTTTTGGGATATATTATTGCCGGTGTTGTATTTGGAGCTACTTTTCCCTTTGCCGGTTCGGGTGTAGAAAAACTGGCGGAGATTGGAGCGATTCTTCTTCTTTTTTCAATTGGACTGGAACTTTCTTTGACCCGTTTAGGCAGAGTCTTAAAGGTTGCTCTTCTGGGGGCCTCGATCCAAATCGTTTTAGTTTCCTTATTCAGTTATTTTCTCCTGATTTTTTTGGGTATTGACTCTCTAGCCGCTTTAATCCTTGGACTTGGATTTTCTCTTTCCTCAACAGCCGTTGTAGTAAAGATACTGGCCGATAGGGGAGAAACCGACACCGCTCACGGAGAAGTAATGATAGGTTGGCTTTTGGTCCAAGACTTGGCGGTGGTTCCGATTATGGTAATCGTTTCATCGCTAGCGCTATTCGAAGGAGCAGTTATTATTACCGCACTGAAGGCCCTTGTTCTTGCTTCAACGCTGGTAGCCATCGCCGTTGTTGCTGGTAAAATCGCCGCCCCTTTTGTAATCCATCGAATTGCGGCTACTAACTCTAGAGAACTTTTGGTTTTGGCTGCGGTGGCTTTGGCTTTGGGAACAGCTGGAATAACTTCCCTTTTCGGAGTCTCCGCGGCCCTCGGGGCTTTCCTAGCCGGAGTGGTCATTTCGGAAAGCCAGGAAAATCATGCTGTTTTTGCCGAAACAAGGCCTTTGCGAGATCTTTTTGTATCAGTCTTCTTTGTGACCATGGGATTTTTGGTTTCTCCTTTGACAATATTTAATCACTTCGGTCTCATTTTGGCTTTGGTAATTTTGGTTCTTTTAGTTAAATTTGTCGTTGTTTTTTTTGTTTCTCTTTTTTTGGGTTACCATGGAAAAACGGCGGTTGCCGCCGGTCTTGGTCTGAGCCAGGTTGGAGAATTCTCCTTCATCATTTTCTCCAAGGCAGGAGTTTTGAAACTACTATCGGCTGAAATGATATCCGTAGGAATTGCCACCGCCCTTTTAACATTGATATTGACCCCCTTTTTATTCAGAAGTATTCTTCCTTTTTGGAAAAAAATAAGAAACATTTCTACGAAGTTGCCTGTATTTAATAAATTCCTTCTTGGTTGGGACAGAAGAAACCTCATTAGGCGTGAAAATTTTAAAAACCACATTATTGTTTGTGGGTTTGGTCGAATTGGCGGATGGGTAGGAAAAGCTCTTGATTTAGCCAATACCTCCTTTATTGCGGTCGAATATAATCAAAAGATTGTTAATAATTTAAAAAAAGAGGGCCGGGAAGTTATTTATGGGGATCCAACAGAGATCGAAGTTCTTGAGGCGGCTGGTATAAGGGAGGCAAAGGCAATCGTTTTAGCTATTCCGGATCGGGTTGCTCAAGAGGAGGTTATTACTCAAGTGCAGACTATCGCCCCATCCGTAAAAATTGTTTCTCGGGCACATCTGGACGAAGATGTTGATAAATTGAAAGTTCTTGGGGTAGATAGGGTAATTCAACCCGAATTTGAAGCGGCAGTAGCTATTGTTAGGGGAATTTTTTCATCGATGGGGAAATCTAAAGAGGAAATCAGCGAAAGAATACGAAAATTAAGGTTATTAAAATCGAAAACTTAAAATATAAAAATGGTTACTGCCCAAAAAAGAAGACTCGGCTTAATAAGAAAAAAGAAGCCACAAGTCGGCTGGATTGGGATAGTTATAGCTCTTCTTGTCGTGGTAATGGTTTTTATTCTACTGGCTTTTTCTGACAGATTTTGGGACGGCAGGTCGAAATTAATACTGGCCGTTGCTACTAAAAACGGTGATGTTATAGTTTCTTCCTTTGACCCTAAGACAGAATCGATTGTCAACATTTTTATTCCTGGGTCAACCCAGTTGATTGCTTCCCGGCAATTGGGGAGCTGGAAAGCCAAAAGTCTTTGGCAATTGGGCGAGAATGAAAAATTGGGAGGTACACTTTTGCGGGAAACAATTGTTAAGAATTTTTACTTTCCGGTTGTTTCTTGGGGGGAGGAAACAGCTTTGGCTTACAGTCGCGGTGATTTTGCTGGAATATTGAAGGCGGTTGTGACTCCATTTGAAACTAATCTTAAAATAGGGGACAAGATAAAGCTGGCCTTTTTTTCGCTCTCAATCAAAAATCCAAAGAGAGTAGATTTTGATTTGAGGGATGGGGGCAATCTTAAAAAAACTAAATTACCAGGTGGGGAAGAGGGCTATCTTATCAGCGGATCGGGAATGGAAAAGTTTATCGTTTATTTTACCGATAATGAAATTTCAAACCAAAACTTAAGGGTGGAAATAAGAGATGCAACCGGGAAGACGAAGATTGCCCAAGAGGTGGGAAAGGTAATCGAAGTTTTAGGAGCCAAAGTGTCGGCCGTCAACAAAATGACAGAGGAAGATACCGACTGCGAAGTGTTTGGAAGACACCGAAAACTGGTAAACCTTATTTCCTTGGTATATTCATGTTCGACATCTAAGAAGGAAAGGGCCGCCAACTTTGACGCCGTCGTCAAAATAGGAAAGACTTTTGCCGGGCGCTATTAAATTAGATTTCCTCTTCCGGAAAATTCAAGGTTAGGTCATTCCTTTTGGTCACTAATTCAGGCGGGGTAAAAGAAATGTAGTCGACTTTTTCTGGCAAAAAAGAGGGAATATTCGCCAGTTTTTTGGCTCTCTTTATTTCTTTGATAAAAACTTTAACCTTGCGAGGCTGGATTGATTTAATAAGCACCCTGTACACATTACCTTCCTTGATAAGTTTTCGCAAGTGGGCAGAAACATCATCCGAGAGCCGTCCAATATATTTGTTGTCCAGAGTGACTACTGATATTCTGTGGCTGCCAATGGAAAATTTGACTTCATCGCCGCAGTAAAGTTTAGAAAGAAGCGAAGGATCTCCTAAATGAAGCAAAGTCACTATTTTGGTTTTACCCGGTTCTTCCAGAAAGGCTTCGGCGTTGGGTTTAGTAAGAGGCGGTGATTTTCCCTCCGATGATTCTTGATATTTTTTTAGAGCCTTTAGGGCGATACCATTAAAAGGGTCTATTTTTAGGACTTTTTTTGTAAGCATGACGGCTCTTTTGCGATTTCCCAATTCTGCCAGGGACCTAGCCATTCGATTTAAAGCATCGGTATCGTTGGGGTCTATTTTGAGAATTTCGCGATTCAGTTTAACGGCTTCTTTCCAATTCCTGGCGAGAGCAGCGGCAACCGCTTTTTGGGCAAGATCGACATCCATGGCAGTAACTTTTTTGAGTATAGAGAGCTCAAAAAAGCTGTCAAGAGGCAGTAAATTCATCATCCCATAGTTTGACTTAAAAGGAATTTGTGTTATAATTAAGGAAACAAAAATCGGGAATCTTGCACCTTCATACACAGGAGTCATTTTATGAACAAAATGGAAAACGCCATATTGCTGTTTATTTATGGCTTTCTGGTTTCGGCTATCGGAGCAATTCTGATTCCGTATGTACCAGTAACCAATTCTCTTCGGGGTGTGATTGCCGCCCTGATACCCGGAGGAATGGTTCTCTGGATGATCTCGTTAGCTTTTGCCATTGATGCAATCAGGAGGAGATAATGAATAGCGAATTAATCAGAAGGTTCGTCGGTCTGATCATTTTGGTTTCCACGAGCCTGTTCATTGCGGCTGTCGGCATTGAACGCGCCGGTTTTGTCCGCTTTGTTTGGGCTTTAGGATTCGTCCTAATGCTCGTTTGATCTTTTTGAGTGAAGGTAAGCGCCCCGCAGCTTTGGTTTCGGAAGAAACCAAACGCCAAGGGGCGCTTTTTTGTTGTATAATTGCTTCGTATGAGCGGACACTCACACTACGCTACAATAAAAAGACAAAAAGAACTAAAAGACGCCCAAAAAGGCAAAATATTCTCAAAGCTTGCCAAAGAAATAGCTGTTGCTGTTAAATCCGGCGGCCCAAATCCCGAAACTAATTTTAAATTGAGAGTCGCTATGGATAAAGCCAAAACAGCCAATATGCCCAAAGAAAATATTGAAAGAGCGATATCGAGCGGCTCGGTTAGCGTCCAGACCCTGGAAGAAATCATCTATGAAGGTTTTGGTCCATCTGGCATTGCCGTAATGGTTGTAGTTTTAACAGATAATAGAAATAGGACTTCTCAGGAGATAAAAAACCTTTTTGAAAGGGGAGGGGGGAGACTTGGGGGTCCGGGATCTGTTTCTTTTAACTTCGAGAACAAAGGCTTTATGCTTATCGAAAAAGATGCGGATCCTGAAAACCAAATCTTAAAACTTATAGACCTCGGAGTAGAGGACGTTGAAGAAACAGACGATGGTATTGAAGTTTACGTCGCTCCAGAATCTTTGGGGGAAAAAAAGAAGAAGGTCGAAGAGGCGGGCTTTAATATCAAAACAACCGAGCTTTACATGAAGCCCAAAGTTTTACAGACAATCGCAGACTTGGCGGAAGCCAAAAGGGCGATTGCCTTTTTGGATAGTTTAGAGGAACACGATGATGTACAGAAAGTCTATGCCAATTTGGATGTTCCTTCGGAGGTCCTAAACAAAATATCTTCATGAGTAAAAGAAAAAGATTTGTGATCACTTCGGTTTTGCTTTCTTTGGGATTTGTTGGCATTCAATTATTGGAGAACCAGTTTAGGTTGTATGCCATCGGAGGCTTAGTAGTTTTGACGATTCTTCTCTTTTATTGGTCGTTAAGGGAGGGGTTAGGGATGGATATGACGCTTACGACTTTGATATTACCATCTTTGTTTACCGCCGGGGTCGGCACTTTCTGGTTTTTACTGCCGGCGAGCATATTTACTCGTTTGCCGATTATTATTTTCTACGGGTTAGGGATATATGTTCTTTGTCTAACCAATAATATTTATACCGTTGCCGCCATAAGAACCATTGCTCTTCTTCGGGCCGCCCACGGAGTAGGGTTTGTATTAAGTCTGTTAACATCCTTTTTAATTTATGACGCTATATTATCTTTACGTTCGTCCGTTTTTATAAACACGGTATCGGTAGCGGTACTTTCATTTCCTCTCTTTCTCCAGGGACTATGGAGCGTATATTTAGAAAAAGAGTTTTCCAGAAACTTGCTAGTTTATTCGGCAGTTTTTTCTCTGATAATGGGTGAAGTTGCTCTTTGTCTTTATTTTTGGCCAGTAACGGTGGTAGTTGGATCATTGTTTTTAACAATTGCGGTTTACATAATTTTGGGTTTAGGCCAGGCAAAAATGGAGGGCCGACTTTTTTACCAAACGGTTAGAGAGTACCTAATGGTAGGAATATTAGTTTTTATCGGAATGTTCCTGGCGACGCGTTGGGGCGGATAAAAAAATAACAGAGATAAGGGAATTTTTTTGACAGAGGCAAAGAATAGGGGAGAAAGGGGAGTTATATATCCTATAATTTGTGCTAGCGCTCCATCTCTTAAAACGCCAGTTTTCACAAATATTATAGGTGGTTTTCACAAATTGTAACCAAGACCTTTCCGAAGATTAACCGAAATAGCTAAGACCGGGGACATGATATGGTATGATATAGTTATCAGGCTCAATAATATTATTCTCCTAGGTTGGAAATACCTTATTGTGGATAAGTGTTTTTGAATTCTAACCAGGAGGTATTTCCCTTTTGAGAGGAGAACAATACGCCACGCCAAATAGATAAATAATAAAATAAAAGTCCCATTTAGGAAGAGATCTTGAAAGTAGGATGAAGATAAAAGGTATTACCCCTCTTGCTTAAAGAATAGTGGCAAACGAAGGATGGGAGGTAGAGGGGTTAGTAAAGTCGCACAATAATACTTTTACGACATATACACGGAAATAAAAGCGGAGGATAGTTTCCTTTCATTACATATCGTTTCGGCCCTTTGGTTTTTATCAGAGTTTTGTTTTTTATTTATTATATTCTCCGTTTGCGTTTGTTGATCGTTTTTCTAATCCGAAAATAACCCGAAATAAATTTTAGCCGTTTGACCCTCTCCCCTCTTTTGCATATTTATTTTCAAACAATCTAACAAATTGATTATCCCAATTTTTTGGGACGATTAATTAATCGTCTTTCAAAAAACACGGGCCTTAAAATCGATTTGGCGAGGTCGGTTTAAGGCCGGTTTGTCAAAAACGCTTTTTTTGCTAAAATTTGAGGACTTTTTTATTATGTTTACCGAAAGACCATTTTTTGATCGCAACGTAGAAATTTTAAAGGCAGTAGACCTTTTAAAGAACGCTTCACAGATAGGTTTTGATGCCGATCGGGTTTTAATAAATTCCAAAAAGCCGGTGATTAGCGAGTTCAATAGGATTTTCAAAAGCAATTACTCCGAAGAGGCAATCGATAGTTGGTATGCTGTTGCCAATTTGGCCATGCTTCACGGAGTAAAGGAAAAAAGGGCTGTCGAACTTGACCGTGCCCTTTGGACATCTCCAAGAATACTTGGAGAATCCGTTCCTTGTCGAGGAGCAATTCCGCTAACCTTAAAACTGGCGGCAACCGGCAAAAGAATTATGGTGGTTACTTCTAGGATTCCCTAATTGGCGGAAGTAACATACTCTTTTTTTGAAAGATTTTTTCCTTGGATAAGCAGAGAAAATATACATATCAGAAGCCATGGTGACTTAAAAGAAGGAGAAATTTTTAAAGCGGAAACCATGAAAAAAAAGAGGCAGTTCCGGTTTTCGTCGAGGATTCTATTAATCACGCTGTTGTTATCCAACGCCTTTCAAATTGCCAAATTGTCCTGGTAAATGGTAAGGAATGGGACAAAAATTTGAAACCGTCAAGGGTAACAAAAATCGATAATCTTGAAGATATTGTAGATCTGGTTTTCTAGTTAAAAACACTTAGTCGCACAATCTATTGACATGATTCCCCTGCTGTGATAAGTTGAATTAGTTTCATGACTGTTACTGCCCAAGGCCAGTCAGAGATTGCCGAAAAATCGAGAGAGTTTTTAGAATATCTTTCGGTTGAGAGGGGCGCCTCTCCCCTAACGATAAGGAATTATCGACATTATTTAAATCGCTTCAATTTGTGGCTGGCCAAAGAAGGAATCCGCCAAAATTTGAAAGACATAAACCAAGATGTTGTGAGAAGCTACCGGCTTTATCTTTCCAACTTGCCCGACCGGAAAGGCGGTACTCTTTCCAGAAGGACACAGGGGTACCATGTTATTGCCTTGCGGTCCTTTCTTAAATGGCTTATTAAAAATGACTACTCGGTAATGGCTCCGGATAAAATCGATTTGCCCAAAAGCCAGGAAAGACAGGTAAAGTTTCTGACGGGCGATATGGTCGATAGACTTCTTAACGCTCCCACCCTTTCGACAATCCAAGGGAAAAGAGATAAGGCTATCCTAGAAGTTTTTTTCTCTACGGGACTGCGGGTTTCGGAATTAGTAAAGCTGGATAAAGATAAAATTGATTTGGAAAGAAGGGAGTTTGGAATTATCGGCAAGGGAGGCCGAGCCAGGGTGGTTTTTCTTTCGACCCGCGCAGCCGAATGGTTAAAAAAATATCTAAATAGCCGGGAAGATAATTACAAACCAGTCTTTATCAGACACAAAGGCAAAATAGACCCTTCTACTACGGATGAAAAAATGCGGCTTAGTCCCCGCTCGGTCCAAAGGATGATTAAAAAATATGTCAGGAAGATTAAGTTACCAGTTGATGCTACCCCTCATGTTTTGAGACATTCATTTGCTACCGACCTCTTGATGGCTGGTGCCGACCTACGATCGGTTCAAGAAATGCTTGGACACAAAAATGTTTCAACAACTCAAATTTATACCCATATTACGAACAAACAATTACGCGATGTCCATGCCGCGTTCCACGGAAAAGGAGGAAGGGAACTGTCTAGGTAAAGTTAAAAAACTGGCCAAGGGACTGTTTTTCCAGATATTTTTCAATAATCTTTGCAGAAACGTCTTCCGCCTCGATTTCGCTTGGGAAATTTCTTATATCTGGGTTCTGACTGATATGCAAAAATCCTCCGGCCCTGAGAATTTTATAGCGGTAAGAATTAATTAAATGGTTAAAAGGATTTTTTATATCTTGGATTAAATGGACGATTTCGTGTAATACCATTTGGTCATAATAAGCCTGGGCGTTTAAATCGGTTATAAATTGGGACCTTAAATATCCTTGAAAATATTCTCCGAAGAAGGAAATTCGCGGTCCTCCCATGGTGTAAGGAACATATATGCCCAGAGGATAAATTAAATCCCCCCCTACATAGATGGGTTCGGGTGTGGAGGGGTCAAATTCTACATTGAGCGGCCTTTTCGTTAAAAGAGCATGTAATTTTTCCGGACCATTTTCTGGAAGCATAAAGCTAGCAACATCGTAGAGGGCCTTCGAAAAAAATTTTTTGTTTAAACTTACCTTTTTATGCCCCTCTGCTCCCTCGACTTGGCTAAAAATTTTAACTTCGTGACTCTCAATGAGGTCTTGAAAGACTTCGGGAATAATTGTTTCTTTTTCTGGTCCGGCAATCAGGGCGATAAAAGGATAAAGCCTTTTACCAAGAACCGTGGCGGCGGCGCTAAATAAGGAGACATTTAGACCTAAAATCAGAAAATGCCTTCGGCTTAACCTTTCCTTTTCCATCGTAGGCCAATTATATAACTTCCACCAAAATCTTACAAATATTATAGGTTTTAAAAAACAAAGGGGGGCAATTTGATCGAGAAAGACGATCAAATGATGCCCCCTTTTTTAGCACCTCTCTACTTCCCTATTGGTCCTCTAAAAACAAACCTATCAACACTTCCTGCATGTCAATTTCATAGCCGTCAGGTAGAACTAGAGTAACCGGTTCCACGCTGGAAGGTACTTCAAACCTAAACGTTATCTGGCCAACCCCACTTATGGGCCAAGTCATAGAATGCCACCACCAGCGGCGGCCGTTTGTATCAATGATGTGGACGGAACCAGCCGATTGCCCGCCCGGCCAGGAGGCAACTTTATTGCCCCCCGACTCCGCATACGCATAGATTTCCAAAAACACGTGGCCAGTCCTTGCTTGAACATTTCTCGCCCCGTCCCAAAAAAAGGAAACCTTTACCCAGAAACCCTCCATACGGAAAGTAACACCCCTAATTGTTAAGGGAATGTCGATCCCCGGGATGGGTACAGGGGTGGCCGTTGTTGTTGGCGTAACGGTGGGAGTTGGCGTTGCCGTACGTGTGGGAGTTGGTGTTCGGGTAGCGGTGGCCGTTACCGTTGGTGTTGCAGTTGGTACTGGCGTGGCGGTAGCCACGAACGGCAAACCAGTCAGATCGCAAGCAACAGTAAGCAACAGTAGAGTGGACAGAAATGCCACAACTTTTCGTTTGGCGTTCACGGTTTTCTCCTTTTCCCAATCTGCTGTGCCGGCTCCATGAGCCTGTTTGAAGTACCGTTCTTTTTCAAGGTGCCATTGAAATCCTCCTTTTTGCTTTTAAAGAAGAATTTAGGCAGTGCAAAGGATTATACCACCCCGAAGAAGTTTTTCCAAATTCATTCAGTCTGTTCGTTTGATTCTTCGCTAGAATCTTTTTCTAGAACCGCCGCGGCAGCCACTGAATCAGACTTTGTCGCGAATCGCATTAAAATAACCCCTTGAGTAGCCCGTCCCAATTGGGGAATGTTTTTGATGGGCAGCTTTATAATTTGTCCGGTCTTCGAGGTGATGACTACCTGTTCCATTTTTTCATTTACCAGTACCGCTGCTGCTAAATTGCCGGTTCGTTCATTTACTACCGCCGCCTTGACACCTTTGCCGGCTCTTTTTTGAATCGGGAAAAGGTGTACAGGGGTTCTTTTGCCGAGGCCGTTTTCGGAAATAGTTAAGATATCGCGAAATTTTTTCCGTCTTTTGTCGGTAACTTTTGGGGGTTTTCCCGGGAATATTTCCATAGCGATAACAAGATCTCCTTTTTCCAGATTCATCCCCGAAACACCCGAGGTGGCTCGACCCATCGGTCTAACATTTGATTCAGGAAAACGAATGGCCTTGCCTTTTTTAGTTAATAGAATAACATGGTCGTCTCCACTAGTGATTGAAGCCGAAACAAGAACATCTCCTTGCTTCAATCTCATGGCGATTAGTCCCGAAGAGCGAAGTTTTTCGTATTCGGTTAGCGGCGTTTTTTTGATATTTCCCATCGCCGTTGCCATTATTAAATGTTTTCCCCTATCGCCATTTTGTAAAGGAAGTATCGAACAAATTTTTTCTTCCTGTTCCAAATTAAGAAAATTAACTAGTGCCTGACCCTTCGCCAGTCTACTGGACTCCGGAATTTCCCATACTTTTGTTCCGTACACCCGACCTCTATTGGTGAAAAAAAGTATCAAGTCGTGCGTAGAAGCCGAAATTAGATGAGAAATTTCATCCTCTTCCTTGGTGGTCATACCAATAACTCCTTTTCCTCCCCTTCTCTGGGCTTTATAGGCAGACATAGGGACCCTTTTTATGTAGCCGGTTTTGGTAACGGTAATTAAAGTTTCCTCTTTGGGAACCAGATCCTCTTCGGAAAACTCGCCGATGGCGGCTTTAAAAATTTTGGTTTTTCTTTCGTCTCCAAATTTTTTTTTAAGTTGAATTAGCTCTTTAACGATGATTTCCAATACTTTTTGGGGATCTTTCAAAATAGCAGTTAGACTATCAATAAGTTTCTTCATCTCTCCATATTCTTCTTCAATTTTCTCGCGTTCAAGAGCGGCCAAGCGTCGGAGTTGCATATCCAAAATGGCGTTGGCTTGAACTTCGGTAAGCCCGAACCGATTGATAAGATTGGTTTTGGCGTCCTCTTGAGTTCTACTCCTCCGGATGGTTCTAATGACGGCGTCCAAATTATCGAGGGCAATTATCAAGCCTTCAAGAATATGGGCGCGTCGCTTCGCCTCGGTGAGTTCAAAGATTGTTCTTCGAGTGACAACCCTCTGTCGATGTTTGATATATTCCACGAGAATCTGTTTTAGGTTTAAGGTGTGGGGCGTGCCGTTGACCAAAGCAACAAAATTGGCCGGGAAGGTTGTTTGGAGTCTAGTGAATTTATAGATATTATTAAGAACACTTTTTGGTTTAGCATCCCTTTTTAAGTCAATAACTACCCTAATTCCTTCTTTGTCCGACTCATCCCTTAGATCGGCAACCCCGACGATTTTTTTCTCTCTGACCAAATCAGCAATTTTCATTACCAATTCAGCTTTGTTTACTTGGTAAGGGATTTCCGAAATGACAATTTGGGGCCTGCCCTTTTTACCTTCCTGGATTTCGGCTACTCCTCTGACTAAAATTTTTCCTCGGCCGGTTGCATATACTTCTCTTAACGAGGCGGCATCATAAATGGCGGCTGCTGTTGGAAAATCAGGCCCTGGGATAATATCCACCAATTCATCATTGGTTATCTTACTTTCGAAAGAAACTGCAGGGGGTATTACACCTTCTGGTAAAAAAGATTTTTCTTCCCCGGAGGCTATTAAATTGATTTTTTTAATGACAAAATCCGCCTGTTCTTCTGGGGCAGTTTCTTTAGAAATTACCGCCCCCTTTTTGATAGTGGCCACAATGGCATCGACTACCTCATTCAAATTGTGCGGCGGGATTTTTGTTGCCATGCCAACAGCGATTCCCTCGGAACCCATTAATAACAAATTCGGGAGAAGGGACGGCAAATAAACGGGCTCTTTAAGGGTGGCGTCGAAATTGTCGGTAAACTCTACCGTTTCTTTTTCAATATCGCCCAAGAGAGATTCCGAAATTGGAGCTAGTTTTACTTCCGTATATCGCATTGCCGCCGGCGGGTCCCCATCAACCGAACCGAAATTTCCTTGCCCTTTTACCAAAGGGTAACGCATGGAAAAGTCTTGGGCCAATCTGACAAGCGCGTCATAGACAGGCATGTCACCATGGGGGTGATATTTACCTAAAACCTCACCGACAACCTTGGCCGACTTAGTAAAAGAGGAAGTTGGAGAAAGACCCATCAAGTGCATGGCATAGAGAATTCGTCGGTGCACTGGTTTTAAGCCATCTCTGACATCAGGAAGAGCTCTAGCGACAATAACACTCATTGCATAATCGAGGTAACTTTTGGAAAGTTCCGAGGTTATTTCAGCTGGCAAGACTTTACCGATATCCATAATAAAAAACGAGGCTATTTAGCCTTATCCTATTTTATCTTTTTTGGAATTTAAGAACAAGAGGAAATGTCTGATACAATTAGGCTGATGAGCTTTCCTTCTTTCGCCAAAAAGACTTTATTATTATTAGTTTTTGGTTATCTAATT
>Ga0209102_1000892_pt1 | contig 17713 bp, 16 predicted proteins | sample ConPoolayeHmetaG_FD_185483 | JGI IMG/M metagenome (GOLD analysis project Ga0209102, IMG submission 185483) | Hot spring microbial mat communities from California, USA to study Microbial Dark Matter (Phase II) - Cone Pool mat layer H metaG... ...
TCACGATAGCGAGCGCACCCGAGGGGTGGCGTGATTCGCAGGACCGACCTGACCCGAGACGCTGACCGTTGTTCCCCTCCGGCCTGCTCGAAAGACGCCCACCTTTTCTCAGGCCCCCTTTGATTGTTCAAAGGGGGTAGGGGGATTTAATGGCTAAGAAAGAATTCCTGGGGGCGTCTTTCGCGGAGAGGGGAAGGGGTGGTTAATATATAAAAAACAGAGCTTTCGATAGCGCCTCGGAACGCCGACCCGAGCGTTTGATGCCGGGGGGAACAGGCGAGGAGTTTGGGTGAGAAAGCCCGTCGAAGCCTGAGCGGGCACGGTTTCTCGAGCCAAGAGAGAGAAGAGCGAAGGCTGAGTCGGAGCGAGTTTCCTCGCTGGGGAAACGAGCGGGCTTCGCAATCCCAACTCCGAGCCTGGCCGGGGGTGAACCGCGACAGGGCCCATCGGGTGATTCTATCGGCAATCTTGGGTCAGAGGGCCGAGGTTGATTGGCGGGAAAAAAATGGGTATAAAAAAATCACTGCCGAGAGGACAAGAATGATTGAGAGGAAAGGAACGAGGCTTATAGTCTCCGGGCTTTTTCTTTATTTTACCTTTACTTTTTTCTCGTCGTGCCAGAGCAAAGAAGTGGCCGTCGAGCGAGAGATTTCTCTCGACAGAGACTGGCTTATCCAGGCGGCGGAAAAAGTTGATGTCCCCGGCGAGAAAATCGCCGGGCCTCATTTCGATTTGACGGGCTGGCGGCGGACCGACGTGCCCTCGACGGTTCTGGGTGCGCTCTTCAGGAATGGCGAGGTCGAGGAGCCTTTCTTGGGAAAAAGGCTTGAACAAATTGGTAAAGAGCGCTTTGCTGGCCCCTGGTGGTACCGGAAGGAGTTTTCCCTCCCCCGGCTGAAGTCTTTTCCTCACGTTCGCCTCTGTTTCAACGGCATCAATTACCGGGCGGATGTCTGGCTCAACGGGAAGAAAATCGGAAGCAAGGAGGAAATCTTCGGTTCTTTCCGCGTCTTTGAGCTCGATGTCTCCGACATTATTCGGCCGGGGAAAAATTTTCTGGCGGTGGAGATTTTCCCGCCTCAACCAGGAGATTTTACCATCGGGTTTGTCGACTGGAACCCCGAGCCACCAGACAAGAACATGGGAATATGGCGGCCGGTGGTACTTCGTCTCAGCGGCCCGGTTTCTATCGACAACCCCTTTGTCCAGACGGATGTCAACGTTGAAACGCTGGCTGAAGCCTCTTTGGTCATAACGGCCGAATTGGTGAACCACACGGAAGAAGCCATCGACGGTACCCTTCAGGCTGAGCTGGAGGCTATCGCCTTGACGCAAAGAGTGCGGCTGGAGCCAGGAGAAAGAAAGACTGCTCGGTTTGATGCCGAAACATTTGACGAGCTCAGGCTTCGCCATCCCCGCCTCTGGTGGCCGCATCCTTGGGGGGAGCAGAATTTTTATGAGCTCAGGCTAAAGTTCCTGCATAAAGGGGGCGTGTCGGACGAAAGGAAAGTCACCTTCGGCATCCGCGAGGTCAGCGATTATATCAATGAGGAGGGTCATCGAGGGTTTAAAATCAACGGCCGGCCCATTCTCATTCGAGGCGGCGGCTGGGTGGATGACATCTTCTTAGCTGACGACGACCGCAAGCTGGAGGCTAAACTTGGCTATACCCGGCATATGAACCTCAACGCCATTCGACTGGAAGGGTTCTGGGGAACGAGTCACAGACTCTACGACCTCTGCGATCGACTTGGAATCCTCATCATGGCCGGCTGGAGCTGCCAGTGGGAGTGGGATTCCCACGCGGGGAAGCGCTGTGACGAATACGGGGGAATCCAGACTCCAGAAGAAATGGAGCTCATCGCTCGTTCTTTTCGGGACCAGGTTGTCCTGTGGCGGAATCACCCGAGTGTTTTTGTCTGGCTCGTTGGAAGCGACAAGCTGCCAAGGCCCGAGCTCGAACGGAAATACCACGCCATCCTCACGGCCCACGACCCCACCCGTCCCGTTCTCGGCGCAGCGAAGGGCTTGACGAGCGAGGTGAGCGGTCCCACCCGCGTCAAGATGAACGGGCCTTATGATTATGTTCCGCCCGTCTACTGGTTCGAGGACAAAAAATACGGCGGCGCTTTTGGGTTCAACACGGAAACAGGGCCGGGGCCTCAACCACCGCCCCTCGAGAGCTTGAAGAAGATGATTCCTGGAGACCACCTCTGGCCGATCGACGATGTCTGGAATTTCCACTGTGCGCGCGGCATGTTCAAGACGCTAAAGAGGTACATCGAGGCCCTCGAACGTCGCTACGGGAAGCTGAAAGATGTCCATGATTTTATCCGTAAAGCCCAGGTGGCCAATTACGAGGCCATGCGGGCCATGTTCGAGGCCTTCGTAGCCCACAAACACAGGTCGACGGGCGTCATCCAGTGGATGCTGAACGCGGCCTGGCCCAAGCTCTACTGGCAGCTCTACGATTATTACCTGATGCCCAATGGCGCTTTCTACGGGGCCAGGAAGGCTGGTCAGCCCCTCCACCTCCTTTACCATTATCACGAAAAATGCGTTTACGCCGCCAATGACTATCTTGAGCCCCGCCGCAATTTGCGGGCAAGCATACGAGCAATCGACCTTCAATCCAGGGAAATTTTCAAAAGAGAAATCCAGTTCGATATCGAGGCCAATAGCTCCACCAGGTTGGCGGAGCTTTCTGGCATCCCAGTTCGAGGTCCGGTTTATTTTCTTGATTTGAGGCTCGAGGATGATCGTGGAAAAATGGTCAGTCAAAATTTTTACTGGCTTCCGGCGAGGCAAGACGTCCTCGATTACCGGTCGACAACATGGTTCGTCACGCCGATAAAAGAATTCGCTGACTTGAGAGCCCTCGAGAGTCTGCCGATGGTCAAGCTTGATGTGGAGTGGCATTTTGAGCCGAGTGAGTCGGAAGGAAAAGCCATCGTCAAATTGAATAACCCGACCGAAACGATTGCCTTTTTCGTCGAAGTCAGGGTTCAAAAGAAAAGGAGCGATAGCGCGGTCCTCCCGATTTACTGGGACGACAACTACATTTCGCTCCTTCCCGGAGAGAGCCGGACGCTGGAGGGAGAGTTTCATCTCGAAGACCTCGACGGCGAGGAGCCTGAAGTCGTTGTCAGCGGCTGGAATGTGGAGAGCGAAACCAAGATTGCTGCAACAGCGGCTTCCGTTCAAAATTTTGGTCAGACGATTAACGAATAAAAAGGAAAAACCGTTAATCGAGAAGAGATGAGCGGGCAATGTTCTGCATCGGGAATGATGGACAGAAACTCTCAGCCCAGGGATGAGCATTGGGTCGGTCAGCAATGAGCTGGCTGAGAAAGGTGCTAACATACAGATATTAAAAGAATTATAAAAAGAGCGGGGGCGAACGAGAGAAGACAAGAATCGAGCATCTAAAAAACGAAATTGGCACGTTTCATGCTGCCTTCTTTGAGGCAAGTCAACGGCCACATTTTGTTGTGTTTCGATTCATAGACACTCAAAAAAAAGTATAATTTTTGAGAAAAAGTATTGACATTTGGAAAATTTCATTTATATTACTAAATGAAATTAGGAGAGAGCAGAAGAAAAATTCAATAAGAAGCGAATGATCACCAAACGGGGGACCTTCATAGACCTTTAAAGAAAGCGAATGACACGGCCATGAAAATCGCCTTCCTCTACAGCTCGAAGAACGGCGTGGCCTCATCCCTGAATCAGCACTGTCTCAGGGAAAAAAGGGAGGAAGACGACCCTCCACCTGATTGGCTCGCCGAGTGCGACTCTGATGAGACCCTCTTGGCGATTGAAAAGGCGCTCGGCGAGAGACACGAAGTTTTTCCCATTGAAGCCGATGAAGACGCCTATGAGCGGCTGCGGCATCTGAGACCAGACCTCGTTTTCAACATCGCCGAACGGTTGATCGGGCCCAACCGAGAATCCCACATTCCCACCATCTGTGAAATGCTCGATATTCCCTACACGGGCTCAGACCCGTTGACGCTCGGCATCTGTCTGGACAAATCGCGGGCCAAGGAAATCCTCTCCTACTACGGCATTCCGACGCCGGCTTTCTGGGTCATTGAGCCTCGGGCGGTCATCCCGGAAGGGATTCCTTTGCCGGCCATCGTCAAGCCGCTCTATGAAGGGTCGAGCAAGGGAATTCGCAACGATTCGGTCGTCTTCAACCGCGCCGATTTGGAAGCGCGCGTCCGCGAGGTCCAGGCTCTCTATCGGGAACCGGCCATTGTCGAGCGGTTTCTGAGAGGCCGCGAGTTCACGGTCGGCATCCTCGGGAATCCGCCGCGCCTGGAAATTTTACCCATCGTCGAAATTGACCATACCCAGCTTCCGGTTGGCGCCAACCCCATTTATTCCTACGAGGCGAAGTGGGTCTGGGATCAGCCTGAAAATCCCCTCCAGATTTTCCGCTGTCCGGCGCCGATCGAAGCCAGCTTGGAGAAGAAAATCCATCGCCTCGTCCGGCGAACCTGTGAAGTGCTGCGCATCCGCGATTGGTGCCGCATTGACCTGCGGCTGGATGAAAACGGGGAACCCAACATCCTCGAAGTCAACCCTCTGCCCGGTGTCCTTCCCAACCCCGAAGACAATTCCTGCCTTCCCAAGGCGGCGCGCACGGCCGGATATTCCTACTCGGGCCTTCTCCTCCGGGTCGTCGAGGAGGCAGCGGCGCGGTATGGATTGAAAAATGGAAAAAGAAAACATCCTCGTCGGTATTGCCTACAACGCATATGACCCCGTTCTTATCCAAACGGGGGAAAGAGAATCCGAAGCGTCCGTAGCTGAAGTTGCGGAAGCTGTTTTTTCCGCCATTTCCGAGGAAGGGTTCACGGCCGTCATCCTCCCCCTCTGGCAGAGCTTGACGACTTTGCTCCGCCGAGTGCGGGAGCTCAAAGTGGATGTCCTCGTCAACCTGTGCGAGGGGTTCTTGGGACGGCCTCAGCTGGAAGCCAACGTGGCGGCCGTTTTCGAAGCCTTCGGTATCCCCTTCACCGGTAATCCCTCGAAAGCCCTGGCCCTTTGCCAGGATAAGTTCAAAACCAAAGCGATTCTCAATTCCTTTGGACTGCCCACGGCCTTCGGTCAGCTCGTCACTTCGCTTGACCAGAAAGTCGAAGTCAAGTTTCCCGCTATCGTCAAGCCCAACCATGAGGATGCCTCGCAGGGAATTTACCAGGATGCCGTCGTCTCAGACCAGGAATCGTTGACCCGGAGAATCCACAAGATCATCAGCGATTATCATCAGCCAGCCCTTGTTGAGGAGTTCATCCAGGGACGAGAATTCAACGTCGCCGTCCTCGAGACCGACAAGCTGGAGGCGCTTCCCGTTTCTGAGATCGACTTCTCGGCCATGCCCAAGGATGCTCCCCACATCTGCAGCTACGAAGCCAAATGGTTCGAAGACCACATCCTCTTCATGACCACGCCGCCGATTTGTCCGGCGCCGATCGAGGATTCCCTCCGGAAAAGACTTCAGGAGTATGCTCTGGCTGCCTTCCAGGCGATGGGCTGCCGCGATTATGCCCGGGTGGATTTCCGCATGGCTCAGGATGGTCGCCTCTTCGTCCTCGAAGTCAACCCCAACCCCGATGCCAGCCTCGATGCGGGCTATTGTCGAGCTTTGAGAGCCGCTGGCATCGAGTATGGCCAATTCTGGACAATGATGATCGAAAACGCTCTCCGACGCAAGGAAGAGCCATGGTTTAGCTCGGATGATGTGCGAAGCGAGTATCCTTTCTTCTGGCACCGCCTTATCGAGAAGGCCTTTCAGAAAAAAGGACGGAAATGGTAAGGCCGATGAAGCCAGAAGATAGGGCGGCTGTCCTGGATATCGTCGAGGCGACGGGCATGTTCACCCGGGCCGAACTCGAATGCGCTCGAGAACAGGTTGATATCTTTCTCAACCAGCCCGGCCAGCAAGACTATTTTCTCGTTGTCGTTGAGAGCGCGGAAGGGAAGGTGGCGGGCTACATGTCGTATGGTCAGACGCCGCTGGCCGAAGGAGCTTACGACATCTACTGGATGGCTGTTTCGCCGGCCGAACAGGGCCGCGGCTACGGAAGGGAGCTTGTCCGGTGGCTGGAGAGTCGTGTCCAGCAAGGGGGAGGCCGTTTGATCCTCATCGAAACCTCCTCCCAGCCCAAGTACGAGAGAACCCGCCAGTTTTATATCAATCTGGGCTACAAGGAAGTTTCCCGCATCGCCGATTTCTATAAACCCGGCGACGATAAAATCACCTACGCCAAGTATTTTTGGCCAAAGGAGCAAGATTGAGATGGAAGAAGAGTGGCAACAAATCCTAAAGCGGAGTCTCAAATCTCCTGAAGAGATTGCCCGCTTCTTCAATCTGAGCGTCGAAAAAGTGAGGAAGGTGGCCCGGCATTTCCGCGTTCAGATTACGCCCTACTATGCGAGCCTCATCAAGAGTGAGGGCGACCCCATCTACCGTCAGGTCGTTCCCGACGAGCGCGAGCTCGAGGAGAGCGACGGAGCCGCCGACCCGCTGAGCGAGGACGCGGACTCGCCCGTGCCGAGCATTGTCCACCGTTATCCCGACAGGGTGCTTTTCCTCGTCTCCCATCTCTGCGCTTCCTACTGCCGTTTCTGCACCCGGAAGCGCAAGGTCGGCGACCCGCACAAGATCCACCCCCGCTATATCGAAGACGGCCTCGATTACATCCGCAACCACAGCGAGGTCCGCGACGTCATCGTCTCGGGCGGCGACCCGTTGATGCTCGGCGACAGGAAGCTTGAAAGCATTCTCAAGTCCCTGCGCGAAATTCCTCACGTCGAGATTCTCCGCATCGGCACGCGCATTCCCTGCTACCTCCCCCAGCGCGTCACGCCCAAGCTTGTGGCCATGCTGAAGAAATATCACCCGCTCTATGTCAACGTGCATTTCAACCACCCGGATGAAATCACGCCGGAAGCAGCCCGAGCGCTCGCCTTGCTGGCTGACGCGGGCATTCCGCTCGGTAACCAGACGGTGCTCCTCCGCGGCGTCAACGACGACCCCACGGTGATGAAAAAACTCATGCACAAGCTCCTTACTGTAAGGGTGCGGCCTTATTACATCTACCAGGCTGACTATGTCAAGGGCACAGCTCACTTGCGGACGACGGTAGAAAAGGGGATGGAGATCATGGATGCGCTGCGAGGCTGGACGAGCGGCCTGGCCGTTCCTTATTTTGTCATCGACGCGCCCGGCGGCGGCGGGAAAATCCCCATCCTTCCTTCCTACATCCATTCGATTAGCGATGAACAGGTTGTGCTCCGCAACTACGCAGGTGAATTGTTCGTCTATCCGCAAGTGAAGGAGAAGCCAGCCAAACCGTCCCATGTTCCCCCTTGCTACGGGTATCCGATTCCCTCAGTTTAAAAGGACAGAGACGGACCGCGCGAAAAATCATCCCCGCTTAGACTGGCGAGATACTTTTTCAGGCCGACGGTTCTGACAAGGGCGAACGCCTCTTCCCTGGTCACTCCCCTGTTCTGGCGCAAGGATTCCAGGATGCGGATGATGGCCAGGGCCACTTCGGCTCCCTTTTTAGATTGCATTGAGTAGCCAGATTTGGCAGTACATATAGGACATATTTTGGGGGAGAAACTATTCTATAGTAAGAGGGCAGAGCTGCTAAGAGTCCTGTTCAATAACAGGCGATTAGAGGAGGAAAAGATGAGATGGAAGGTTTTTTTCATGCTCGCGCTCTCTCATTATTTAGTGGGATGCGCGACGCTATTCAAGGGTACAACCCAGGAAGTCCGTTTTAACAGCAACCCTCAGAAAGCGCGTGTCATCGTGAACAGCGTCGATATGGGAGAAACTCCACTTACCCTCCGGCTGGAATCGAAAAAAAGCTATACAATTGAATTTAGAGCCGAAGGCTATAAACCAAAAACATATACCATATCGAATCGTGTTGGAGCTGGGTGGATAATTCTTGACGTTTTAGGAGGCCTCGTTCCCGTAATTGTCGATGCCGCTACCGGCGCTTGGTACAGCCTTGACCAAACTAACATCGATGCGGTTTTGGAAAAGCAACAGCCCCGTTGAACCGGGCATGGTAAAGGCTTCCCCATACACGTTCTTGACAAACGAACAATGAGAGTTTATATAATTAAGTGTAGTAGTCGGAAAAAAGAGGGATATCGTTCGATTGATACATAGTCAGCCTGCTGACGACCCGAGCAAAAGTCTAAGCATAAACCGGGACTAAGTTTTGCCAAGATGGGCAAGAAACTTGCTTACGAGAGATATTATTGGTTTCATGGCCAATTGAAGGCCTGCCGATTTCCCAATGCTAGAAAACTTGCGGAGAGATTTGAAATCTCCGTGAAACAGGCCCAGCGGGACATCGAGTTCATGCGTGATAGATTAGGGGCGCCGCTCGCCTATAGCGCCGAGAAAAAAGGTTATGTATTTGAGGATTCTGGGTATGAACTTCCTCCCGTTTGGTTTAAAGAAGACGAACTTTTGGCACTATGCTTAGCATTAAGGCTTGCTTCTACGGTACCAGATATCAAACTTAAGAAATCCCTTTATGAGCTTCTGGAGAAATTTCTAACCTTTCGGTTCTTAAATTCTCCGCCGACCCTTGTGGATATCAAAGAAAAAATATCGGTGAAAAACGTCGAATATTATAGGGTAGGAGAAGCTACTTTTCGCGAAGTGGTCGGAGCGCTTTTTCGAAACGCCTCTATCAGGATCTCATACTATACGCCTCATAAACATGAGCTTACTGAACGCAATATTCAGCCGTTACATCTTCTGTGTTATATGGGGAGTTGGCACTTGATTGCCTACTGCGCTATGAAAGAAGATCTCAGGGACTTCGCGCTTTCTCGCATCAGGAGCATAGAAATCTTATCGGAGCCAATTAAGGTACCGAAAGGGTTGCCACCAATAAAGGATTATATAAGAAAGAATTTTGGAGTGATGACGGGGAAAAAATCCGTTGAGGTTAACCTTAAGTTCGCACCTGAGGTCTCAGATTGGATTTCTGAACAGATATGGTTTAGCGGCCAAGAAGTGCGGCAGAACGAAGACGGAAGCATCAGCCTGCAGTTTCCGGTAGCCGACCTTCGCGAAATCCTAAAGGAAGTCTTGAAGCACGGCGCCTCTGTTGAAGTTGTTTCTCCAAGGGAACTACGAGAGGGAATAAGAGACGAAATCCAAAGGATGGCAAGATTATACAGATAAAATTGATCTTTGCGGGCATTGATGTGGGTTGGAGATAAGGGAGGCGAAGAGAGGGTATTCTACGCCCATAGCCTGCCAGGCAAACAGCCGGAGGAGTGGCATATGCTTGAGGAGCATCTACTGGCGGTAGCCAGAATTGCTCAGCAGTTTGCTGAAGAATTCGATGCCGGTGAGTGGGGATATATCGCCGGTCTCTGGCATGATATCGGAAAATATTCCGATGATTTTCAGCGTATGCTCAGGCTTCCAGAAGGAGAGGATGCTCATATTGAGAGCCGCCCCGGTCGGGTTGATCATTCGACTGCGGGCGCACTCCTTGCCGAAAAAGCTTACGGAGCACGGTTCAAACCCTTCGAGCGAGTCCTGGCATATGCTATTGCAGGACATCACGCTGGTCTTTCTGATTGGGTAGGAAGCCTGAATGGCCGCCTCCTCAAAGAAGATTACCTTGCACAAGTATATAAAAGCATACCGGAGAAAATTCTAAATCAACAGTTTCCGATAAAGAGACCAACGCCGGCCATGCCACCTAATCCTCTCTCGCTGTCGCTATGGATAAGAATGATTTTTTCCTGTCTCGTGGATGCAGATTACTTAGATACAGAAAGATTTATGGAGCCAGAGAAATACAACGCAAGGAAAGGCTATCCTAAAATTTGCGCTCTATTACCGTTATTTAATGAGTATATAAAACGCTTGATATCGGTGTCGCCAAAGACCCATGTAAATAAGATTCGAGAGCAAATATTGGAGCAATGCATTTCAAAATCAAAAAATTCCCCTGGAATATTTACTTTAACTGTGCCTACAGGAGGTGGAAAGACACTTTCTTCCATAGCGTTTGCCCTTCACCATGCTGCAAAGTTTGATAAGAATCGCATAATTTATGTGATACCTTACACTAGCATTATCGAGCAGACAGCTGACATTTTGAGAGAGATTTTCGGCGAGGTGGTCGTAGAGCACCACAGCAACGTGGACGAAACAGATTCGAGCGCAGAAAATCATAAGAGCAGGCTAGCTTGCGAAAATTGGGACGCTCCGATTATAGTTACTACAGCCGTACAATTTTTTGAATCTCTGTTCGCCAGCAAGCCTTCAAAATGCAGGAAGGTTCATAATATCGTGAATTCTGTGTTGATTTTGGATGAGGCTCAACTGCTCCCGCCCGATTTGTTGATTCCGATTATCGAAGCTATTAAGGAACTTCAAAGCAACTACGGCGTGACATTCTTGTTGAGCACAGCAACTCAACCTGCGCTTTCGCCCAGAAGGGGCGTCGATTTTATTTTCCCGGGCATTCCAAATACGATTGAAATCATAGATAATCCAAGCAGCCTACACGAATCTCTAAAACGAGTCCAGTTCATATTTCATACAAATGCCGAAAGTTCAATGAGCTGGGAAGATGTTGCTGGTGAGCTTCAAGGGCATGAAACGGTCCTATGCATTGTCAATAGCCGGCAGGATTGCCGTACTCTTTTTAGGTTGATGCCGGCCGGAACGATACATCTTTCTGCTCTCATGTGCGGAGCACACCGGTCCAGAGTCATAAATGAGATCAAGAAAAGATTAAGAGAAGGGATTCCGACACGTGTAATAAGCACTCAGCTTGTCGAAGCCGGGGTGGATTTTGATTTCCCTGTTGTTTATCGGGCGTTAGCGGGATTAGATGAAATCGCCCAGGCAGCAGGACGATGCAATAGGGAGGGCTCTATGTTCAGGGGGAAAATGGTCGTGTTTATCCCGCCATCAGAACCCCCACCAGGACATCTCCGCCAGGCGGCTGAGGTTGGCCGTAGAATTCTTAGTGCTCTGAGCGAAGATGATATCCCCCTTCATGCTTTTACCGATTTCTTTCGCGAGCTTTATTGGGTCAAAGGGGACGAACTTGACCGTCATAAGGTAATATCATTGCTACAAAATGACCCAAAAATGAGATATTCGTTCAGAACGGCAGCTCAATCGTTCCGTTTCATAAAAGAGCATGGTTATCCCTGCTTGGTCAGATACGGGGAAGGCGGAGAACTTATCGACCGCCTTTGCATCCTGGGAAAAGAGCGGTTTCTAATGCGTAGGTTACAAAGGTATACAGTCCAATTATCAGAATGGCATCTTAAGAGACTTTTAGCTTCTGGAGAGGTGGCTGAATTAGAAGTTTCTCCAGGACTGTATATGCAGGTGAACACACTCCTATACCGAGAGGATATCGGATTGTGCATGCTTGATGAGATACAAACAATTACTCATGATGATCTTATTATTTAGAAGGCTTGGAGGTATATCAATGAAGGAACCGCAAAAAAGTGGACAATTCCGTTTGAGGGTTTGGGGTGAGAATGCATGTTTTACGCGCCCCGAGATGAAGGTAGAGCGCGTCTCTTATGATGTCATGACCCCATCGGCTGCTCGTGCTATCTTGGAGGCGATCCTTTGGAAACCTGCCATCCGCTGGATCATCGACAGGATCGACGTTTTGAAACCGATTCGCTGGGCATCCGTGAGGCGAAACGAATTGGGCACAGTCATGTCACCACGGACGCGAGGCATTTATGTAGAAGACTTCCGCCAACAGAGAGCGAGCCTCATTTTAAGAGAAGTGTCATATACGATTCATGCCCATTTTGAGATGACAGAGAAGGCCGGTCCAAACGATTCCATTGTGAAGTTCCAGGAGATGTTCCTTCGCCGTGCGGAAAAAGGACAGTGCTTTAATATGCCGTATCTTGGCTGTCGAGAATTTAGTGCTTCTTTCGAACTTATCCCTATGAACCATGCTTTGCCTGAGCCCATCAGAGAGAATCGTGATCTAGGTTGGATGCTTCATGACCTTGATTTCTCGGTTGACCCGCCCCAGCCTAGGTTTTTCAGGGCCCAGATGAAAGAAGGCATCATACTTATCCCGCCGTCAACGGAGTTGAGAAAATGATTTTACAAAGATTGGTACAATATTACGACCGGTTGCGTGATGCCTCGCTTGTCCCGACTAGGGGGTTTCAGCATAAAGAAATTGCCTTCGTTATCGTTATAGACAATGATGGAAATTTTAAGGGAATTGATGATACTCGAACAGGGGAGGAGAAGTCTCGTCGAGGCCGTCTCTTTGAGGTTCCTCATGAATTAAAGAGGAGCGGACCAAACGCTTGGAAAAAATCTAATCTTCTTTGGGATAACGTTGAATATGTTCTTGGCTTTTCCTCCGAAGATATGGAAATTGCCCGAAAAAAGCATGAGAGTTTTATCCAGAAGATCAAGGATGTTTTTCCCAATCCCCAGGTCGATGATGGAATCAATGCCATTTTTTTATTTTTTAGCAGAGGAAATTTTTCTTCTGTTAAGAATCACCCATCTTGGAAAGAGATTGAAAAAGCTGGAGCGAATATCTCATTTCGTTTAGAAGGGGATGACCGGCTTATCTGTCAACGGGAAAAAGTTGTCAAACATATTCAGAGCGTTGTTAGAGGTGGCGATGAAAGACGATGCACGTGCCTCGTCACTGGAAACGAGGACATCCCCGTAAGGCTCCACACAGCTATCAAGGGAGTGCGCGGTGCCCAATCAAGCGGCGCTAATATTGTATCTTTTAACTTGTCCGCATTCAACTCTTATGGAAAAAAGCAGGGGCTCAACGCGCCTGTCGGGGAAAACGCCGAGTTCGCCTATACCACAGCTCTGAATTTTTTGTTGGCTAGAGAATCCAGGCAAAAAATACTTGTCGGTGAGAGCACAGTGGTGTTTTGGACTCAAAAGGAGCATCCGATCGAAGGCTGGTTTGCTGGTTTTTTTTCTGAGGACTGGCAGGGTTCTGATCAAGAAAATCAAATGCTCAAGGCGCTTTATGAATCCCCTTTGACTGGAAAGCTGCCGATATTGGAAGATCTCACTCCTTTTTATATCCTTGCCCTTTCTCCCAACGCTTCACGCCTATGGATTCGGTTTTGGTACGAAGGAACCGTTGGACAAACGGTCCAGCACATACTGCAGCACTTTAAGGATTGCCAGATTGTCCATTCGCAAAGAAAACCAGACCGGCTTTACCTGTTCCGGTTATTACTTTCAATAACTCCACAACAAAAAGCTGAGGATATTCAACCAAATCTGGCGAGCGACGTGATGTTTTCTATCCTGACGGGGCGTCCATACCCGCGGACACTTCTCTCATCTTCAATCCGGCGCAATCGAGCTGAGCAAAATGTAACTTATGAACGCGCGTCACTGATAAAGGCCGTGTTGGCTCGGGAGACGCGCTTTTATAAAAAAAATGCTAAGGAGGTGGATATGGCACTGGACAAAGAAAACCCCAGCATAGGCTATCGGCTGGGCCGTCTATTCGCCGTATTGGAGAAAATCCAGGAAGAGGCGAGTCCTGGTATCAGTGCTACCATTCGCGACCGCTACTACGGGGCTGCATCGAGCACTCCCGCGACTGTCTTCGGAACTCTTCTCAAACTGAAGAACCACCATTTGGCGAAGCTGGAGAACAGAGGACGGGCAGTCAATCTCGAAAGGGCCATAGGCGAAATTATGGAAGGAATCGAGAAGTTCCCTCCTCATCTGACATTGGATGAGCAGGGCCGCTTCGCGATAGGGTATTATCATCAGCGGACAGATTTTTTTTCGCCTAAGGATAAGACCGAAAAGGAGGGTTGAAAGTGTCTGAAATCATCAAGAACCGGTATGATTTTGTGTATCTTTTTGACGTCAAGGACGGTAATCCGAACGGTGATCCCGATGCGGGAAACCTGCCACGGATTGATCCGGAGACTGGAAATGGGCTTGTTACTGACGTCTGCCTCAAGCGGAAAGTGCGGAACTACGTGATTGCCTATCATCGGGAATCTGAAGGATATGATATTTTCATTAAGGAAAAGGCGATCTTGAACAAGCTCATAAAAGAGGCTCATGAGCAAGAGCAGGTCAAGACCAAGGAGAGGGGAGAAAAAATAGACGAAGCAAGAAAATTCATGTGTCGGAAATATTTTGACGTTCGGGCCTTTGGTGCTGTAATGTCTTTAAGAGAAAACGCTGGTCAGGTCCGTGGTCCGATCCAGCTTACTTTCGCGCGGAGCATAGACCCTATCGTCAGCCTTGAACACAGCATCACCCGAGTGGCCGTGGCGACTGAAGAAGAAGCCGAAAGGCAAAGCGGGGAGACTCGTACTATGGGAAGGAAGTTCACGGTGCCTTATGCGCTTTACCGGTGCCACGGTTTTATATCTGCTTCGCTGGCTGAACAGACGGGCTTTTCTGAAGATGACTTGAATTTATTCTGGGAAGCCCTGAGGAATATGTTTGAACACGATCGGTCTGCGGCCAGAGGGCAGATGGAAGCGCGCAAGCTGGTAGTTTTCAAGCACGATGGGAAATTGGGCAACGCGCCCGCTCATGAGCTTTTTAGTCTGGTGAAGGTCGCAAAGAAAGAAAGTCCGACACCGCCACGCGATTTCTCAGACTACAGGGTGTCCATCGACGCCGCGAATCTCCCGGCAGGAGTCGTGTTAATAGAGATGATTTAGGACTCTTCATGTTTTCCGAAGATGACTTGCTCCCTCTCTCAGCTATTCAGCACCTCGTCTTCTGTGAGAGGCAGTGCGCCCTTATCCATACTGAGCAGCAATGGGAAGAAAACCTTTTTACAGCTCAAGGGAGGCTTCTGCATGATCGTATGGAGGAAAAAGGTCGCGAAAGCAGGAGAGATATGCTGATAGTCCGTGGCCTCACCATACGGAGCTTACGTTTAGGGCTGGCAGGAATCGCAGACGTTGTTGAGTTTCATCGAGCAGACGAGGAGGGGCGTGCCTCTGATAGTCTTGTTATGCTCGCCGAGGTTGCGGGGTGGTGGAAGCCCTTTCCGGTTGAGTATAAGCGAGGTAGGCCAAAGCCCGGCCCTTGTGACGAGGCGCAACTTTGTGCTCAAGCAATCTGCCTAGAAGAGATGTTGGGCGTTCGAATAACCGCCGGCGCACTATTCTATCAATCTATAAGACGCAGAAAAGACGTGTCGTTCGACGACTCTCTCCGTGCGTTATGCGAAAAGGCTGCAATCAGACTCCGCGAGCTTCTGGCCTCACACGTAACCCCTCCCGCTCTCAATGATGACCGCTGCAAATATTGTTCGTTGATTAACATCTGTTCGCCCAGCATTTCTTCCGGCAAGAAATCGGCCGTATGTTTTGTAAAAACTGAACTGGACTTGCTGTGCGGAAGAAAGAAATGAGACGGATGCTAAATACTCTTTTCGTAACGACGGATGGCGCTTATCTAAAAAAGGCTGGCGAATCGATTGTTATCTCAGTTAAAAGGGAAATCAAACTGAGATTGCCAATTCATAACCTGGGGGGAATCGTGTGTTTTGGAAGAGTCCTTTGCAGCCCAGTCCTGCTTGGATTCTGCGCGAGTCGCGGTGTTGCCGTGAGCTTCTTATCATCCGGCGGGAGGTACCTCGCTAAAGTCCAAGGCCCCACGAGCGGGAACGTGCTTTTGCGCACAGAGCAATACAAACGTGCTGATGTCATCTCTGAATGCTTGCCAATCGCCAGATCTACCGTGCTGGCAAAGATAGCCAATTGCCGAACTTCTTTACAGCGGGCGCTCCGAGACCACGGAGACAAGGGCGATTCGTCCCGCCTCGAGAAGGCGATAAGCCACCTTGGCATTTATCTTCAGAATGTAAAGAATGAAAGAGACATCGAGCGAATACGCGGGTTTGAGGGGTATGCGTCTCGTTGCTATTTTGCGGTCTTCAACGACATGATAACGGCCCAAAAAGAAAGTTTCATGCTTGAAGGAAGGTCACGCCGGCCTCCCCAAGATAACGTAAACGCCCTGTTATCGTTTGCCTACACGTTAGTTCTTCACGACGTAATATCGGCTCTTGAGAGCGTGGGATTAGACCCTCAAGTCGGATTTTTTCATCGTCTCCGTCCCGGCCGTCCAAGCTTGGCGCTGGACCTTTTGGAAGAGTTCCGCCCTGTCCTTGCTGATAGGCTAGTGCTTTCCCTCATTAATTTGAAGCAAGTTGATGCGAGCGGGTTCTCAAGGGAGGAATCCGGAGGTGTAAGAATGGACGATTGGACACGTAAGGTTGTTATCAGCTCCTATCAGAAGCGAAAGCAGGATGAAATTGTGCATCCTTTTCTGGAAGAGAAAATCCCTTTTGGTATGGCCTTTTTTGCTCAAGCGTTGCTTTTGGCCAGATTCCTGCGCGGCGATTTGGATGGATATCCGCCGTTTTTCTGGAAGTAGCTTGATGGAGTGAAAGACATGATGGTAGTTATTACGTATGATGTTAATACTCACACTAACGAGGGGCGACGCCGGTTGCGTCGTGTTGCAAAAGCATGTGAAGATTATGGCCAGAGAGTGCAGCTGTCTGTCTTCGAGTGTTTGGTAGAACCAGAGCAGTTCGCTGTCCTAAAGGAGCGCCTTCTGCACGAATATGACCCGACGAAGGATAGTCTCAGGTTTTATTTTCTAGGGAAAAATTGGAAAAATCGAGTCGAGCATCAGGGAAGCAAATCTATTGTGGATATTGAAGGTCCGTTGATAATTTAGCCTCCGCGAACATGAAGATACCAAATAAAAAGGAAGAGTTTCGCGATGATTGATAATAATAAGGTTAGCGAACATTTTGAGGCAGGTCCGCCTTTCGAGCTGACCCCAGGAAGCTGGATCGCGGAAATACGATGGCTCTCTGTTTATAATCAATAAGTTAGAGATGAACTGTCGCCCCTCGCGCGGGGGCGTGGGTTGAAACCCCTCGGCACCGCTTGAGCCGGGCGTAAAACTTAGTCGCCCCTCGCGCGGGGGCGTGGGTTGAAACTGTCCCAGAGAAAATAACCATGTCTCGAAGCGCCTTGTCGCCCCTCGCGCGGGGGCGTGGGTTGAAACAGCATGCGCTTGGCGTGGGAATAAACGCGACCAAGTCGCCCCTCGCGCGGGGGCGTGGGTTGAAACCTCTGGTGATGAGGATTTATATTCTGAACGGCGTTGTCGCCCCTCGCGCGGGGGCGTGGGTTGAAACGCGCGGCCGGCGTCATCAAGGGCGCACTGCCCGCGTCGCCCCTCGCGCGGGGGCGTGGGTTGAAACTTGTGTATCTCATGTCTCCTCCCTTGGATGACGGGTCGCCCCTCGCGCGGGGGCGTGGGTTGAAACTGTCATTTTTTCCTCCTACACCCTTAGTATATATAGTCGCCCCTCGCGCGGGGGCGTGGGTTGAAACGCCGCGACGGTCGTCGTGGCGGTGGGCGTGACCCTCGTCGCCCCTCGCGCGGGGGCGTGGGTTGAAACTGGCAGCTCCAAGCCGCACGCAAATCGGTTGAAGGTCGCCCCTCGCGCGGGGGCGTGGGTTGAAACATTCTGGAGAAGCGGGGCGACCGCGTGCGCCTGCGCACGGAGGGCGGCGTCGACCGCACGGCGGCGCTCGCCGATGTGGCGGCCGTGCTGGCGCGCGTGCCCGACGATTTCGTTCTCGACGCCTC
>Ga0209102_1000894_pt1 | contig 17698 bp, 8 predicted proteins | sample ConPoolayeHmetaG_FD_185483 | JGI IMG/M metagenome (GOLD analysis project Ga0209102, IMG submission 185483) | Hot spring microbial mat communities from California, USA to study Microbial Dark Matter (Phase II) - Cone Pool mat layer H metaG... ...
ATTAGATAGACGGTGATAAAAAAGCCTAATTCTTTGGCTCTTCTTAGAATTGTCCAGAAATGCTCACTCCCCTTTCTTTCTGGCCGCCGCAATTTCTTTCTGATTTCTGGGTCGCCCGAAACGTAGGGAAGGTCGAGGTGACGAAACCCAGCTTCCCTCATCAAGGTCAATAATTCTCCATTTAGGGTGTCGTAATTAAGACCGTTCATGGCCAAAAGCTCAACCCCTCGGAGCTTTTCATCTTTTTTTATCGCCCCCAAAAAATCCTGGACCCAGAGCTCATCCCAGGAAAGATTATCGTCCTCAAAATTAAAGATTCTCACTTGATGTTTCTCATATAGATAATGCATCTCTTCGAGCAGGGAATCTATGGGGCGATAATCAATCTTGGAACCAAAAACCACTTGAACATTGCAAAAGGAACAATGAAAGGGGCAACCGCGGCTGGCTTGAAGCGAAGCATAATTTCTCTTCCCCAGGCGGTAAAGCTCAGGCCGCAGGAGGTGATGGGCTGGCCAGATTTTTTTCCAATCAAGCTCGACCTCAGCCTCGGGGTTCTCTTTGTCCTTCCCGTTATTATTGGCGCATTTTTCTTGAGAGCCAATGCCATCAGCCGCGCTATATTTTTCTTTCAAGAACGCCGGAAGCGACCGCTCTGCTGGACCGACAACGACCGCTTCGATAGCCGGAGTCCTGGTTTTAATCTCGGCCGGAAAGCAGGAGGCCTGGTTGCCGCCAACAATGAGGACCGTGGCAAAATGCTTTTTTATCTCTGCGGCCAGCTCGTCAACACTCCGATAATAAGCCGCAAAGGAACAAGCCAGGCCAATCAAGTCGGGAGAAAAATTTCTTATGGCCTCGATTATTTTTTCCGTCGCCAGACCAAAGCGGTAATAACCGTGGAAAAAATACGGATTATCGAGATAGGGCTTTAGGTAGAAAAATTTCCCGGGCAGCGGAATTTCCTTTTTTCTTAGAGGCGATAGACAATCAAGAATTTTAACCTCCCATCCCAATTTCTCGAGGACGCGGCCGGCATAAAGTAAACCAAGGGGATAAAGCCTAATAGGCGTCGTATAAAAATCTTCGATTGGCGGCTGGATTAACAGAGCTCTTTTTTTCCCGTTCATCGCCATTCTTTAGCCTAATAATTTGACCTAAGGGATTCTCTTCTATTTTTTGTGGGTTAGGCCCGGAAACTCAGCAATGGCCACGCTCCCACTGAGGCTCTTGGCCCTGTTCTTTGAGAATTTATTTTAAATACTTGACATGGAGCGCACATAGCTGTCAAGATCTGGCGCGCTCCATTTTTTCCTTCTTTAACGACGAAGTGAATGACTGGATTGTGTCAGGAGCTCGTGGCCACTTCAAGATTGGCCATTCTATCCTCTACAAGGGATAAGATAACTCGTTTTTTACTGCACTGGCGGCATGACCTCTTGAGGACTAATTTTTGTCTCTCCCCTCGTGGAAAATTATTAAGCGTAATACTCAGGGATGTCAAATTGAGCTCAAAATGGCGAGGAGCGAACCAGGAACCAGCTGACAAGCCAAAAAGCTTCGGAAATCTGACAGACTTCTCCTCCCCAGGCAAGGCAAGATTACCATAGATATTCGGCCGACGAGGGAGCAGCCATAAAGCGCGTCCGAAGCACGCTTGATGCCCCTGGGCGCCTGGAAGATGCCGCCCAGGGCCCAGTCTCTTGGCTTCAGAGAGTCAACAGCTGTTAACAAAGGCAAGGATGAGAAGACAACAAACGTTGTCCTGAGGTTCGACACTCAACTTTATTGACCCGAACGGAAAACCTGAAGAAAGCCGACAGGAAGGGAAACCCCAAGATCAGCCATTTCTGAGGCGCCTGCTTCGACCGCATCTATTCCATCAAGTCTTTAAATTAAGGCAGAAGACCGGAGCCAAGGGAGCTTTGAAAACGGTTCGCTCAACGGCGGCGAAGTTCCCAGCGAATCGTTTGGGTTGTTGAGGAAGAAACAATATCCAAGACGGGCCCAAACCCCTCATTCGTGGGCGGCTTTCTTTCTTCTTTTTTCCCGTGGGCAATCAGTACAGTTCTTCTGTCCCCGCTAAACGAATCGGGAGGGAACGTTTCTCCGATAAAGCCGCACCCTTCTTCATAGTTATCAGTCTTGAATTCGTGCAATCTCCTCGGATTGGCGTCGGGAGCATTATTCTCATAATCATAAACATATGTTTCATGAAAGTTTTGGTAGACATCAAAGGCAGGCATTTCTTCCACAGAAACAATTTCGTCTTTCTGTTGATCATAGATGAAGGCTAGTTCGGTCGTGATCGGATTCAAGCGGACAATTTTTCCCGATTTATTAAAGGTCGAATGAGAATGCTCGAAAAGAGGCAAAGAAAGCAATTGGGTTAAGTCGTCTTCTTCATTATGGATATGAAAATGGTGGGCCCCGGCATGCCAGGATTCTGCTTCATAGACATAAAGAAGTCTCCCCCGGCCTATGGGTTTAATAAGTTTGGGTTTTTTATTAAAAACGATAAACGCCGCATATTCTTCTTTTCTATCCGATGACTCTGTATTTTTAATAAGATAATTGCCGGGGACAGTGGTGGATGATTCTCTTTGATGTGTATAGTGCTCAGTGACAGCGATTGTCAGCGAAAGGTCAAAACATTTAGGAATAAAGAACGGCTGCGAGGCTTGCGGCTGGCCTGTGGTCGGCTCGCCGGCATGCCAATCGCAATAGGCGGCTATTTCGATAATTTCTCTATCTGTCTGGGAGCACTCTGGAACCTTGTAAAGAATAGGGGACTTAATTTCCGCTCCTTCAGTGGGGAAAACATTCCAGCCGTCAACCTTTTCGCCCCCGATAATCTCGCCGTGTTTCGGCCTTATGGCCACCTGAATTCGGTTCGGCAACGCTTCTCCGTAAAGATTGCGAATATCACGTATTTTCAGTTGGTAATAGGGAGGGTAAAGAGTGTCGTCAACGTCTAACATAAAGGAAGACGGGGTCTCTTTATTCCGGATTGTTTGGCCAACATCGCCCCTCCTGAGTTCTATCGGCAGGCCGGCAATGCTCCCAGGACTAAATAGGCCGACGACAATTCCATCTGACCCCTTTTGGGCATAAAAATAGCCTTCGTTTGCCGGTGGGTCGGCAAGCCAATCGAAGCTCAAATCTCCAGTGTCGTAAACTTCATTATTCTTCAAACAAACCAATCGATGATGGACCTCGATGGAGCCCAGCTTAGGTACATATTCCTCTCTCTGTGATACGGTATTGCCTTTTTCATCATAAACGACTCTAATCGCCACCGCCTTTTCACCTGGCTGGGCTGCTTTCATTCTTAAGGTGGATTCAATATAGTATTTGGCCGCACCCTGTTTTGCGCCGACCCGCGTATCTTCTGGAAGGCCTGTTTCTGCCATATAGAACATATCGGCACAAGGGTTTTCCTTCTTGAAATCAAGAAAATTGAATCCCTTCTGGAGCACCTCTCCAACGCCAAGCTCTCCTTCCTCCCAGCCGTAGTATTCACGGGCGAGTTTCTCATACAGGTCGCCTATGTTTTTTATTTCTTCTTTTTTTAAATTCTTGAGCTCAACTAAAGGATTGGGGCATTCTCCACAATCAACCTGACCCGGAGCAAAGGAAGTTGTTAGTTGGAGAATAAGGATAATAAATAGCCCGGTTCGCTTCATCAAAAGAAAAGCGCAAGAAAAGAAATGTTTTGGTTTTCTTAACCGGCCAGGTCTTAACCTCGTGTTCCCCCGAACAGTAAACCGTGACCGAAGCATAATAAAAAATTTTATTATAAAAAATTAAATAAATCAATGAACCGATGGCTCTTTCGCTAAAAGTGTGGAAACCTATTAGATTCAGAGTGGCTGTATTTCCTTTAAATACAAGGAAATATAAATTTTAGCCGGGTAATAAATGTTTTTTAAATAAAAAACACGAGTTATTCTTAGCATACTTTTATAGAGGCTAAAATTAAGGCTTTATAAAGCCCGACTTTTTCGCCGATAGAAGAGTTCTTGGAGCCGAAAAACGCTAAATATTTATGATGGGGTCACAGTTAAAACTAAATGTTTCTCTTCCATTTTATATAGGCTGATTTGAGGGCTAAGTTCTGGAGGGCAGAAGTGACGCTGGAAGGTTTAGTCATCGCGAATCGCCCTTCGATGGAACCTCTGGCCGCCGAGGATGTCTGAGCCTGAACAGGACAAACGGAGAGGCCAAAGGGGGCAAGGGAGTTCCTGGCTATATCTATGAACAGGGAGGCGAGTTTTGCAGGCTCGGAGTGAGGCGAAGAGGGAACGGCGTAAAAAACCTGAGGGGGAGCAGGGCCATCCCGAACGACTCCGCGCCCAACCCATGCAAGATGGAAGAGAATCATTTAAGATAAAAAAGTCCTGGAAACACCATAAGGACAAGTCTGAACAGATTTCTGTTGCCCTCGAGGAATGAGAGCTGACCGCACCGATTTTTCCCCATTGCATCGGTAGGATGATAAATCGAGGCGCCTCATTTAGGTTCTCTTCGTTTACAGGTTTTAGCCGCTGTTCGGCCTCGTCCCGCTGGCTTATAAAAGAGGGACTTCCGGCTTGCTAATTCCCAGTTGACTGATTATCCCGATATTTATAGAACTTAAGCAACCCTGCAAAAAATTAGGTAAATAGGTAAGGTGTCACCAATTGGGCTACCAATTGGGCTGATGGCCTTAGCCAAGTAATTTTTCCCCCGGCTTTTATTCCAGAGTCTTCCCTTTGGTTTCAGGCAAAGCAAAGGCAATTACGGCGGCCATTAAGAAAAAGGCGGCCGTAAGATAGAAAGCAAAGGAGAGGCCATGGACGCGGGCCAGGGCGCCGATAGTAAAGGGCGCTAAGGCACTCAAGCCGCGACCAATATTATAGGTAAAACCCTGGGCTGAAGCCCTGATCCTGGTCGGGAATATTTCCGCGGTAATCGTCCCAAAGCCAGAAAAATAGCCCGTGCCAAAAAAAGCCACTAATGGCCCCAGCAAGAGCAAAGTTAAATTGCTCCGAACGCTGCTATACGCCGCCACCAAAAAAGCGGCGGCCAAAAGGTAAAAGATGTAGGTTTTCTTTCGGCCAATTCGGTCACAGATAAAACCAAAGGTAACATAGCCAAACCACATCCCCACCTGCATGACCACAATCCAGGTAGAGGTGCGGACCACATCCAGACCCATCCCGCCCTCTACGCGCGGCAAGCCCAGATAGGCTGGAATCCAAGTAAAAAGTCCCCACCAGGCAAACATAGTGCTGGCGTTCATCAAACTGGTCACCAAGGTGGATTTAAGGAAAGGAGGCCGGAAAATTTCTGCGATTGCTCCCCCTGTCCTTCTTTGTTTTTGCTGACCAAAGCCCTTGCCTACCGGCTCCTTTTTTGGTTCCTCCAACTCTTTCCAGGCTGGCTCGGCTCTCTTTGGGCGCCAATCGGGCTGGCTAAATTTTTCCTGTCCATCCTTTTGGTTTATCTCTCTCAGGCGAACCTCTTCTTCATCCTTCAACTTTTTTTCACCTGAATTTGGCCTCGCGCCTTTCAATCGAGAGCGGCGCCAGATTTCCGGTTCTTCAACCCTTTTCCGAATCCAGAGAGTAATAAAGGCGGGGAGAATCCCGAAGAAAAAAACAGCCCGCCAGCCCCAGCGAGGCAGAACTAAGGCTGTTATCCCCGCGGCTAAAGCATAGCCTACAGCCCAAGAACTCTGCATTAACCCGAGGGCCTTACCCCGATGCTCGTCGGGCCAGGTCTCGGCGACTAAGGCAGCGCCCGTCGCCCACTCGCCACCCATTCCCAAGCCAAGGAGAACGCGGAAAAGAGCTAACTGCAAGACATTCTGACTCAACCCGCAGGCAGCGGTAAAAACAGAATAAATCAGGATAGTCATCATCAGCGCCCGCACTCGGCCGACCCGGTCAGCCACCACGCCAAACAAGACCCCGCCAACCGCCGAGGCTAAAAGGGTGAGGGAGCTCATCAGACCGCCCGTAGCTTTATCCATGCCCAAGTCCTTCATAAGATGGGCTAAGACCATGGCGTAAAGCATGATGTCACAGCTATCCAGCATCCAGCCTAAGGAAGCTGAGAGCAGGGAGCGTCGCTGGGCTGAAGTAATCGTCCTATACCAAGGTTTCGCTAACTCTGTTGCCACTTGAACCTCTCTCCTTTTCGCCTATCTTGTCTTAATTTCTTTCTTATCCCTTAGCCTTTGAGCCAGCTCTCCGGCGCTATGAAACCAAGCTTTGGCCCTTCAGGCTCGGCCCAATTTTTCTAACCTCCTGTCGACAAAATCGCCAAAGAAGCTCCTAAAAGGAGGTGGCCAAAAAATCTTGGTTTGGCTCTGCTTGGTTCAATCTTCTTAAGACCTTCTTCCCTCTTATTCCCTCTTACTTTGCTCGGCCATAACCACCAGCCCCTGGCGTGGCTATGATGAGGATATCGCCCCGGCCGACTTCGATGGAAACCTTGCCGGCCAGGCGATGCTCCCGACCTCCCGAAATAAGCCTGTTTTCACCCTTCTTGCCAGGTTTGCCGCCTTGAAGCCCGTAAGGAGAGAAACGCCTTCTTTCCGAAAGAATGTTCACTTTGGCCGGGGCTAAGAATTCATACTCTCGTATAAGGCCGTCTCCTCCTTTAAATTGGCCTTCGCCCCCTGAATTAGGCCGCAATCGATAGCGTCTAATTCTTATCGGCAGATAATGTTCCAGAGCTTCCACGGGTGTATTGCGGGTATTGGTCATGTGGGTATGAACTCCGCTCAGCCCGTCTCTTTCAGGACTGGCTCCCATGCCCCCGCCGATGGTCTCATAGTAAGCGAAGGTTTGTCCAGTCTTCGGGTCAATCCCGCCAAAGGTGACGTTGTTCATCGTGCCGCTCGAGGCGGCCGGAATTCTCTCGGGAACAGCCTGGGCCAAAGCGCCGAGTAGCACGTCGGTTATGCGCTGCGAAGTTTCCACGTTGCCACCGGCTACCGCGGCCGGAGGTCGGGCATTGACTATTGTTCCCATCGGAGCAATCAACTTGATCGGCCTCATTAAACCTGCATTATAAGGGACATCCCCGCGCACCAAGCAGCGAAAAACATAAAGCGTGGCCGATAAAGTAATGGCGTAATTGGCGTTTACACTGCCTTCAACTTGGGGGCCGGATAAGGAAAAATCAACTTCCGCTTCCTCGCCCTTAATTCTCACCTCGACGCCCAGACGAATTGGCCGACGGCTCAGGCCGTCGTCATCCAGAAAATCAATAAACTGATAATTACCGTCAGGTATTTCTCGCAAAGTGCGGCGAATAATCCTCTCGGTATAATCCTGGAGATATTTCATGTATTTCAAAACCAACTTGGCTCCATATTTAGCCACGATTTCTAAAAGTCTTTTCTCGCCGATACGGTTGGCGGCTAATTGCGCCGTAAGGTCGCCTTCCCTTTCCACTGGAGTACGCACGTTGGCCAAGATAAAATTAAGTACATCGCGGTCTATTTTTCCTCGTCTCACCAATTTAACTGGCGGGATGATTACCCCCTCTTGATAAATCTCTGTCGCCAGAGGCATCGACCCCGGTGAGATGCCGCCGACATCGGAATGATGGGCCCGGTTAGCCACGTAAAAAATTGGTTTGGCCGCGCCCTTGATAAAAACTGGCGAGACCAGAGTTATATCCGGCAAGTGGGTACCGCCTCGGTAGGGGTCGTTAAGCACCACGACATCGCCTGGTTCAAGCCGGGTGGAATTGATGGCGCTCTTGACTGAAAGGGGCATAGCCCCAAGATGAACGGGCAGATGGTCTCCTTGAGCCACAGTCTCGCCGGCCGCATCAAAGATAGCACAAGAAAAATCCTTTCTTTCTTTGATGTTCGGGGAAAAAGAAGAGCGGCATAGCGCCACCCCCATTTCCTCGGCAATAGAAACAAAGATGCTTTTAAAAATCTCCAGTTCCACGGGGTCAAATCGGTCCCCCACCGATTTAATTTTTTCTTCCCGGTCGGCTGCCGCCATTTTCTCCTCGCCGTGGGCTGGGCTTTGGCCCATCTCTCCCTTTTATTTCTCCTGGGCAATCAAGATTAAACTTATTCCTTTCATCATCTTGGTCAAATAAGGTTATCCCTGGTATTCACCCTTTTTCGCCTCATTAGTTTAAGCAACCGAATCATTGTTTATTCTTGGCCAGATTAACTTAATTCATATCCATAATTTATATTAAAAAAATTATTTCCTATTTCTTACCTCTCCTTAAACGCCGCGGGGTTTTAATTTCCATTATCAGATGACCAAAGGGGTCAACGCGAGCCTGCCAGGCAGGCGGTAAGACGGCCGTCGATTCATAATCCATCACTACCGCTGGCCCCTCCAACCGATGTCCTGGCTCAAGCGGCTGCCGGTCATAGATTCGGGCTTTATATCTCTGGCCATTGAAAATCATTGACCGTTCGTCAAGAACAGACTCGGCTAATGACGTCCCTTTTATTTCAATCTTGGGAATGGCCGGCTTTTCCGTAAGGCCAATAGCTTTCACCCTGAGGTTAACAATTTCCACCGGACGGCTTCGGTCAGCGTAGTTATATCTCTTTAAGTGAAGTTGGTTAAAATCAGAGCGGAAGCGCGGGGAGGCCGGCACAGTGAGTTCATAGCTCTGGCCAACATAACGCACATCGAGAAAACGAAGCAGCCGCCTTCTGGAGGTTGAAAAACCTTCTTTCTTCAAATCTTCGCTGGCCTGAGTAAGCAGCGGCTGAAAAAGCCGGTCGATATCTTTCAGCGTAATGTTATCGGCTTTAAGGAGAACAGACCGGGAATAATCTTTGACCACATCCGAAAGCAGCATCCCTAAGGCTGAAAGGACACCGGCATTTTTAGGCACGATAACCACAGGAATCCTCAACCTGGCCGCTAAGCTGCAGGCATGCATTCCGCCCGCGCCCCCAAAGGACACGAGGGCAAAATCTCGCGGGTCATAACCCCGCTCAACGGAAATTACTCTGACCGCCCTCTCCATGGTGGCGTCGGCAACACGGATTATGCCTTCGGCCAGCTCCTCTGTTTTTAAATTCACTTGACGGGCGAATTTTTCCATCGCTTCCTGAGCCTTTTCTGGATAGAGCTTCATCGTCCCGCCAAGAAAATGATTAGGGTCAAGACGGCCTAAGACCAGGTTAGCATCGGTTACGGTTATTTCCTCGCCCCGACCGTAACAAACCGGTCCTGGTTCAGCCCCGGCACTTCGAGGGCCAACCCGCAGCGCACCGCCTTCATCAACATAGGCAATCGACCCGCCGCCCGAGCCAACAGAATGGATATCAATCACGGGCAACTTGAGTGGCAACTGACTGATTTCGCTTTCCGTCGAGGTCATAATAGCGCCGGCACAAAGGGAAACATCAGTCGAGGTCCCCCCCATATCAAAGGAGATGAGGCGAGGAAAGCCAGCCTGAAAAGCGACGGCGCTGGCGCCCACGACGCCGCCAGCTGGTCCAGAAAGAATTGTCGCCACCGGCTTTTCCGCTGCGGCGGCCGCCGAAATACAACCTCCGTTTGATTGCATGATGCGCAGCCGAGATGATGGAAGCTCCTGCTCCAAGCGACAAAGATATCTTTCCATCAAAGGGGCAACGTAGGCGTTAATGGCCGTGGTGCTGGCTCGCTCAAACTCTCGGTATTCGGGAAGAACTTCCGAAGAAAGGGAGACATGGATTTTCTCCTGCGTCAATCTTTCCTTTACTTTTTTTTCATGCGAGGCATTAGCATAGGCATGGAGAAAACAGACCGCCACGGATTCAATTTTCTTCGCTTTTAGCCGGCGAATGATTTTTCCCAGCGCATCGAGGGAAAGAGGCTCGAGGACCTTTCCGTCGTGGCTGATTCTCTCTGGGAGACCAAAGCAAAATTCGCGGGGCACAAGCGGCCGCCTTTTTTCGACTAGAATATTATAAAGTTCGCGGCGAGTCTGCCGGCCAATAGTCAGCAGGTCTTCAAAGCCGGCGGTGGTAATAAAGGCCAGACGAGCTCCGCGGCGCTCGAGAAGGGCGTTGGTGGCGACTGTAGTCCCATGAATAATATCCGTTTCCGCCTTTAAGACCCCAAGCGCTCGCAACCCCTCTAAAATGGCCAGCGCCGGATTAGCTGGAGTCGAAAGGACTTTATGGACCCTGAGGCGCCCGGCGGCCATTAAGACGAAATCAGTAAAAGTGCCGCCCGTGTCGATTCCCAGTCGAATCATCTACTATATCCTTGAACTCTATTCTTTCGAAGAGCGCTATTTTTACACGGCCCAAAAAAGATTGCAACCAAGCGCGGCCTGAAGCTCCTTCTCTTTTAAAGCTTTGGTTCTTCCGACTTTCTTCCGGGCAAAAACAAGATAACATGATGACGTGAGGCAGCTTTTAGCCAATTCATCTCAGGCGGGTTTATTGGGCATGAAGCTAATTAGATGATTATAAATGAGATTCAAGAGCGACCCAAGAGCGTTTTATTTTAAAACTCCGCATCGCCAGGCCGCCTGCTGGCCTTCTAAAGCCTATAACTCTCCAGGTTTACCCCATTCAAACCCGCAAGGACCGCAGCTTTTTAGGCTTATCTCTGGAGGAAAAGGAGCCTTTAATCCATCACCTTTTAAAACTCTGTTGAGAATGCAATTATCAGGCTTCATGGCTGTAATCCTTTAGGTTCGTAGCGAGCTTGCAGAGAAACTTTTTGATGCCTGTCTTGCTGGGTCTTTTAAAACTGCTTTTCCGCCTGAGGAAAACCGCTGGTGGCGCCGGGCGAGACAATTCGGTCCCTCAAAATTTCTTTGCTTTTACTTTGCCTGAGCGTTGTGCTTGGTCAGATACATTGGTGACACGTTTTAATCCTTCCAGTAGCAGCGAACGCCAATCTTTTTCCGCCTAAGAGAATTTTAAGTTTTTAGCCCTATGGACGACTTGTGCCGTGAGCTTCAGACACCGACGAAAAGCGCCTTTGACCTGAAAAAACTCGGTTAAAAGTGTCCCTGATGTATGGACTCCATACCAGCGTTTTTACTATAGAAATATTTGGCTTAAAATAAGCAGGGAATCGATAGGAGTGAATATGGAAAGTAAAACTCAGCGAGCAAAATTAATAAGAGACAATGGCCAACCGATAAGGATATATAGAGACTTGTCGGGTCTTTGGCCTAATGGAAGAAGAAAGATCCTATCTATCTTTATTTTGGCTCTTGTTATCTTCTTGGGTACAGAGGGAACTATTCTCAAGGAGTCAGGCCCAACTGGGTCTAAATCTTTTCGGCTGGGGCTGGTAGGCAGCGGCTGGACCTGCTTTTCCCCGAAAACTGTTCATAGAAACAAAGATTCTTTCCCCACTCCAGCCAAAAATAGGCTCTCCCTCCCGCTCCCCGAATTTACCTCAGAGAAAGACAGTATCTATAAGCAAGAAGAAATAACGGTGGCTCTTATCGATTCAGGGTTGGGTGGCCTTTCCATCATGGCCGAAGCGGCCAACCGCTTGGAGAAGGGAAGGTTTTACCGCCGCGTTAACCTGGTCTTCTTTAACGCTCTTTTTTCTAAGGAGGGAGGCTATAATGCTCTGCCTACTCGACAGGCCAGGCTGGAGATGTTTGACCGGGTTTTAGGGTCATTGAAGGAAAGAATAAACCCCAACCTAATTCTTATTGCTTGCAATACCCTTTCCACGCTTTATCCAGCTACCCGCTTTTCCCAAACAACAGATACTCCGGTGCTCGATATTATTCGTCCTGGAGTTGAGCTCCTCGCCGCCCAACTCCGGAAGCAACCCGAAGCTTTAGCTATTATATTTGCCACGCCTATCACTATTAGCGAGGATACCCACCGCCAGCAGCTCTTAAAGCAAGGCTTTGCTCCTAACCGTCTCGTCGTCCAGGCCTGCCCGGAGCTTGAGGTTTATATCGAAAAAGACCCGCAGGGCGAGGAAACAGGGCTACTTATTTCTGGGTTCATAGAAGAGGCGCTCCAGAAAATACCTTCGCCTCCACCGCCGCTAATCTTCAGCCTAAATTGCACGCACTATGGCTATTCCCTTCCTCTTTGGGAAAAAGCGGCTCAAGAAAACCCTTGGCCTTCTTTGGCTATTGTTAACCCTAATTCCGGTTTGATTGACCTCTGGCTTAAGCCGAGCCTAAAACCACGCTTCAAGCAAACGGAAATCAAAGCCCGTTGTTTCTCTCGAGTAGAAATCGAGGCTGAAAAGAGGCAAAAAATTTCTTTTTATTTAAGCCCGATTTCGCCGCTGACCGCCGAAGCTCTACGCCATTACACCTTGGACCCCAAACTCTTTTAATCAGTCTCCGGGTCAATTAATGGCCGCGTCTCTTCAAGAACAACTAAACTATATATTTTTCTCCTCTTTTGTCGGAAAAAAAGGGAGGCCGTCAGACTAAGTAAACTTGGCGACGGCCTCGAACGAGGCGGCCGATCGGCCAGGCTCTGATTCCCTGCTTTTCAAAGAGAGCCACAGTCCTCTTGGCTTCAGACTCGCTCACCACCACCACCATCCCGATGCCCAAATTAAAGGTGCGGAACATCTCCGCTTCCGCCACTTGCCCCCTTTCCTGAATCAGCCTAAAAATCCGGGGCACGGGCCACGTGCCCTTTTTGACCTCTACAGCCAAGCCCTCGGGAATGACGCGCGGAATATTTTCGGTGAAACCACCACCAGTAATATGAGCCATGGCTTTGACCTTGACTTTAGTCAAAACCCTCAGGATGGCTCGAGTATAGATTCTCGTTGGCCGCAATAAAGCGCGGCCTATTTTCCCTTTCAATTCTTCTTCGCTAAAGACACGACGGGCCAAGGAATAACCGTTGCTATGCAGACCCGTCGACGCCAGGCCAATAATTACATCTCCAGTCCGACAGTGACGGCCATCAATGATCTTTTCTCGCTCGACTATCCCCACACAAAACCCCGCCAAGTCAAAGCGGTCAGGTTCGTAGAGGTCAGGGAGCTCGGCCGTCTCCCCGCCGATAAGCGCCACCCCCGCCTGGCGGCAACCCCGGACCATTCCCTTCATCAAGGAAATAAGCTTTTCCTGGTCAAGACCGCCGGCGGCAATATAATCCAGGAAAAAAAGGGGTTCGGCGCCAGTGACTACGACATCATCCACACACATCGCCACTAAGTCTATGCCCACCGTGTCGTATTTTTTCTGCGCCTCGGCCACGAGCAGCTTTGTTCCCACCCCGTCAGTTGAACTTACCAGGACTGGTTGTCTCAGGTTCTTAAGTCGCGGGGCAAAAAGTCCGCTGAAACCACCGATAGAGGTCAAAACCTCTGGCCGCGCGATGCGGTCAAGCAGGGGCTTAATTGTTTTCAGAAACCTATCCGCCCTGTCGATATCTACACCCGCCTGTCTATAGGTTAACCCCATGATTACCTCCCGAGATTCGAAAGTTTGTCCTTAGAGTCATATCCTTGGCTATTTTATTATTATCTTGTCAACAATATAGTGCCGCCTTCAACAATATAGTGCCGCCTTAAATATTTCCTCTTTCTGGCCATATGCCTGTTTAGCGTTTTGGATGCTTCACTTTTTTTTGCGCCTTTTGAGAATAAGTCCTAGATGGCTTAAGCGACCGGGGAAGGCTCGGCCTTACCGAGTTGCTCTTTGAGCTAAGCTCGGGCCGCCAAGATTGTCTGCGTCCTAACCGGAAAAAGGGAAAGGCCAATAAGAGAGAGCTTTTTTCTTTGCTGCTGCCATGACCCGAGAGCCGATTCCCGGCGGACCAAAAAAAAGGGAATATGGGATGGCTTCTAAAACCTGATTCCAAGCGAGATTCTTCCGGTGGCCCCATTACTTAGCTTCCCCGACTTGGAAGAGAATCATTTATTCTTATTCCTCAAATTAACTTTCTTAAATTAACCTTGATTAATAGGCTCAATTATAATGTTTTCAGGCTGTTTGAAAACACCTGCAACTAGGATGATTTTACCTCTATTGAGCTAAAAAATACAGCCCGGGTATGCGGTCCATACAGCAGTGACACTTTTAACCGGTTTTTTCAGGTCAAAGGCTCTTTTCGTCGATCTCTAAAGCTCGCGGTCCAAGTTGTCCATAGGGCCAAGAACTTAAAATTCTCTCAGGCGGAAAGGTATTGACGTTCGCTACTACTAGCAGGATTAAAACGGATCACTAATAGACCTGACTCCACACAGCCCGGATTGAAGTTTTTTCGCTCTAAGAAAATACCGGGGAAAATCTTGGGGCTAAAAATTTCTCTCCAGGTGGCAGTTGAGGCGGCTTAGTCCAAAGCCAGAAAAGAGAATTTTGAGGACAAAATTAAAATGGGAAAGAACCGATGATAAAAAACCTGAAAAGTTTCGACCCTGGTGAAAAGAAACCAGAGAAAACTTGGCATTTGTTTTTGATTTAGGTTAAATGAGAAAAGCCCCTTAAAGTCTGGAGAATTTTAGTCTGTTAGGGAGGCCGGCAATATGACAGACCAAAAAAATAAAAAAAGGGTGGGCAAAATAATAGGCTTTTTTGGCCTGGGCCTTTTAGCCCTCATAATTCTGGTGCTTATTTCACTTTTCTTCTATTCCCGCCATCTGGCTTCCAGCGGCCTTTCTATCTATGAGGGAGAGATAAAAATTGTCGGGATAACCGAGCCAGTTGATGTTTATCGCGACACCTACGGCGTCCCGCATATTTTGGCCCGCAATGAAGCTGACCTTTATTTAGCCACTGGCTACGTCATGGCTCAAGACCGTCTCTGGCAGATGGACCTGCTGCGGCGAGTGGCTTCGGGCCGCTTAGCTGAAGTCTTTGGCTCGCGTTTCGTTGATACTGACTTTCTTCTCCGGGCTCTCCGCATCCCGGAAAAAGCCCGCCGTGTTCTTGCGGCTACACCACTGGCGTCACGACAGGCCGTGGAGGCTTTTGCCGCCGGGGTTAATGCTTTCATTCAGGAAAAGGAAAAGCAACTGCCCCTTGAATTCCGGCTGCTTCGTTATAAACCTGAACGCTGGGAGCCAGAACACTCTGCCTATCTCATCGGCTACATGGGCTGGGACCTGGCTTTCGCCTGGGGAATTGAGTCACTTCTCTGGGAACTGCAAGAAAAATTAACCGGCCAGGAAGAAAAATTGGCCGAGCTTTTAGCCGAACCCAACTCGCCTATATTCATTTATTCCAACTTTTCCCTGCCCCTTTTGAACAATAAAGAAGAGAAAAAATCTACTCAGGTTTCGGCCGAAAAGAAATGGAAAGGAAATAATGATTATCATTCCGCCACAATGATTTTCGAGCCGGAAAGCAATATTCCCTCTAAGAACTCCGGCCAGGCTTTTTTTGATTTAAACCCATACCCAGCGCGGTGGCAATCTTTACCTAATCTATTTCCCTCACTCTGGCCTTTGGTCGAGCTGGGAGAGACCCAAGATTTCCTGGCCGATAGAGGATTCTTGGCGTCTTCGAGCCAACCCGCGGCGTCAAAAAAATTAATAGCTTGGGACCCAGAAACCTTGGTGTGGAAATCATCTCTGCTGGAGGCGGCTCAACTGCTGACAGCCACGGGCCTGGTAGTAAAAATGGGAAGTAATAATTGGGCCGTAAGCAGCAACCGGAGTACTACTGGCCAGCCTATCTTGGCCAATGATATGCATCTATCCCTCTCTCTTCCCAACATCTGGTATCCGTTGCATCAGTCGGTGCCAGGAAAATTGAAAGTAAGCGGCGTAGCCCTGCCCGGCGAACCCTTTATCGTGGCTGGCCATAATGAGCATATTGGTTGGGGGATGACTAATGCCATGGCCGATGACCTGGATTTCTATTTAGAAAAAATTAGTCCCGATAAACCCGACCAATATTTAATCGAGGGCGAATGGCGGCCGATGGAGGTCAGAAAAGAGATTATTAGAGTCAAGGGAGGCAAAGAAGTATCGCGGGAGCTTCGCTTCACTCATCGCGGCCCGGTTATCTCTGAATTCAAGAATATCAAAGACAGGGTTATCTCCATGCGTTGGACAGGGTATGAAGAAAGCAATGAACTTCGCGCCGTCTATCTTCTCAACCGAGCCCGCAACTGGTCCGAATTTCGCGAAGCTCTGCGCCATTTCCGCTCTCTCAGTCAAAACGTTATCTATGCCGATTATGAAGGCAATATCGGGATTCAGCTCGCCGGCGGAATTCCGAAACGCCCCGGTCCGGGATGGAATCTACAACCGGGTGAATTCTTATCATCCGATTGGTCCGGACTTATTCCCTTTGAAGAACTGCCCTTTATTTTTAACCCTCCCGCTGGCTTCGTTCTCTCGGCTAATAACAAGAGTGTTGACCAAAGTTATCCTTATTCCATTAGTTATTTCTTCTTGTCGCAGGACCGGGCGGAACGCATCCAGGAATTTCTCACCTCTAAGGATAAACTAAGCCCTCAAAATTTCGCCACCCTCCAGGCTGACTTCCAATCAAAACTTGTGACCCATCTCAAGCCGTTTATAGTCGATATCTTAATGAAAACATCGGAATACTCTGAATTAGAAAAAAAAGCTTTGCAGAGATTGAAAGATTGGGAGGGAGAAATGGCCGCCTCCAGCCCAGAAGCCACTATTTTTGAAATCCTCTACTTTGAGCTCAGCCGCGAGCTAATTGAAGACGAACTGGGCCCGAACCTCAGCCGCCGCTTTCTTGGTCCTGCCAGCCGCATCTTCCTTCCCTATTTCTTAGAGCAAACATTGGCGACAAAAGACTCCTTCTGGGCTGATGACTTAACTACACCCGAAGTTAAAGAAACGGTCGAGGATATCGTTCTCCGCAGTTTCCGCCAAACAATCAACTTTCTCCAAAAGAACTGGGGTAAGGATATAAGCCGCTGGCAGTGGGGAAAGGGGCATCAGCTAACCCTAACTCATCCCCTGGGCGAGGTCAAACTGCTCAATTGGCTTTTTAAGCTAAACCGAGGGCCTTATCCTGTCGGCGGGGCCGTCCATACCGTCTGCCCCTTTGGCTATAGTCTCTCATCCCCCTTCCGCGTCAACCATGGCGCTTCCCAGAGACATGTTTATACCATCGGCAATTGGGATGATTCCTTAACCATAATCCCTGGCGGTGTTTCTGGCGCTCCGGCCAGTCGCCATTATGCTGACCAGGCGCCTCTCTATCTTCGCCATGAATATCGGTCTGACTTCTTTGAAGAGGAAAAAATCATCCGGGCAAGCAAATATCATTTGACTATCGCTCCCGATAATAGGAAAAATTGATAAAAATTTTTTGGTTCCTCTCAATTTCATCTAAGTTAGGCTATTAGACCCGGGAATCGCCTGACCCCAGTCCAGTTTTTCGACGGCCTTCACTCTTGGCCCTTGTGGCGACGGCCGAGTTCGTCTTTTTGATATACTTATGCGGCCTGGCAAAATATTCAACGGGGAAAATTGAATTTAGTTAAATAAGCGGCACCCAACTGGAGAAAGAATAATAAATTTCTTTCTTTTTATCTTTTTTCTATCGGAGACGCTTTCCAGCCCTCAGCTCCTTCCAGCGAGGGATAAACTTAGGAGGTTCTCTTCTATTTTATCTGGGCTGGTTCGAGGGCTAAGTTCGGGAGGGCAGAAGTGACCATATAAGGTTTAGCCTTCCCAAATCTCCTTTCGAGGAAACCTCTGGCCGCCGAGGCTGTCTGAGCCAAATCAAGACTCACAGAAAGGATAAAAAGAGGGCATAATAACCGGTGACACTT
>Ga0209102_1000895_pt1 | contig 17697 bp, 12 predicted proteins | sample ConPoolayeHmetaG_FD_185483 | JGI IMG/M metagenome (GOLD analysis project Ga0209102, IMG submission 185483) | Hot spring microbial mat communities from California, USA to study Microbial Dark Matter (Phase II) - Cone Pool mat layer H metaG... ...
TAGTTGAATAGCATGGTGAGCGGCCGGTCATACCTGAGGCATCATGGGCGGCGTGAATCCTACCGAGGTTATCTTCTAATAGAGAAGTTATCGTTGAACCAACAGATGTTCCTTGCAGTTGAGAACGGAGAACCCAAGTTGTCCCACCATCAGGTGATATATAGAGACATCCGTTGGTGGAGCCGGCTACCCGGGTTCCAGCAAACAATGTATCACCTGAAGTTTTAATGAGACATTGTATTCTTCGAACATCCCCAGGCAAATCACTCGTCCTCTCCCAATTATAGAAGTCGGTTGAACGAAAGACCCAGCCGGAATCAGCGGAAGTGGTATCAATATTCGTCGCCGCATATAGATAACCATTCGGACCAATTGTCAGGTCAGTAACGGTTAAACCTTTCACCAGTTCCCCAGTATTCTGCCAATCTAAGGCGAGAAGATTAAGCGGTTGCTCAGCAGGAATAAAGAAGGTTGCTCCCAAAAGGAGCATAAAAAGGATGAGCCTTCTAAGCATATTATCCTCCTTTCGGCGGGATTATATATTTTCTCCCTTTTTCCCGCCAGAAAAATAAAGTTAGGGGTAAAAATAAATTACGGATACCGGCTACCCCTTTGCGCCAGCAGTCCGTTGTCCGAAGAAAGGTCGGAATTGGCCAGGGAAGAAATAAATTAGCCGCACGCCAAGCGGGGCGTAAGCCCACACTTTTCTTCTGACTGATTATTTTCTCATTAAATGGTGTATCTATCATCTTTTAATATTATAGCAAAAATAAAAAAGTCAATGTCTCTGAGATTTTGTCTATTATTGCCTTGCAATGCCAGGGCTTGACTTTTTCCGACGGTGTGTTAATATTGAAAAGATGGCCCCATCGTCTAATGGTTTAGGACATCGCTCTTTCAAGGCGAAAATACGAGTTCGATTCTCGTTGGGGCCATGCGGGAGTGGCTCAGCGGTAGAGCATCACCTTGCCAAGGTGAGGGTCGCGGGTTCAAATCCCGTCTCCCGCTCTGGCGACGTAGCCAAGTAGCTAAGGCGGCGGTCTGCAAAACCGCTATTCTCGGGTGCAAATCCCGACGTCGCCTTGCCGGGATGGCGGAATTGGTAGACGCAGCGGACTTAAAATCCGCTGGATACTTAAATATCCGTGCCGGTTCGACTCCGGCTCCCGGCATCTCAAAGTTAAGTTTTGCCCTTGAGTTATCAGTGATTATTGGCAGTTAAAACTCCTGGTCTAAATATAACTCCTCCCTCTCCGCATTGTAACCAAAGAGTTCGGCATATCTTGCCCAATCAACCGCCGTGGTAAAAATCTCCTCCGGGTCTCTATCCGGAAAGAGGATGACGAAATATTCAATCAGAAATTCCTTCTCCACCGCCTTTTCACTTGCCCGTTTCACCGCATCTAAGATGAGCCGCAAGACCGGTATCTCTTTCAACCTCTCCTTTATCATTTTCTTCCTCTCCGGTATCGGACTTACCAGAAACTTTTTCCCGGTTTCGGTTATCTGGGCCCGACCTCTTTTCACCTCTAATAAATTTAACATTGCGGCACCTTTCGCTACCGCAATGATTTCTCCCAACTCGATTGTCTCATCTCGGGAAATACGATTCAAACTCTCCTTTCCACCGGCATCATCAATTATCTCTAAGAGACCAATTATCTTACTGATTGATGCCGATGGCAATGGCTCGATTTCCATATAACCTCCTTATTCTTGAATCATTTCCCTACCCCAATAAAAGAGAATATCTCATCACAGTAGTTATCAAAACCCTCCTGTTTGGGATTTCGGGGTCTTGGTAGTTCAATCTTCACATCGGCGACAATACTCCCCGGCAAATGAGATAGGACAATCACCCGGTCGCCCAAAAGGACCGCCTCTTCTATAAGATGGGTTACCATTAGGCAGGCCTTTATCGGTAGTGTTGGGTCTTGCAAGATGAGCAAGGCCTCCTCCCGCAAGTTGGCCGCGGTCAAGGCGTCAAGGGAAGAGAAGGGCTCATCCATACATAATATCTCAGGCTCAACCGCCAGCGCCCGCGCCACACCAACCCTCTGTTTCATTCCCCCGGAGAGTTCCCGGGGATAGGCCTCTTCATAACCCCCTAAACCAACTTTATCAATGTAAAACTGCACCTTCTCTCTTCTCAGATTCTTCGGTAAGCCTCTCGCCTCCAATCCCAATTCCACATTTTCTCGCACCGTAAGCCAGGGCAGAAGGGCAAAGTTCTGGAATATCATCGCCACCTTAGGATTTATCCCAATTACCTCTCTTGTGCCCAAGAGGACTTTACCGGTTGTCGGCGGTGTTAGTCCGGCGATGATGCGCAAAAGGGTAGATTTGCCACACCCAGATGGACCAACAATCATAACAAACTCCTCCTCCTCAATGGAAAGATTTATATCCCGAAGAACGGTAATATTCTTTTTATCCATAGAAAATGATTTGGAGATATCAATCAGTTGGAGAATTGTTCCCATTTATCCTTCAATAATATATTTCCTCTGCACTAAGTGATAGAGCCGGCGCCAGATAAATTTGTTTATGAGGGTTATTGATAGAACTAAGAATGTGAGGACAATCAGTATCTCCGATGGCGAGCCTTTTTTATAAGTAACCTCACTCAAAAGGGAACCGATGCCCAAGGTCTTAAACACTTGACCTTTGAATACGACATATTCCGAGACGATTAAGGCATTCCAACCCCCACCCCAACCAGTGATACTTCCGGTGATGATTGAAGGTAGTGCTGCCGGAATCAATAATTTGCGCCAGTAGGCAAAACCCTTTACCCCAAATCCCCTGACCGCCTCCTTTAAGTCCTGTGGCACGCCCTTAAACCCGGATATTACATTAAACAATATATACCACTGCATTCCGGTTAAGACCAAAAGGATAGAAGCCAGATTCATACTCGACACTGTTGATAAAACTAAAAGGACAATTATTGGGAAGAAGGCGGTTGCCGGGATACTCGCCAGAATAGAAGAGACCGGTATTAAAATCTTAGCCAACCCCTCTCTCTCCGCTATTAAAATCGCCACTGGAATTGTCCAGGCAAGGGCAATAGAATAGGCGACAAACAGCCGAAAAGCCGAGAGGATTAACCCAAAAGGAAGAGAAAGGATAATCTTTGGTGAAATAGAAGAAATATCTCGGGAGAGTGGTCGGATAAATTGGTATAATATAAGAGAACCCAAAAATAGAAGAACAAAATAGAAAAGATAGCGGAGAGTAATAATTAGTCGCTTCCTTATTCTAAGGATAAAAGAAAAGACCCGGTCACTTGCCCGGGATAACCTTTCCATCCAAAGAAGATAAGCCTTTGATACCACCAGACTCCGAAGAATTTTGGGGATTGGTGAGCGATGAGTAATGGTTCCGGTTACTTCATACTTATATATCTCCGCCCACTGGGCAAGTGGTCGCCAGATATAAATCTCCATTAAAGTAATTATTATAATAAGTAATCCTAATGCCAAAAAGAGCAAAGAATAATTCCCGTCTTCACTTGCCTGGTATATAATACTGCCAATCCCTGGTAGGCGATAATTTAAAGGACCAAGGCTTATAATCTCACAGGCCACTAAAAAATACCAGCCACCCGCCCAAGAGAGCATACTATTATAGACCAATTTTGGCACACAGGCGGGCAAAAGAAGTTTTTTTACCAAAAACCAATTTGAACCGCCAAAAGAGAAAATCGCCTCCTTTGCCTCCCGGGGAATGGTCGTCATCCCTTCATAAACACCAAATGCCATGTTCCATGCCTGACTGGTAAAGATTAAAAAGACCGAAGCCAATTCTATCCCAATCTCCCTTTTGCCGAAGATATTGATTAAAAATACCACCGCCACGGGGAAAAAACCTAAAATTGGCACCGACTGGAGAATATCCAAAACCGGCAAAAGAATTCTTTCCCGCCGAAGAGTTGATGCTGCATAATAACCATAAATAAGGGCAAAGATTAAAGAGAAAATATAGGCAAAAGTCATCCGGATAAGGGAGGCAAACATACTGGAGATAAGACCAAATGTAAAACTAAGACCAGAAATAAGCCCAACGAATAGAAGATATAAAGGCAGAGATAAAAGAGGTAAAAAGCGCATCCTGCGAGTTTACCAGAAGGAGAAAAATAGTCAACCCCGGTTAAAATCATTTTTGGGTATTCTCTAACGGAATTGACAATCACCTTTTTATCGGTAAAATGAGAATATAAGAAATCTCTAAATATATAAAGGTAAAATTATGGAAAAGATGAATCCAAAATACTTCGGGTTGTTAGCGCTGTGTGTAGTAATTCTAATCGGAATTGTATTGAAAAACGGGTGTGCGAAAAAAATACTTATCCCAATGGATTCTCCGCAACTTCCATTAAGAGGATTTTTTATGGGGATACTGCCTACAACTGCTCAAGGTCAGTCCATAGAGGATGCATATATCCAAGCCGCTCAGTACTCAGAATTCGTTCCGGTGTGGGGCAAGCCCACCCCATTCTACAACCTGGCAAATGACTTAAGTGGAAGTTGGGGGCAAATCTTTGTCAACCAACTCATCCGGCGCAATGGAATGTTTCCGATAATTCATCTCTCATTTATCAGTAGCGGAGTAACTCTTGTTACGCCGCCAGGAATGGAAAACACGACTTTAAGCGATCCCAAATGGAGAGCAGCATATAAGCAAGCAGCCCTTGATGTTGTAAAAACTATGCGCCCCCTATACCTATCATTGGGGAATGAAGTTAACCGGTGGTATGAAAAATATGGTGAAGATGGGCCCAACGGTTTTAGAAACTATGTCAGCCTCTATGAAGAAATTTACGATGCGGTTAAAAAACTATCTCCGGAAACAAAGGTGTTCTGCGTGTTTGTCAGAGAAATCGTTTCGGAAAACCGGGAAGCAGACTTAGAAGTCCTTCGCTTGTTCAATCCCAATAAACTGGATTTACTAATTTTTACCAGCTATCCGTATGCGCTGGGGAAAACTAATCCGGCAATGATTCCCGATGATTATTATTCAAAGGCCGTAGATTACATGCCCGGAAAAACATTGGGCTTCACTGAAATTGCTTGGGCATCACTTGCTGCGCTGGGCGGAGAACAGGCCCAAGCCGATTTTATTAGACAAGCAATCGGCCGACTCACTCGCGAGCGAGGAATAAATTTGCTGTTATTTGGTTGGCCCTGGCTCCATGATTTAAATGAAAACGATGCTGTTGGTTTGATCAAAATTGATGGGACGGAAAAACTCGGTTATAAAACTTGGAAAGATATATCAGGAAAGTAATTGCGTCATTAACCCATCGGCTGACAAACTAAGAGTCTGCAAGGAGGTGTATCGGGTCTTAAAAACAGGTGGCAGATTAGCAATTCAATCTTAAAATATGTTAATCCTCCATATTGATATGGATGCCTTCTTTGTCTCCTGCGAAATACTACGCAGACCTTCACTTATCGGAAAACCGGTAATTGTTGGTGGACCCTTAAAAAGAAGAGGGGTTGTCGCATCCGCTTCTTATGAGGCAAGAAGATTTGGTATCAAATCTGGTATGACAGTAGATTTTGCCCACCGTTTATGTCCGGAGGCTTTCTTCATTCAACCGGATTTCCCTTTTTATGAAGGATATTCAAAAAAAGTCCACCAAATCCTCTGTCGTTTCTCACCAATTGTGGCGATGACCTCAATTGATGAAGCCTACTTAGATATTACCGGAACCGAAAAACTATTCGGTGAACCTGGCGATTTGGGTAAAAAAATCAAAGAGGAGATAAGAAAACTTGGCCTGCCGTCAACCGTCGGGATTGCCAAAAATCCAACTTTGGCAAAGATTGCCACAAATCTGGCAAAACCCGATGGACTACTTTATATCCCAGCGGGCAAAGAAGATGAATACATTAGCCATCTGGATATTGAAATGATTCCGGGAATTGGCGAGAATACCGCCGTTGTGTTAAGAGATAAGGGAATAAAGACGATAGGAGATTTCTTAAAGATTGATATAAACATCTTAACCTCCATCATCGGCAAGTGGGCAAAAAACCTACGAGAAAACCTAACCGAAGAAAAAGGGTTAGAGATAAGAGGTGAGCCAAAATCAATAAGCCGGAATACCACCCTCCCCCGGGATACAAGAAACTTAGAATTCTTAGAATCGGTCCTCTACGAACTTCTAAGAGATGCCAGTATTGAATTGAGGGAATGGGGAAAGAAGGCAAGTATTGTAACTTGCCGGGTGCGATTTGCCGATTTTGCGACGATTACCCAGAGGCGAAAGATTTCACCAACCGATGCCCACCAGTTAATCTTTTGGGAGGCAAAGGAATTATTACACTCCTTAATTAAAAGGCAAAGCAAAAAGATTCGCTTGGTCGGGGTCGGGCTATCCGGATTTCAGAAATCGCCCTATGTTCAACTCTCCCTTTTTGAATTTCCGGAGAGGCGGCAGGCATTAAGAAGATTAAATAAAACCTTAGACCTCTTGCGAAAAAAAATGAAAGGAGACAAAGTTCAGGAGGGGAGAATTTTCCGCATCGCTGGCTAACGACACACCTTAAATGAGATAATAACTGAATTGAATAAAAAGCCGGTGGCGACCTACTCTCCCGTGCCGTTGCCAGCACAGTACCATTGGCCCTGGAGGGCTTAACTTCTCTATTCGGAATGGGAAGAGGTGTTTCCCCTCCGGTATTGCCACCGGCAAATCTTAAAGAATTGGCGGATAGTTTTAAGTCGCACAGCCGATTAGTCCCGCTCGGCTCAAAGCGTTACCGCTCTTACACCTGCGGTCTATCAACCCTGTAGTCTACAGGGGGCTTTTAGGGTATCACCGGTTACCCGGTAATACTCGGGAGACCTTATCTTGGGAGGGGCTTCCCGCTTAGATGCCTTCAGCGGTTATCCCTTCCGGACATGGCTACCCAGCGGTGCGGCTGGCGCCACAGCTGGTAGACCAGAGGTCCGTCCAACCCGGTCCTCTCGTACTAGGGTCAGCTTCCCTCAAGTCTCCTGCGCCCACGATGGATAGAGTCCGAACTGTCTCACGACGTTCTGAACCCAGCTCACGTACCGCTTTAATGGGCGAACAGACCAACCCTTGGGACCGACTTCAGCCCCAGGATGCGATGAGCCGACATCGAGGTGCCAAACCGGGCCGTCGATAGGGACTCTCGGGCCCGATCAGCCTGTTATCCCCGGAGTACCTTTTATCCGTTGAGCGATGGCCCTTCCACGCAGAGCCACCGGATCATTAGGCCCCACTTTCGTGTCTGCTTGACCCGTCGGTCTCGCAGTCAGGCTGGCTTATACCCTTACGCTCCACGCACGGTTACCGTCCGTGCTGAGCCAACCTTTGGGCACCTCCGTTACACTTTAGGAGGCGACCGCCCCAGTCAAACTGCCCGCCTGCCACTGTCCTTCAGTTGGCTAACAACTGAAGTTAGGATTCCAACAAATCCAGGGTGGTATTTCACCGTTGGCTCTGCCCTGACTGGCGTCAGGGCTTCATCGCCTCCCACCTATCCTACACAGAATTTGCCAAAACCCAATGACAAGTTGCAGTAAAGGTTCACGGGGTCTTTTTGTCCGATCGCGGGTAGGCGGCATCTTCACCGCCACTACAATTTCGCCGGGCTCCCCGTTGAGACACTGGCCCGCTCGTTACGCCATTCATGCAGGTCGGAACTTACCCGACAAGGAATTTCGCTACCTTAGGACCGTTAGAGTTACGGCCGCCGTTTACCGGGGCTTCGGTTGGAAGCTGCCCCTCCCTTACGGGAGGATGACCTCCTTCCTTAACCTTCCGGCACCGGGCAGGCGTCAGGCCCTATACATTGCCTTACGGCTTGGCAGAGCCCTGTGTTTTTGTTAAACAGTCGGCAGGCCCACTTCACTGCGGCCTTTTTAAGCTTTTGACCTAAAAAGGCACCCCTTCTCCCGAAGTTACGGGGTCAAATTGCCGAGTTCCTTAACGGGGGCTCACCCGAGCGCCTTTGGATACTCTCCTCGCCCACCAGTGTCGGTTTCCGGTACGGTCACCTTAATATCTGGCATAGAGGTTTTTCTCGGCACTTGGTCCGGCTGAGTTCGCCTCGGTTAAAAGGCTCCCCCTCGGAGCAAGGAATTACGGGTACGGATTTGCCTATACCCCATCCTTACTCCTTAGACCGCGTAAGCCAACACGCGGCTCAGCCATTCCTTATGCGTCACCCCATAGCTCATAACGATATTAGGGTGGCAGCCGAATGTTGACGGCTTTTCCATCACCTACGCCTTTCGGCCTCGGCTTAGGTACCGGCTAACTCTGGGCGGATTAACCTTCCCCAGAAACCCTTGGGCTTTCGGCGACCGGGTTTTTCACCCGGTTTAACGCTACTCATGCCGGCATAATCACTTCCGCCTCGTCCAGAAAGCCTTGCGGCCTACCTTCTCCCTACTACGGAACGCTCCCCTACCGAAACCCGATTTCTCAGGTTTCCTACGGCTTCGGTTCCAGGCTTAGCCCCGATAAATCTTTAGCGCGAAACCACTCGATTGGTGAGCTGTTACGCACTCTTTTAAGGATGGCTGCTTCTAAGCCAACCTCCCAACTGTCTAAGCGGTTTCACATCTTTTCCCACTTAGCCTGGAATTTGGGACCTTAGCCGGTAGTCTGGGTTATTCCCCTCTCGGCGATGGAGCTTATCCCCCACCGCCTCTTTCCCGGGATTGATGTGGTGGCATTCGGAGTTTGATTAGTCTCCCCCAGACAACGTCTGAGGTTGACTATTCAGTGCTCTACCTCCACCACAAAACTCCCGAGACTGCTCCTAAAAGCATTTCGGGGAGAACCAGCTATCACCTGGTTTGGTTAGCCTTTCACTCCTACCCACAGCTCATCCGAGGATATTGCAACATCCATCAGTTCGGACCTCCCTCTCGTGTTACCGAGAGTTCATCCTGGCCATGGGTAGCTCACCAGGTTTCGGGTCCAATCCCGGAAACTATGGCGCCCTATTCGGACTCGCTTTCGCTACGGCTCCACCAAATGCATTCACATTTGGTTTAACCTTGCTTCCGAGAAAGACTCGCCGGCTCATTATGCAAAAGGCACGCGGTCACCCAGCCTTTGAACCTTGCGGAACAAAGACCAGGCTCCCACTGATTGTAGGCACAAGGTTTCAGGTTCTATTTCACTCCCCGCCAGGGGTTCTTTTCACATTTCCCTCACGGTACTTGTTCACTATCAGTCAGTCAGTAGTATTTAGCCTTAGGAGGTGGTCCTCCCAGATTCCCGCAGGATTTCCCGTGTCCCGCGGTACTTGGGAACTTCACCGAAGAAGATGCCCCAGATTTTGCTTACAGGGCTTTCACCTTCTCTGGCTTGCCTTTCCAGGACAATTCAGCTATCCAGGGCATTTTTTCACTTCTCCGCTTCCCGACAGCCAGCGCGGTGAAGTCCCACTACCCTGCTCGGGCAACGGCTGTCGCCTTTGGCACCCGAGTCAGTTTAGGCTCTTCCCTTTTCGCTCGCCACTACTCAGGGAATCACGGTTGTTTTCTTTTCCTCCGGGTACTGAGATGTTTCACTTCCCCGGGTTCGCCCCATCGGTTGCCCGATGGTTACCGGATATAACTCCGGTACGGTTTACCGATTCGGGAATCGCCGGATCAAAGGTTGTTCGCACCTCCCCGACGCTTATCGCAGCCTACCACGCCCTTCATCGCCTCTGACTGCTGATGCATCCACCTTATGCCCTTATTACCTTAAAACTACCCGCCAATATCAAATTGTCCAAAGAACACTTATATTATAATATAATACCAAAAAATCCCGATTTGTCAAGAGGGAATAACCTAAAAACCCCAACTTTTTATATTAGAAAGGAGGGATTACTGCTTTTAAGTTGAATAAAATGAGCTTCTGAACCTCAGAAGTTAAGGACCTCTGGGCAAGAAATTAAAATTTAGGGAAACACTTTGAGCGGATTTTTACTCTATATTTAGATATGGGAAAAAGGCTAATTTTATTAAGTATAGTTAAATCAATAACTTATACTTTATACTTAGGAGGTAAAAATGAGAGGATAGAATAACTTAATTAAAAAGACCTAACCGCTTTTATCCTAACCAATCCACTTAGCACCGCAGGGGATTTTTCTTTTTGGAGGGGGGAGTGCTATAGGGGGTGCTATTCGGGATGGTATTAAATGCCCTATTCTCTACCCTATTCTCTTGCCTATTCGGAATTCTATTCTCTACCCTATTCTCTTGCCTATTGATAATCCTATTCTCTATCCTATTGAGAGTTCTATTCTCTATCCTATTGGGTATTCTATTCTCCGCCCTATTCGGGATGCTATTGGGGATGCTATTCTCTTTCCTATAAAGAGCCCTATTCAGAATCCTATTATTGGTTTCATTCTCATCGTAGTAAAGGTTAATATCCAGATTCTAATGGATAAAGTTTCCTGTGGGGAAACCTTTTTATCAGGTCATTTTGCCTTTAAGTTTTTGATTTTACAGGACTTATCGGATTTTTCCTTTCTTTTAGGGTATCGTTCCCTGGATGCCTTACCCTATCCCTTACTTAATGCCTTACTAGGGCTCTTACCCTATCCTTTACTCTATCCCTTCCTTAACCCCTTTCTCTGCCTCTTACTCTTGCCTTCTCTCTTACCCTTTCTCAGTGCCTTTCTCTATCTCCCTCTGATAGGCTCTCTGTTAGGTTCTCTAATCCTATCCCGGTGCCTATTCCTGAATTCCTCCCCAAACGGCTTAGAGGGTCGCCCCAAGCCCCTTCTCTAATTACTTTTTCGGCGAACTCTTGCAATTCTCAGATTTTTAAGTATAATAACCTTAACCGATGCCTTCTGCAAATACCGTGCGGTCAGGGATGTTAACAAAAGAAAAGGCAAAAGGAAATCTCTCCAAACTGATAGAAAAATTTAGAAGGGAATCAGAGACCGGCCGGATTAAAGACTATAACGAACCAGAAGCCAAAAACTCATTCATTGAACCGCTTCTGAAAGATGTCCTGGGCTGGGATGTGAATGACCGCAACGAGGTAAGCTTAGAAGAAAAGGTTTCTCGGGGCCGGGTTGACTATGGGCTAAAAATTGAAGGCAAGATTAAGGTCTTCATTGAGGCAAAACCACCAAAGGTTGATATAAACAAATATATTGAACAGGCGGTCGGATACGGCTACAACCGAAAAGGCGTCCCATTTGTTTTATTAACCGACTTTGAAGAATTGAAACTATTTGATGTGACAGTTAAGCCGGATTTACGAAACCCAAAAAGGGGTTAAAGATTGACTTAAAATGGGAAGACTATCTTGAAGAATTTGATATGATAAGTTATGGCTACTCTCCAAGGAATCGGTAATCAGAGGCGAACTTGATAAATTGCTTCTGGTAAAGCCAAAGGAGAGGCTTCCGGTTGATAAGGCAATCCTTTCGGACTTAAAGAGATGGCGGGAGGCCCTGGCAAAGGACATATTCAAAAATAACCAAGACCTCTTCCATTCCGGAAATATAGAAAAAATATAGAAAAGGATGCGGAATATCTCAAAGAGATAACCCAGCGGATTTTAGACCGGATTATATTTATCCGCTCCGGCGAAGACCGGGGTCTTATTCATAGACGAACCTTAAAAGAATTATTTGAAGAGAGAACCGAAACCGTTGGCTTGAATACGATGGTTTTTCTAAAAGAGGAGTTCAAGGTTTATAATATAATTTTTAACTCCGATTTATTTTTGATTCGGGAATGGGAGAATAATCTGGCAATTGATTTTAAGGTGATGAAGGAAATCGTCTTGGATACCTATAATCCCTATCAGTTTGATGTCATCCCGATTGATGTTTTAGGTAATATCTATGAGCAATATCTTGGCTATACAATTAGATTAACCGACCATACCGTCAAATACGAACTGAAGCCTGATGTCCGAAAAGCCGGTGGCGTCTATTATACACCAGAATATATCGTTGACTATATTGTTAAGAATACTGTCGGTAAGTTACTCAAAGAACTTGCGCCCAAGAAGATAAAGAGGTTAAGAATCTTAGACCCGGCTTGTGGCTCCGGCAGTTTTTTAATTAGGGCCTATGAAGAGATGCTCAATTATTATAGAAATCAGAAGAAATCTTCCTCTGATTCCTATTCGGGAGGCGGTAGTTATCCTCTTTTATTAAAGGATAAAAGAGAGGAATATTCAGAAGAACCCAACCCACGCCTGACGATTGAAGAGAAGAGCGAAATCTTACGGAATCATATCTTCGGGGTTGACATTGATGAGCAGGCGGTTGAGGTGACAAAACTCTCTCTAATGTTAAAGATGCTGGAAGGGGAATACGGGCTTGTTTCCGGGCGGATGGTTTTGCCGATGCTTGATAAGAATATAAAATGCGGCAACTCTTTAATCTCGGGCCGTCCCTTAGAATTAAAGAAATATTTCGGTGATGACTGGTATAGAGTTAAGCCATTTAATTGGGATGAAGAATTTAGAGAGATAGTGGAAGAAGGCGGCTTTGATTGCGTAATTGGCAATCCACCGTATGGTGCAGCACTTTCAGAAAATGAAAAGAGATATATAAAAGATAAATATGAGACCCAAACCCAAGATTCGGCGGCATATTTTTTAGAATTGGCTTGGCGACTAAGCAAAAATAGGATTGGTATGATTGTCCCTAAAACAATCACATTCTATTCGGCTTGGCAAAGCATCCGTGAGTTCCTTTTAAATAAATCTACCTTATATGCTCTACTTGATTCTGGAATAACATTTGAAGAAGCAAATTATGAACAAATAGTCCTTTGTTTTGAAAAGAGACATAGGAAGGGAACAGAAGTAGTGATTCAGAAAGCCGAGCCTGTGAAAAGATATAGAGAAGTGAAAGATATTGTGGATGATGGCATTGTTCCGAGTGAGTACCAAAAAATTGCTTCTGTAATTATTTTTAGGGGATTGTCAAAAGGGGAACAAAAGGTTATAGAAAAAATTTTTCGTAACTCCATTCCTCTGGGTAAAATCTGCGAAGATTGTTTCCGAGGATTGTATATTCCGGACAGCGAGAAAATGATATTAAAAAGAGGGAAATGGAGATTCATTAACAAGGTGCCGGATGTCCAACGCTACCGAATTGATAAAATAAAGATGATAGACATTTCGCATAATGAAAAATATTTAACTCGTGCGAAAAGAATTTTACAGCCAAGGATATTTTTCAAGGTTTTGCGGGGAGAAAGGCTTATTGCTTATCCCGATGTCAAAGGTGAATATTTAACGACGGAAAAACTTGTAAACTTTATAATTAAGAAAGATTCAAAGTATTCGTATGGAGCCCTTGCCGGTATTATAAATTCAAAAGTCCCTTCATTTTATATCCAACGAATATTGTTTAGCCGAACGACGGAAACCTCTCGGGTTATGGACTTAATCTATTCCCAACATATTCCTATTCCAAAGATTGATTTCTCTAACCCGGCCGAAAAGAGACTCCACGATGACCTGGTGGCTTTGGTGGATGTGACGCTGGAATTAAATAAGAAAATCCCGACCGCCCGAGGCAGTGAAAGAGATCAAATCCAAACACAGATTGAAAGGACGGATAAGGAAATTGATGAAATAGTTTATAGGTTGTATAATATTACGGATGAAGAAAGGAAAATCATTGAAGGGAAGACTTAATTAGTAATACATATCAATAAGGCCGATTAAAATGAAAAACATACAAAGTAGCAAGCGAATAGCCTTTACCCAACACGCCCAGGATAAGTTAGCACGTTTACAAAAAGTTGGAATTACCCGAGCAAAAGTCTTGACCAATGTTAAAAATCCCGGTAAAATAGTTAAAGGTTATATGGGCCGAAAAATTGTGCAGTGTAAACTTACCGAAGAATTATTAAAAAGAATTGTTTATGAAGAAATTTTAATAATCACTATTTACCCTTGTGAAAGGAGGCGATATGAAAGTCAGATATGATGGGAAAGGAGACACATTAGATATACTCCTCTCCTCGGCTCAGATTTATAAAGCCGAAGAATACGGTATGGTGATAATAAACTACGATAAGAATGGGAAACCAGTGGAAGTTGAGATACTGAACGCGAGTAAATTTTTAGGCGGACTTGTCCAGGGAATCGCCGAGGCGAAACCGGCAACGAAGGTCGTTGAGGTTAATTTGAAGTAGGACAAACCGATTTTGCCAATTCCGAAGAAAAGAAAATGCATGATGATTTATGAAGTTGACTAATAAGATGCTTGCCTTAAATTAATGTGATTTAGGATTTTATCAGTATTTATCTGTGGTGGGTTCTTTACTCAACGACGACGCTTTTTGCTAAATGGCGGGGTTTGTCAACATCACAGCCACGCAAGACGGCAATATGGTAGGCGAGTAATTGTAGGGGTATGATGGAAATCAAAGGGGAGAGAAAATTCTCGGTCGGCGGGAGGAATATTTGATAATCAGCCAGTTCCTTTATTCTTTCATCCCCCTCTTCGGCAATGGCGATGATTGTCCCACCCCGGGATTTTACTTCGTTGATATTGGAAATCATCTTCTCATAAAGGGCATCCCTTAAGACGATGGCCACGACCCCAACCTCTGGACCCAAAAGGGAAATCGGTCCGTGTTTCATCTCACCCGCCGGATAGCCAGTGGCATGGATATAAGAAATCTCTTTTAGTTTTAACGCCCCCTCTAAGGACTGAGGATAATTTATCCCACGCCCCAGAAATAAAAAATCCTTCCGATAATAATTCTTTATCGCAATCTCTTTTATCTCCCGGTCCATTTTTAATACCTTTTCCATCTTGGCGGGAATCTCCTGCAAAGCGGAGATTATCGAGTTAAATTTTCCTTCATCCAATACCTTCCGCCTCTTCCCAAAATATAAAGAAAGAAGTAGTAAGGTAAAGAGTTGGGCAGTATAGGCCTTGGTTGAGGCAACCCCAATCTCCGGTCCACAGTTTATGTAGATGGTCGCATCGGATTCCCGGTCAATTGAGCTGCGCTTGACATTGATGATTGATAATACCTTTATCTCTTTACTCTTAAGGTTACGGAGGGCAAAGAGGGTGTCAATTGTCTCACCAGACTGACTGATACTAATCCCTAAGGTATTTTCCTTAAATAGTATCTCACGGGTGGCTAATTCTGAGGCAATCTCCACGGTGGTCGGGATTTTGGCGAAGGTCTCAAAGTAATCACGACCAATCAGCCCGGCGTGATAGGAGGTGCCGCAGGCAAAGATTAAGATTCGGTCTAATTTCTTTATCTCTTCGGGTAGGATTCTGGTCTCGGGGTCTAATAATAAATCGTTGGTCGGCAGAATCCGGCGGCGGATATTTTCTTTAAGGACATTTGGTTGTTCAAAGATTTCTTTTCGCATGTAGTGGCGGTACTTCCCCTTGGTAATTGCCTTCGGTGAGATATCAACCTTGCGGGGCTTTTTGCTAATCTTCTCACCCTGGAAGTTGTAGAAGGTAATCTTGTCTCTCTCCAGGGCGCAGATTTCAAAATCATCAAGGATGAACATCTCTTTTGATATGCCGATGAGCGCCAGGATATCGGAGGCAATTACCTTATCACCCCTGGAAAATCCAACAAGCAGAGGGGAGCCTAATTTCGCCCCAACGAGAATTGGTTCTCGTCGGGAAAGGGCCAAAATGGCATAGGTTCCCTTCAAGTGCCTAACGGTCTCTTGGAGAGCGGCGAGGAGACTTTTCTCCGGGGAGTATTTTTCTAAGAGGTGGGCGATGACTTCGGAATCGGTATCACTCTTAAAGATGTGCCCCTCTTTTAAGAGCTCCTCTTTTAATTCCCGGTAGTTTTCAATTATCCCATTATGGACGATAGCGATTTCGTTTTGGCAGTCGGTTAACGGATGGGCATTCTCTTCTTTTACCGCTCCGTGAGTTGCCCAACGGGTATGACCAATCCCAATATTGCCCTCAAGGTTTTTGGGCAGCGGACGTTCGCTTTCCCGTGCCAAAAGGATTGATTTTAACTTCGGTAGCCGACCAACGGTTTTAACTACCTCTAAGGAAGAAGAAAGGGATGTCTCCTCTTTTCTTATCGCCAGTCCACAGGAATCATAACCGCGGTATTCCAACCTTTCTAAGGCGACCAAGATTACCTCTTTGACATCCCTTTCACCAAAATAGCCGACTATGCCACACATAAGAGGGCAAGAAAAGCAATCATTTCTTTGCTTGCTTTTGGACTGGGGTTTGACCTTGTAATGCCGAGGAGAATTCGGTCAGGATAAAATCCCGCAACATTTCAAATACCTTCCGGTGTCGGGAGCAGATGATAATCCGGACAATCGGTTCGGTTGAGGAGTATCGGAGGTGAAAAAAAGAACTTTCATCTCCCAGCCAGAACCCATCCAGTAAATTTTCTTTAACCGAAGTCGTTGCCGAAAGAATTTTTAAGGCCCCCTCTTTTAATTTATCTTCCCTTATTGATTGGGAGATAGGGAAGGAAAATTTCTGGATGGCAAAGCGGGGAAGTTCTTTGGCAACAAAGGAGAGGTTTTTGCCTTCGGAAAGCATCGCCAGGATGATGAGCGTAGCCAGGATACCATCTCGGGTAAAATTTATATCACGGATAATCACACCGCCATTTCCTTCACCGCCCACTTTTGCCTCGCGCCTTATCATCTCCTCAATCACATTCCGCTCGCCGACTTTTGTCCGATAACAGGGACAGCCGTGTTTCTTCGCCACGGCATCAACCGCCAAGGAGGTGGAGAGATTGGTGACGACCGGGCTTTTTATTCGGGAGAGAAAAAACTCCAAGACCAAAGGTAGGGTTAATTCTTCTCCCCAGGCCCTTCCTTCTTCGGAGACAAACGAGACGCGGTCACCGTCCGGGTCAAAGGCAATGCCTAAGTTTAGCTCCTTTTCTAAGACAAATTGTCTTAATTTATAAAGATTTTTTGGGGTTGGCTCTGGGTCGCGGGGGAAGTTTTTAACTAAATTGCTATAAGGGAAGACGGGCATACTTACACAACCGATACGTTCTAAGAGTTTATCAACGATATGATAGGTAGCACCGTTTACCGCATCAACCCCGCAGGCGAATCGCTTAAACTTTAAGCCGGAAAAAAGGTCCGCCGATAAGATTTTATCAATGTAAGTATCAAGGAGTTTCGGATGATAATCCGCCACCGGATTACCTCTCTTCTTTGGTTTTGAATTCTTCTCAGCTAATTGCCTTAACTTTTCAATCTCGGTTGAGGAAAGAAAGAGCCCATCAGGACCAACAAACTTCAGTCCATTATACTCAATTGGATTGTGGCTGGCTGTGATGACAATCCCCCCGGTAAATTTCTGTTCTCGGACCAGGAAGAGCAGAACTGGCGTCGGGGCGATTCCTAAGTTAATTACCTCGCCTCCTTGGGAGGAGATACCAGCGATAACCTCCGGTAAAAGGATATTTCTTGATGGACGGGTATCGGTGGCGACGAGATAATTCCCTGGACCTAATAATTGGGTGAAGGCACCGGCATAACGAAAGAATAGAGAAGGGGTTTCCTTTTCGTCAATTAGGACGCGCAACCCCGAGGCTGAGAGTATAATCCCTTCCATAATAATCTATTTAAACAAAAATAAGAAAATAGTCAACTATATTATTAAAATGCAAACTAAAGAGAAAAAACCGAATCGTTGTTTTCCGGAAAGGACCGACCGCCTTATTATACCT
>Ga0209102_1000896_pt1 | contig 17664 bp, 17 predicted proteins | sample ConPoolayeHmetaG_FD_185483 | JGI IMG/M metagenome (GOLD analysis project Ga0209102, IMG submission 185483) | Hot spring microbial mat communities from California, USA to study Microbial Dark Matter (Phase II) - Cone Pool mat layer H metaG... ...
GTCAAGAAAGGTTTTCGGAGAGTGATTGATGTCCTTGATCTGGGAAAATATGCTAAAGCGAGGACCTAGATCGGGAATTTCCAAAAGGATAGGGAAGAGCTAGAGTTAGAGAGGTCTTATCAATTGGTTCATGATTACTTTTAAGCAATTAAGCCTCTCAATTTTGAAGGTAGAATACAAATGGATTTAACTCCATCTAGCAATTTTGGGACATTGCCAAAGATTAAATCAAGGAGCTAGACCTTCTCTTAAAGAAGAGGGGAAGATAAGATAATGGATTGAGATGAGGAGTCCCAGGAGTCCTATAAAGAAGAAGGGTGAGCTGATTCCGAATCTATCAGCAATTATTCCATTAAAGAGTGAAACGAGCGCACCTGCAATCATCTGCACGTTAGCGGCGAGGCTAAAAGCCTGAGCCTGTGACGGTTCAGGTGTCTTGTTTCCTACAGAGGACTGGAGGGCAGGATAGAGACATGCTCCAAACAAGAAAAGGTTGATTAAAGCTATTTCGAGACTAATTGCTCTGCCGAGGAGAAGAAGGAAGAGCCAAAAAGAGCAACAAGAGTTATCCTCCTTCTCCCTACCACCCTGCTCAATAAGCCAAACAAAAAGGAGACAATTATCCCTGTCCCAATCAATGCCGCAAGATAGAAGCCTGTATAAGTCATTGAAAAGCCAAATTTATGGTTGAGAAGGGGGGGAGCAAAATAGACTGTTGTCACCCAGCCAATTCCTCCAAAGATAAAGCCAGGGATGAAGTGATGGATCGTTTTTAGGGTAGCCAACCTGGATGAAAGATTGTATTTAACCCTCAATCGACTCCTTGTCCTTGTTTTCGCGACGAGAAGGAAGCTTATCGAACCCAGGATAAAGACTAAAATAGACCACAATATAAGCGGAGCCTTCCAGGTTTTCGTCTGGGCAAAATATCCAGCTGAGATAAAAGCAAGAAATACTCCCAGATTTCCTGACCCTCCCTGGATTCCCATGGCAGAATCAATCAACTCTGCTGGATGAGTCTTAGAAACCCAGGTAATTCCCACCGAATGATAGAAGGGATTGAAGGCCCTCATAAAGAAATAAAAGAGAGCAAGGAAGAAAAACGATCTTTATAGGGAGATGAGGAAGATTGAAAACCGATGCCTGCATAACTCAAGAAAAGAAGATGTTTGTATTCAAATCTGTTCGATAGAGGAACTAAAAAAACTTGAAATAGAAAAGTTGTAAGCAGTCCTAAATTAGAAAGAATACCGATACGGGAATAGCTGGTGATTATGAATTGATGAGTATAAAGAAGAGGGAAAATCATGGACACAGTCACAGTAGAGGCATTGTTAAAGGCATGGAAGAGAGAGCCTGAGAAGAGAACTCTCTTCTTCAAAATTACTTCTGAAGAATTTTTCCTGGGCTCAGCATATGAGTTTACTCTTTTTTCAGCAAGCCTCTTCTCTTTAATTCTTTTTAAACTCAATTTATCTAAGAAGCCAGAAAACCCCAGGCTTTCAAGCCTGGGGATGAATGGCACACGGAACGAAGCCAGCAAAGCTGGCGGAGTGGAGGCAAATCCGGCATAATCTGGTTATGGCCAGATACACAACCGGAGCCCATACGAGACATCGGCTTCAATGTCATTCGCGATCAGACAAGGAAGCCATAACCAGATTATGTCAGAGGGCCGATACCCTGGGCTTTAGCCCAGGGTGTGGCTTCATTACTCACTGTTCTTCAAGGATTAACACAGGGTACCCATCTTTTATTAGTCTTTCAGCTATCTCCTGAGCATGATTGAGATCCCTGGCTTTTATTCTCACTCTGTAATATCTATATAGAGAAGTATCGAAAATTGAAAGATAAACTCCCATGTATTTGGAAGACAAATCCTTTTTCAGATTTTGAGCGTTTTTCTTTAGGATGAACGCCCCAACCTGAACTGAGTATTCCTGCTTCTGTTTCTTGAAGGAAGTATCTTGAAGGACATCTATCCTTACAGGGACAATGCCGCAACCTATCATATCCAGAAGCCTAGCTGCGGCGTAGGAAAGGTCGATGATTCGCCCCTTGACAAAAGGTCCTCTATCGTTAATGCGCACCGTAACCGACTTTCCATTTTGAAGATTTGTAACTATGACGTATGTCCCAAAAGGAAGAGTCCTGTGAGCAGCAGTCAAATCATACATGTTGTATATTTCTTTACTTGAAGTTCTTTTTCCGTGGAAATCACCTCCATACCAGGAGGCAAGTCCAACCATGGAGGGGGTCGCCGATATTCTTCCTGTCCTCGCACAGCTTGCTAAAAAAATGATAAGCAGGGAGAGTGAGAAAAAGAAAATTGTTTCCTTTCTTTTTCCCGTTTTGAAAAATATTGAATCAATTTCTTTAAAAGGGAAAAAATTAAGTGCCATTTTGCCAGAGTTTATTCTTTCGCCGAACGGGAATTAAGATGGATTGAATATTTATTTTCTTATGAAATAAAATTAGGCTTATTTTTCCGAGAATCATGTTTCCTAAAAAGATTATATATTTTCTTCCCGCAATTTTATATTACCTTTTTATTTTTGTTCTCTCTTCCTTATCTCCACCTATTAAATATAAATTTCCTCATTTAGATAAATTCTTTCACTTCTTTGAATTTTTAGGTCTCTCTCTTCTTCTTTGCCTTGGTTTTTTCAAGAGCTTGAAATCCTCATCGTGGATTAAGTCAACTCTTACTCTTTTAAGCTCTATTTTTCTTGGCTTTCTTGATGAATTCCATCAGCTTTTTGTTCCGCAGCGAAGTTTTGATTTTCTGGACATGGTTGCTAATTTTTTGGGAATCATGGCAGGGATTTTTCTCTACCTCTCTTTATCCTCTCCTCCTAAGTCAAAATCTTTAAAGGAGTTCTAAGAGTCTTTCCTTCAGAAACTTGAAGGCATCTTTTGGGTTTGAGCTAAAAGAAAAGAGATTGATATCTTCGGGTAAGATTGTGCCGTGTTTGATGAGGGCTTCGAAGTTTATTATTTCTCTCCAGTATTTCTCACCGTAGAGTAGGATGACGATGTGATCTTTACAGATTTTTCCCGTTTGGACGAGGGTCAGAGTCTCAAATACCTCATCCAGAGTTCCAAATCCTCCAGGGAAGGCTACCACTGCCTTTGCCTTATAGACCAGCCAGAATTTTCGCATGAAAAAATAGTGAAAAATGAAAGAAAGTTCAGGGGAAATATAAGGATTGGGATATTGTTCATGAGGAAGGGAGATGTTCATTCCGATAGATTTCCCTCCTGCACGATGAGCCCCTCGATTGGCCGCTTCCATGATTCCCGGTCCTCCCCCTGTGCAAATGACGAAATTCTTCCCTTTAGGCTTTAATTTGATAGCCCACTTTACTAGCCTGTAGGCAAGTTCTTCTGCTTCCCAGTAGTATCGGGTAAGGAGCGAGCCCTTTTTTCCAGGATCTGCTTTAGATGAGCCTAGAAAAAGGATGGTTGTGTTGACTTTGAGCTTATTCAATCTTTCTAGAGGCTCGAGATACTCACTCAAAATCCTTATCGTCCTGGCTCCACTCGAACCTAAAAAATCGAGATTCTGGTATGCTTTTTGCGGTTGATAGACTTTTCCCATTTCACTCCTCTTTTCCAAAGGTTAAAATTTTATCCTATTTAAATACCTCGGACAAGGAATTTAGGATTAGCGAGATTCTTTTGACTTAATCCCTCTCCTATGCTATCTATAATAACCATTGACAAAAAAAGTGAAAAGTTCTTTCTATTTACTCCAGGAAGGTATTTACTGGGGAAGAATTATTCTCGTGGGACTCGATTCTTCGGGAAAAAAAGTCATCGTTTGTTATGCTCTCACCGGAAGGTCCTTTTTAAGCCAGGCTAGAAGGCTTGAGAAAAAAGGAAAAATGGTCTGGGTCAGGCCTTTATCCGGGAAGAAATTAACCAGGATAAAAAAAGAGAGTCTTCTTTCTTATCCCGCAATTATCATCGGAGACGGAGTTGTCGTTTCCAACGGAATCCAGAGCTTTGATATTTTCAAAAATTTTAAGCGCAAAAAGAGTCTTCTGGAAATTCTTTCGGCTTCTCTCCTCAACTGGAGCTATGAACCTGATTACCCGATTTTTACGCCGAGAATCGCAGGCTGTGTTCATCCTGAGGGAAAGGCTGCATTAGGATTAGTGAAAAGAGCAGTGAATGGCTCAACGCAGAGGAGTGTTTTTGAAGTTCCCCTCTTACCAGGAAAAGGATTCATGATTGCTACCTATGATGGAAGAGAGGGGGACGAACCCCGTTCGTTTAAAGGAGAGCCTCTCCCAGTTGAAATCTACGAAGAGGGAACAGAACATGTGGCCAGAGCCTTATATGAAGCGTTAAAACCCAGGCCAGGTGCCAAAGATTTGAGAATCGCTGTTTGTTGTGTTTTTTTCGCCCCGGGGAAGGCGGACTTCTTTATTTTAAATAGATTCGAGAGTGAAGGCGGTAAAGATGAAGAAAATTGATAAGGCTTCGCGTTTACAATATAGAACCAAGGTGAAGGAAGATTTTCCGGAAGAAATCGTTTTCCTCGGCAAAAGATTTTCGAAAAAGATTTCCATGAGATATGGAGAAAATCCAGGCTATCCCGCAGCCTTTTATGTTGAGGAGGGTGCTTCTGGGCCGAACATGGCCGGGATGAAAGTCTTACAGGAAGGGACAAAGGGGTTGAGCTATATAAACATAGGAGACATGGACTTAGGACAGAGATTAATCAGGAAATTGACTTCTATTTATAGAGATAAATTAATCTGTGTCACGGTTAAGCATGAAATTCCGAGTGGCGTGGCAATGGGAGATAAGCCTGGAGAGGTCTTCGAAAAGGCATGGAACTCTGACCCCCTCTCAAACTTCGGGAGTGTTGATGTCTTCAACTACAAGATAGATAGAGAAGTGGCTGAGGCATTGATAGAAAGCAGGAGGAATGTGGAAGTAGTTTATGCACCCGATTATACGGATGAAGCACTCGAGATTCTGGGAAAAAGAGAAGTTTTAAGGGTAGTGAAGATGGAGTATGCGCTTGATGAACCTGCAGTGGATAGCGGACTCGAATTTAAAAGAGTCGCCGGAGGTCTCCTCCTCCAGAAAAGGTTTGATTCAAAGATTGTCTCTCCCCACACCATTGATGTAGTCTCAGAAAGGAAGCCCTCAGAAGAAGAAATCGAAGCCGCCATATTCAACTGGAATGTCGCCTGTTTCACCAGGTCAAATGCGGTCGTCATCGGTAAGTGCGATAAAGTCCACGGGATTGGCTCGGGTCAGAGAAGCCGCATAGACGCCGCTGAAAACGCCATCCGATTTTCAAGAAGAGGGTATGGACCCGAGGGATGCATCATGGCCTCAGACGCATTCATGCCTTTTCCAGATGTCGTTGAACTCGCCGCTTCAAATGGAATAGTGGGGATCATCTATCCTCTCGGATCCATAAGAGATGAAGAAATAATTTCCAGGGCAGACGAACTCGGACTTTCCATGATTATCACTAGAAAACCGTCGGAAACAGAAAGTGAGAGATGTTTCCTTCACAGATAAGAAATAGAAAAAATGGCAAATAAATTTAGAATAAGCCTACAAAAAATAGTTATTTAATTGAGGGCTTTAATGGTCTATAATAAAATCCTTTTTAAACAAAAAGGATTAAGAATCTTAATAAATCTTTCATATCATGTTTAGGAGGAATAATGAAACAAGTAACAGTGGAAGAGTTGTTAGCAAAGGCTGAACAACCCTCCAAAGATGCATTAAGGCTTCATCCATTTTACAGGGGAAAAATTGAGGTCATTCCCAAGTGTCGAATAAAGAGCTTTGATGACTTCGCCATCTGGTATACTCCAGGAGTTGCTGCACCCTGCAAGAAGATCCATGCGGATAAGGAGAAGGTCTACGAGATGACTAACAAATGGAATTTTGTGGCCGTGGTCTCTGATGGTTCACGAGTGCTGGGGCTGGGTGATATCGGCCCTGAAGCAGGGCTTCCTGTCATGGAAGGAAAGGCGCTCCTCTATAAATACCTTGGCGGAGTGGATGCCTTCCCCATCTGTCTCAACACAAAGGATGCAGATGAGCTTATCCAGGCAGTGAAGTGGATTCAGCCCACTTTTGGAGGAATCAACCTTGAAGATATTTCTCATCCCAAGTGCTTTTACGTTCTCGATACCCTGAGGAAAGAAATGGAGATTCCAGTCTGGCACGATGACCAGCAGGGCACCGCTTGTGTCACAGTGGCAGGGCTGATAAATGCAGTCAAAATAGTCCATAAGAGGATTGAAGACATAAGAGTTACTTTGATTGGAGCAGGGGCAGCAAATATTGCCATTGCACGCCTCATCATTCACATGGGGGTTAAGCCCGAAAACATCATTGCTGTCGACTCAAAGGGAATTCTCCACCGCGACAGGGGAGATAGGGAAACGTTGATGACAAAGTACAAGGAGAAATGGCATCTCTGTGAAATAACAAATCCCCGAGGAATAAAAGGAGATATCAAGGAAGCCATGGAAGGTGCAGATGTAGTGATTTCTGCCTCAAAACCCGGACCCGGCGTGATAAAAAAGGAATGGATTGAAACCATGGCAGAGGATGCGATTATCTTCGCAGAGGCAAACCCCATACCTGAAATCTGGCCCTGGGAGGCAAAAGAAGCGGGAGCAAAAATCGTGGCTACAGGAAGGTCTGATTTTCCTAATCAAGTTAATAATTCCCTCGGGTTCCCAGGAATATTCAGAGGCGCACTCGACATCAGGGCCACAAAAATTACAGATGAAATGTGTATCGAAGCTGCCAAAGAGCTGGCAAAGGTCGCTGAAGATAAAGGCTTAAGCGAGGATTACATAATCCCCAACATGGAACAATGGGAAGTATTCCCGCGAGAAGCAGTTGCCGTGGGGACAAAGGGAATAGAGCAGGGAGTGGCAAGGGTGAAAGCCAGCAAAGAGGAAAGATTCAAGAGGGCAGAGGAAATAATCCGTAAAGCAAGAGAAGAAGTTCAGGCTTTGATGAGAGAAAGCTTCATCGTCGACCCGGATGAAAAATAGAAGATGAAAAATAGAAAAGGAATCTCTTGAGGTAAATCCTTTCGATAAGTAAAAGGTAGTTCGAAGAAGCCTTTCCCCCTGAAAAGGCGAAGAGAAGCCAAAATAAGATTTTTTTTCAAAAAACTTGACAAAATTCTACTCATATTTTATATTTAATATATGCTTAGATAATAAGGAGGTTAAAGATGGCAAAGATAATTGGCATTGACCTTGGAACCACAAATTCTGTTGTCGCTATCGTTGAGGGAGGAGACCCTGTAATCATCCCCAATGAAGAAGGAGGAAGAACGACTCCTTCTGTGGTAGCCTTTACTGAGAAAGGCGAGAGGCTTGTGGGGCAGGTCGCCAAGCGACAGCGAATCACAAACCCTGAAAACACGATTTATTCGATAAAAAGATTCATGGGGCGACGCTATGATGAGGTACCAGACGAAATCCGTCAGGTTCCTTACAAGGTCACCAAGGCACCAAATGGTGATGTAAGAGTCGAAGCACACGGCAAGAAATATTCTCCCCCTGAAATCTCAGCCATGATTCTGCAGAAGCTTAAAAAGGCGGCTGAGGATTATTTGGGAGAGAAGGTGGAGAAGGCAGTAATCACCGTGCCTGCTTATTTCAATGATAGCCAGAGGAAGGCAACAAAAGATGCAGGCACGATTGCAGGGTTGGAGGTGGTGAGAATAATAAATGAGCCCACGGCTGCAGCGCTTGCCTATGGGATGGACAAAAAGAAAGACCAGACAATTGCTGTCTATGATTTTGGAGGAGGGACCTTTGATATTTCCATTCTTGAGGTGGGTGAGGGAGTAGTCGAGGTGAAATCCACAAATGGGGACACTCACCTTGGCGGAGATGACATCGACCAGAGGGTTCAAGAATGGATTGTTACGGAATTCAAGAAAGAGACAGGGATTGACCTTACTCAAGACAAGATGGCTCTTCAGAGGTTGAAAGAGGCTGCTGAGAAGGCCAAGATGGAACTTTCTACCACTCTCGAAACAGAAATAAACCTACCCTTCATCACTGCCGATGCTTCAGGCCCAAAGCATCTACTGATGAAGTTAACCCGAGCGAAGCTCGAACAGTTGATGGAAGACATCATCCAGAGAACAGTAGGCCCCTGCAAACAGGCTCTTGCTGATGCCAATCTGCGACCAGAAGATATAGATGAAGTTATCCTGGTTGGAGGGTCAACCAGGATTCCGAGAGTTCAGCAGCTGGTGAAAGAGCTTTTCGGGAAAGAGCCTCATAAAGGAGTAAACCCTGATGAGGTGGTGGCTGCAGGTGCGGCAATCCAGGGAGCAGTCCTTGCCGGAGATGTGAAGGATGTCCTCCTCCTAGATGTAACTCCTCTCACTCTGGGCATTGAGACTCTAGGAGGGGTGTTCACCAAGATGATTCCTCGTAACACCACTATCCCTACCCGAAAGACGGAGATATTCTCCACAGCTTCTGATAACCAATCGAGTGTTGAAATCCATGTTCTTCAGGGAGAAAGAGAGATGGCTGCCTACAACAGAACTCTGGGTCGCTTTCATCTGGACGGAATTCCACCTGCACCCCGTGGTGTCCCCAAGATTGAGGTTACTTTCGACATCGATGCCAACGGCATTCTACATGTTTCGGCAAAGGATTTAGGCACAGGAAAGCAACAGGCTATTACTATCACCGGGCACAGTGGTCTGGATGAAAAAGAGATAGAAAGAATGGTTAAAGAGGCAGAAGCACATGCCGAAGAGGATAAAAGGAGAAGAGAGGTGGTTGAGGCCAAGAACCAGGCTGACCAGATGATTTACACTCTCGAGAAGCTGATGAGAGAAAACAGAGATAAAATCCCTGAAAGCGAGGTAAAGCGTGTCCAGCAAGAGATTGAAAACACCAAGCGAGCCGTCGAAAGCGATGACCTGAATCGGATAAAACAGGCAATGGAGTCTCTTTCTCGAGCCTCTCATAAGCTGACAGAAATGATGTACCAACAAGCTACCCGGCAGCAGTCTGAGTATGGTCAAGGAGCGCATGCCTCTTCATCTGGGACCACTTCTGGTGGAAGCTCAGAAGAAGAAGTAATCGATGCAGAAGTCGTGGATGAAGATAAAAAATAATTCGGAGTTAATCTAGATTAGGATAAAAACAGACATTCCCTATGAGATGGGATAGAGCATGGAAAAAGACTATTATCAGATTTTAGGAGTCTCAAGGAATGCATCCCTTCAGGAAATAAAGAAGGCATACCGCAAGCTCGCGCGTAAATATCATCCCGATCTCAACCCGGGAGATAAGAGTGCTGAGGCAAAGTTCAAAGAAATTCAGGAAGCATACTCAGTCCTCAGTGACCCTAGAAAAAGGAAGCAATATGACCAGTTCGGTTATGCAGGTGATGTTCCGCCTGGTGCTTCTTCAGCCCATACCTACACTTCAGGCTTTGAGGGTTTTGACTTTTCGAGTTTCGGCACACACTCCTTCCGGGACTTTTTCGAGAGCATCTTCGGCAGGACTTCGGCTAAGGCGAGAACTCGAGTAGAAAGAGAAAGGGGTGAAGACCTTCACTACACGATGAGAGTCGGTTTCATGGATGCCATAAATGGAGTGAAGACGAGGATAAGGTTGAATCGAAAAGTTTCCTGTCCTTCCTGTCATGGTCAGGGATACCTACCAAGAGGTGGTGAGCAGGTCTGCCCTTCATGCCAGGGGAGTGGACAGAAGGTACTCCAGAGGGGTTTCATGAAATTCTCAACTCCTTGTCCCTCATGCGAGGGGAGTGGTGTGACTCCAGGCGAGGTGTGTCCCGCATGTCACGGCTCAGGCCTTGTGGAAACTACTGAACTTGTGAGTGTCAGAATCCCGGGTGGAGTCGACACCGGCTCAAAGGTCCGTATTCCTGGAAAAGGAAACCAGGCTCCCCAGAACGGTATCTCAGGCGATTTATTCATCACCATTGAAGTCGAACCCCACCCTCTCTTCAAGAGAGAGGGTTCAAACATCTACCTCAAGGTTCCCATCACCGTGACTGAAGCCACGCTCGGTGCCAAGATAGAGGTTCCCACCATCTACGGAAAAACTATATTCAAGATTCCGCCAGGAACAAAGTCAGGTCAAAAATTTCGCTTGAAGGATAAGGGTGCGCCACTTCCTGGAAAAAATACTCGAGGTGACCAGTACGTCGAGGTTTCAATCGTTCCTCCGCCCTTCAATGACGAAAGAATAAGGGAACTGGTGAGGGAGCTGGGGAAGATTTCAAATCAAAATCCAAGAGATTATATGGAAGCATACTGAAATGAAAGACAGAGAAGAACCAAGAGATTATTATCATATCAGCAGCGTTTCCAAGATGTATAACATCCATCCCCAGACTCTGAGGCTCTATGAGAGGGAAGGGCTGCTGAAGCCATCCCGGAGTCAGGGAAACACGCGGCTCTACACCAAAAAAGACCTTGAAAGGCTCGAATTGATTCTAAGCCTGATCCGTGACCTCGGCGTAAACCTTGCTGGAGTGGAGGTGATTTTAAACCTGAGAGAGAAGATTGAGCGGATCGAAGCCGAGGTGAACGAATTCCTCAACTACATTCGGAAGGAATTTTTTGAAGGAAGAGAGGAAGAATTCGAGACAAAGAGGAAGAGTCTGATTAAGGTCGATTCGGCGAAAATAATAAAGGTGGAGAAAAGGGAGAAATGAGAGACGACGAAGATTTTTTTGATTCTAAGAATTTAAAACTCTACATGGAACAGATTTCAAAATTCCCTGTTCTTTCCCAGGAAGAAGAGCAGAGGCTGGGCGAGCTCATCCAGAAGGGAGATAAGGATGCATTGAGGAAACTGGTTGAGTCAAACCTGAGGTTTGTCGTCTCCTATGTCAAGAAATATCGAGGAATGGGTCTCAGCCTTTCTGACCTCATCAACGAAGGAAACCTCGGGTTAATTGAGGCAGCGAAAAGATTTGACCCCAAGAGAAACGTGAAGTTTATTTCCTATGCCGTTTGGTGGATAAGGCAAGCCATAATCCACGCCCTGACTCAACAAGCAAGAATCTACCATCTTCCCCAGAAACTCTCAGACCAGATTGCAGAAATGAAAAGGGTGAGGGCTGAGCTCAAAAAAACGCTCGGCAGAGAGCCAAATCGAGCAGAATTGGCGCGTCGCATGGGAGTGAGCGAGGAAGACATTCAGGACCTTGAAATCTTTTCCGAAAGGGATATTTCTCTTAGCGATAAATATTTCGACAGTGAAATAGAAGTTGGTGATAAGCTTGAGGACCAGATTTCACCCTCTGTTGAATACCAGATAATCAAGAATTCGATAGAAAATCAAATCAGAGAGCTACTCTCAGAGCTAGAAGAAAAGGAGTCACTTATATTAAAATTAAGATTCGGGCTTGAGGATGATAAGCCCAGAACTCTCCAGGAGATAGGAGACAGGTTGAATCTTACTCGGGAACGTATTCGACAGATTGAACAGAAGGCAATGCGGAAACTTTCACGTTCCCACAAAGTCCAGCAATTGAGAGGTTACTTAAATTGAAGGAAGAAAAAATTTGCCCACTTTGTCAGGGTACGGGCTGGGTTCTCAAAGAGACGAAGGAAGGCGCAGTGGCAAAGCGCTGTAAATGTTATGAAGAGCAGAAGGTAGAGAAAATACTGGAGGCAGCCAACATCCCCCGTCGTTACGAGCACTGCACATTTTCAAGCTTTGAAGTTCACAATGAAAGCCACAAGGACGCGCTGAAGATTTCGAAAAAATTCGTCGCTGATTACCCGGTTTTAAATTTCGGCTTGCTTTTCATCGGTCCCTGTGGAGTAGGGAAGACCCATCTCGCAGTTGCAATCATCCAGGAGCTAATCAGAAAGAAGAAAGCGCCCTGTTACTTCTGCGACTTCAGAGAGTTGATAAGAGAGATCCAGAGCACCTACACCCCTGAATCCCCTCTGACTGAGAGCGATGTCCTCGAACCCGTCTTCCAAAACGAGGTTCTTGTGCTCGATGAGCTAGGGGCGAAAAGGACGACAGCCTGGGTCGATGAGACCATTTTTTATATCATAAACCACAGATACAACAATAAAAAGCTAACCATCTTCACCTCCAATTATCTCGACAGGGGAGAAGAGGATGAGGACAGGCGGGAGTCGTTTTACAAGAAAGAAGATGATTCCCTTGTGGACAGGATAGGAGTCAGGCTCCGCTCGAGGCTCTATGAAATGTGCAAGGTTGTGGAGATGTGGGGGGATGACTACAGAAAGATGGTAAAACAGGCGAGTTATCGCTTCTGATCTTTTTTTTGAAAATTATTAAAAAAAGTATTGTTTTTTATGAATTCTTAAGAGAGCTGAAAGCAAACGGCGAAGGAAAAATCTGCTGGAGTCGGAGGGAGGAGAAAGTGGCCGAGAGGCAAATTAAATGCCAGAATGTAAATAAGGACATATTCTACTTATACAAAGAATTTGAAATTCATCTTGAAGAGTGATAAATTGTGATTGCTTACTCCGCGGTAGCTCAATAGGCAGAGCGGGTGGCTGTTAACCACTAGGTTGCAGGTTCGAGTCCTGCCCGCGGAGCCACTTTTGAGAACATGAAGTGGAGACGTTAGAAAAAGTATAGCGAATTTTTTTTCATTTTTCTTTTTTCTCCTTCCAAGCCCCTCATTTGAAGAAAAAATTGAATTTTTGTAAGGGGCTAAGCCTCTTATTCGAAAGATTCAAATTGTTGTTGATAGAACGCTTGAGTATGGATAATATATAAAATCGAAGAAAATAAGAGAAAATCTTGTTTAAAAAACAACAAAACAAGATTCATCGCAAGAAGGAGTTTTAAATAAATCAATCTGCTAAAAATAAAAATCAAAGTGTTAATGATGCATGACACTTCTAAAAAGAGAATGTTTAACTCTTTCGGGATTAAATATTTTTTATTTTTTATCGCTTTACTCATCTTGATAAGCATAAATTCCTGTAGAGAAGAAGAACGCGAAGTTTTTAAACAAAAAAGAGAAAGAGTTAAGCCGGGAGTTGAAGTCTTCCTCGAAAAACACCTTGCTTCAGTCAAAGGGAAAAGACTTGGGCTCATCACCAACCCCACAGGCGTAGACAGCAACCTTCGCAGCGTGGCCGAGCTTTTTTCTGAGCATGAAGAAATTAAACTCGTCGCCCTCTACGGACCGGAACACGGAGTAAGGGGAAATGCTCAGGCTGGTGAATATGTCCCTTTTTATTTTGATGAAAAATTCGGCATTCCGGTCTTCAGTCTCTACAGGCAGTCGATTAAGCCTCAGCCAGGGATGCTTAAAAACATAGATGAATACATGCGAACCTTCGATACGACTGATGCGGGAAAGATTCCCGATAAGAAAATGATTCAAGATTTAGAAGTAATGGTGTTTGATGTTCAGGATGTGGGAACGAGAATTTATACCTATGTTTCGACCATGGCCTTTGCCATGGAAGCATGTGCGGAAGCAGGAATTGAATTCATTGTCCTTGACAGACCAAATCCCATAAACGGAGTGAGTATGGAAGGGCCAGTCTTGAATCTAGGGGAAAAAAGTGAAGAGGGAAGCGCAGATGAAGCAAGCTCATTTGTAAGCCTTTTTCCTGTCCCAGTAAGGCACGGGATGACAGCAGGAGAACTGGCTAAACTTTATAACGACGTTTTCCTGAAGAATAAAGCCCTCTTGACGGTAATTCCCGTCGAGGGATGGAAGCGCAAGATGTGGTATGATGAGACTGGTCTTCCCTGGGTCATTCCCTCTCCCAACATGCCTACCCTCGAGACTGCCACAGTTTATCCTGGCCAGGTTTTTCTGGAGGGAACTAACCTCTCGGAGGGGAGGGGAACTACGAAGCCCTTTGAGCTTTTCGGGGCACCCTGGATCGACGGTCATGAGCTAACGAAGAGGCTAAATTCGCTAGCTCTTGAGGGAGTTATTTTCAGAGAAGCTTGGTTTACCCCTGTGTTTTCAAAATATCAGGGAGAGCTCTGCAGAGGAGCCCAGCTTCATGTCTTCGACCGTAATAGCTTCAAGCCTTTTGAGACGACTCTCCACATCCTGAAGACGGTGATCGAGATGTATCCTGATAAATTCAGCTTTTATCCTGATTATTTCGATAAAATCATGGGTTCTTCCTCCATCCGCCTTTCCCTTCTCGAAGGGGCTGAAATAAGAGAAATCTTCGCAGGTATAAAGAAGGAACTTGAGGATTTTTCAAAGATGAGAAAAAAATACCTAATCTATTAAAAATTAATTAAAGTGGCTGGGTGGCCTGTAAAATGTCGTTTACTTCACTGGATTGGGTATTAATATTTTTGTACTTTTTACTTGCACTCGTAGCAGGCATCATTTTTTCAAAGAAAGCGGGCAGGGATCTCGAAAGCTTTTTCGCCTCGGGACGGTCTCTTCCCTGGTGGGCGGCAGGCACTTCGATGGTTGCCACAACTTTTGGCGCAGATACCCCTCTTGCAGTGACCGAAATAGTCTCGCACAACGGAATATCAGGAAACTGGCTGTGGTGGAACATGGTGATGGGAGGGATGCTTACCGTCTTCCTTTTCTCAAAATTATGGCGAAGGTCCGGCGTTCTGACTGACGTTGAATTTACAGAGTTAAGATACAGTGGAGGACCTGCGGCATTTCTGAGAGGGTTTCGTGCCCTTTACCTCGGATTACCGATAAATTGCCTAATCATGGCCTGGAGTATCCTTGCCATGTCTTCAATCCTCGGTGTGAGCTTTAATTTTCCCAAAGCACAGGCAATAGCCATCTCGCTTTCGATTGCAGTCACCTATTCAATCTTATCCGGGCTCTGGGGAGTAGTGGCCACTGATATGCTCCAGTTTTTGATAGCCATGGTAGGCTCCATATCTCTTGCTGTCATCTCTGTGCAGCATGTGGGAGGAATCGAAGCCTTGAAATTGAAGGTAGTTGAGCGACACTCCGGAGTTCTCAATTTTTTCCCTGATTTCCATTCTCCAGCCCTTCCTTTTTTAGCCTTTCTGGTGTATGTGGGAGTGCAGTGGTGGGCTTGTTGGTATCCTGGCTCAGAGCCTGGAGGAGGAGGTTATATTGTCCAGAGGATGCTGGCCACAAAAGATGAGAAAAATTCTTTGTTTGCCACTCTCTGGTTTAACATCGCTCACTACGCCTTAAGACCATGGCCCTGGATTCTTGTTGCCCTTGCCTCGCTTGTGGTTTTCCCTGAGCTTCAGGATGCAAAGATGGGCTATCCCCAAATGATGGCGAAATTTATTCCTGCAGGGCTACGAGGATTGATGGTTGCCTCTTTCTTCGGGGCTTTTATGTCAACCATAGATACTCATCTAAACTGGGGAGCTTCCTACCTCATCAATGATTTCTACAGGAGATTTATAAGGAAAGTAGCCTCTCCAAGACACTATGTCTTTGTTTCAAGGATATCTGTGGTGCTGATCATGATTTTCGCCGGACTTGCTGCCTACCGACTGGAAAGCATTAAAGGGGGCTGGGAGCTTCTCCTTTCTATCGGAGCAGGGACTGGCCTCGTCTCTATTTTCCGTTGGTACTGGTGGCGAGTGAATGCCTGGAGTGAAATCTCTGCCATGGGCTGTTCTTTTGCGGTTGCCATGGTTCTTTTAATATCCCCTGCAGGAAGGTCTGGAAATTTGAGCTGGGCTTTGAGGATGCTGATTACAGCCGGCGTTACTTTCTCTGTTTCGTTCCTCGTTACACTTTTAACCGTACCTGTCGAAAAGCGTCATTTATTAAAATTCTATAGAAAAGTAAAACCTGCTGGATTCTGGGGTAAGATAAGAAAGGAGGCAGGGGAAATTGAATTTGAGAGAAATCTTCATCTGGATTTACTCAATTGGCTCCTGGGAGCTGTGTTTGTCTATGGTCTTCTTTTTGGGATAGGGAGCTTAATCCTTAAAGAAATAAAGAGAGGACTCATTTATTTGCTCGTCGCCGTCATTTCTTCTATTTTCCTATGGAGGAATATAACGAAAAAAGAATAAGAGAAAGGAAGAATAAAGATGAGAAAGATAAATTTTCTGAAGCTTATCTTAAGCCTTTTGATCTGTCAGCTTGCGGGTTTTATTGGCTCTCTTTTCACAACCCCATCCATTTCCGAATGGTATAACTATCTTGAAAAACCCTCTTTTACTCCACCAAACTGGATTTTTTCTCCAGTGTGGATTTCATTGTTTGTCCTGATGGGAATATCCCTTTACATGGTGTGGAATAAAGGATGGAAAGAGCCACTCCAGAAAAGAGCACTCTTCTTTTTTGGGACGCAATTTGTGCTCAATATTCTATGGTCAATAATCTTTTTCGGGCTCAGGACTCCTTTTTTTGCTCTCCTTGAAATCATCTTGCTCTGGATTTCCATTCTGGGAACAATAATTACTTTTTCAAGGGTTTCAAAAAAGGCGGCGCTTCTCCTCGTTCCCTATTTTCTCTGGGTGAGCTTTGCCGCTTTCCTCAATTACTCCCTCTGGACCCTCAATGCTTAAGGGAAGAAAAGGTTGCTGATTATTTCATGTTTCTGATGCGCACTTCTATGTCATTTTCATTCTTCAGTAGCTCAACAAGCTTTGAGGTGGCTGTATCTCCAAAATGATAGGGATAGAGGATTCTTGGTCTGAAGGCTTTTGCTGCATCTGCCACCATTTCCGGCGTCATAGTATAGGGAAGATTCATAGGTAAAAAGGCAATATCAATATCCCGGAGGGCTTTCATTTCAGGTGTGTTTTCTGTGTCACCGGCGATATAGATTCTCTTATCTCCAAGAGTGAGAATGTAGCCATTCCCATCTCCCTTTGGATGGAAGGGAAGGCCTTCTCTTCGCATGTGGAGGATGTTATAGGCTGGAATACACTCAATCCTTACTTCCTGGACTGTCATCACATCCCCATTCTTCATCACCGTACCTGGAACCCCTTTTTCCAGACACTTCTCGGTAAGGATCACATCTGTTCCTCTAACTCTTATGGCTTCAATCGCCTTCTCATCGAGATGGTCTCCATGTTCATGGGTGACAAGGATAATGGATGCTTTGGGGAGCTTCGAGTAATCAGCGTATTGACTGACAGGGTCGATGTGGATGACCTTATCAGAGAAAGTTAACATCAGCGTTGCATGCCCGATAAAGGTGATTTTCAAATCTCCTTGGGAAGTAGAGATTATGTCTTCTTCAAATGCCTTTTCTCCGCCAAAAGAAAAAACATAAAGAGTAGAGAGGAAAAACATCGTAAAAATTACTGACTTAAACATCTTCTCTCTCCTTAATTTAATTTTTTTGACGTTAGCCTTTGTTCGGGGAAAAAATCTGTTCTAGATAAACCAGATTTTAGGTTTATGAATTTAGCTTTAGAAGGGTTAAAAGAACAAATCCTTCTCCATTGATTATTCATCATCTTTTCTAATTCTTATCCAACCCTCTCTTCACATTTACTCTGGTTTTAGCTTATTCGTATTTTTTTCTTGAGGAACTGTTTTTTTTATTTTAAATAATGTCTGGGTTTTCTGCAATAGTTGTGGGCTCATCCTTAAAAAGTGTGGTAAAATTTGATTAAAGGGATGAGGGTAAGGGGGACAAAAGAAAGGAGCATTTTCTTTATATACACATCCACATTTTTAAACCCGTAACTCATCCTC
>Ga0209102_1000898_pt1 | contig 17647 bp, 12 predicted proteins | sample ConPoolayeHmetaG_FD_185483 | JGI IMG/M metagenome (GOLD analysis project Ga0209102, IMG submission 185483) | Hot spring microbial mat communities from California, USA to study Microbial Dark Matter (Phase II) - Cone Pool mat layer H metaG... ...
CGCCGACGATGCCGTGAAGCTCGGGCGGCAGACCGATTGGATCGACGTGGGTGCCGGGCTGGCGCGCGGGGCGGGCCAGCGCCTGTTCATGATTGACGGCCGGGAGCGCGTCATGCTAGAAATAAACGAAGTTGTTTTCGATGCTGTGCACCAGGCGGACAAGGCCTAGACATTGCGCCCATCATCGCGGGGTGAAACAAGCGCGCCGGCCGTGGTTACCCTCGAACTCGAGCGCGCCGCCGTGCGTCTGAGCGCTGGCGGCATGGCCGACGCTCTCCGGGCGTCCCGTGCAGGAGGTTAGAGCGTGCCCTACGAGCCCGTCGTCGATCTGAACCAGCTGCTCGCGCCCATACCGGGTGACAATCCCGCCGGCGCCAATCTCTTGTACGAGGGCCTGCACGACCGGATCCGCGAGGCGCGGCGCGCCGACGATTTCCTCGAGCAGGGGGAGTGGAAGCGCGAGCCCAAGGTGGCCGACTGGCACGAGGTGGTGCGACTGGCGACGGACGCCCTGGCGACGAAGACCAAGGACCTGCAGGTGGGGGCTTGGCTGACGGAGGCGCTGGTGAACCTGCACGGGTTTTCCGGCCTCCACGACGGGCTGGCCCTGATGCGCGGGCTGATCGAGAACTTCTGGGACCATCTCTATCCGGAAATCGAAGACGGCGACATGGAGGGCCGGGCCAACGCCGTCGACATGTTCAACCGCCCGGAGTTCATCTTCACGGTGCAGCGCATCCCGCTCACCGACCGCGCCGCGGGCTTCGCCTATTCCTACGCGGACTGGAAGGATTCCACCAGGTTCGTCATCCCCGAGAACCTGGAGCAGCTCCCCCACGAGGAACGGGAGCGCGCCCTGGAGCGCAAGCGCGCGGCCGAAGAGGAGAAGAAGATCACCAGCGAGCAGTGGCGCATCGCGCTGAATGCCGGCAAGCGGGCCTTCTACGAAGACCTCTTCGGCCTCGTGGAACGGTGCCGCGAGGCATGCAATGCGCTCGACGCGGCCATGGACGAGAAGTTCCAGCGGCAGACGCCCGGGCTGAGCGCGTTCAAGAAGGGGCTCGACGAAATTCACACCCTGGTCGAGAGGATCGTCAAGGAAAAGCGCGTGCTCGAGCCTGACGCCGTCGCCGTGCCGGAGGAGACCCCCGGAGAGGCGGCGGCCGAGGGCGCGCCGGCGGCGGCCGTTGCCGGCGGCCCGATCCGCACGCGCCAGGACGCCCTGAGGCGGCTGGCGGAGATCGCCGATTTCTTCCGCCGGACGGAGCCGCACAGCCCGATTTCGTACCTGCTGCAGCGCGGGATCAACTGGGGGAGCATGTCGCTGGATATGTGGCTCGAGGAAGTGATCAAGGATGCCAATGTCCTGGCCCATCTGCGCGAGACGCTCGGCATCAGGAAGACGGAGGGAGAATAGGGAACATACCGGGGTCCGCAGGGCGGGCGACCCGAAACGCTCCGATTCGGTGACCCGCCCGGCGGGGAGCCGCCATTCGATACCGCAAACCGAGAGAGGACGAAAACCATGGCAAGAGAGAGTACGCAACACAAACTCGACCGCGTGCGCGCGCCCCGCGTCCATATCACCTACGACGTGGAGGTGGGCGGCGCCATTCAGCTCAAGGAGCTGCCGTTCGTAGTCGGGGTCCTGGGGGATTTCTCCGGCCAGCCGGCGGAGCCCCTGCCGCGCCTGAAGGAACGGAAGTTCGTCACCATCGACCGCGACAACTTCAATCAGGTCCTGGCCGGGATGAAGCCCCGCCTGGCGTTCAAGGTCGACAACAAGCTCACCGATGACGACACCAAACTGGGCGTGGAGCTCGAGTTCCGCAGCATGGAGGACTTCGAGCCCGAGCAGGTGGTCAAGCAGGTGGAACCGCTGCGCAAGCTGCTCGAAGCCCGCCAGCGCCTTTCGGACCTGGTGCACAAGATCGACGGGAACGAAAAGCTGGAGAACATGCTGCAGGAGATCATCGGCAACACCGAGGCGCTCAAGAAGGTGGGAGAGGCGGCTGGGGTGGAGGTGAAACCCGGCAAGGAGGAGAGCAATGGCTAAGGAAAAAGCGGAACCGCAGGGCGCCAAAGAAGCGCGCGCCGTGGAGCTCGAAGGGTCCGCCCTGCTCGACAAGATCATCGAGTCGGGAAGGTGGAAGGGCGACGCCGGCCGCGCCATGGCGCGCGACATCATCGGCGAATTCGCCAAGCAGGTGCTGGAAGGGGAGATCACGGTCGCCAAGGACACGGAGGCCATGATCAACGCGCGCATCGCCCAGATCGATGCGCTGATTTCCCGCCAGCTCAACGAGATCATGCATGCCGAGGAATTCCAGAGGCTCGAAGCCTCCTGGCGCGGCCTGCATTACCTGGTCAACAAGACGGAAACCAGCCCGCTGCTGCAGATCAAGGTGCTCAACGTCACCAAGAAGGAGCTGAGCCGGGACCTGGAGAAGGCCGTCGAGTTCGACCAGAGCGCGCTGTTCAAGAAGGTGTACGAGGAGGAATACGGCATGTTCGGCGGCGCGCCCTTCGGCGCGCTCATCGGGGACTACGAGTTCGGCAAGCATCCCCAGGACATCTCGCTGCTCGAAAAGATCTCCAACGTGGCCGCGGCGGCGCACGCGCCCTTCATCTCCGCCGCGAGCCCGGAGCTGCTCAACCTGGAGAGCTTCACGCAGCTCGACGACCCGCGCGACCTGGCCAAGATCTTCGAGACCACGGAGTACGCCAAGTGGCGCTCCTTCCGCGAGTCCGAGGATTCGCGCTACGTCGGCCTGTGCCTGCCGCACATCCTGATGCGGCTGCCTTACGGCGAGTCGACGCAGCCCGTCGAGGCCTTCCGCTTCGAGGAGGAGGTCGACGGCAAGGACCACCGCAAGTACCTGTGGGGCAACGCGGCGTACGCCTTCGCCACGCGCCTCACGGAGTCGTTCGCCAAATACAACTGGTGCGCTTCGATCCGCGGTGTCGAGGGCGGCGGGCTGGTGGAAGGGCTGCCCACGCACACCTTCAAGACCGACGACGGCGACATCGCGCTGAAGTGCCCCACGGAGATCGCCATCACGGACCGGCGCGAGAAGGAGCTCTCCGACCTGGGCTTCATCCCGCTGGTCCATTGCAAGGGCACGGACTACGCCGCGTTCTTCGGCGCCCAGTCCGCCCAGAAGGCCAAGAAGTACGACTCGGACGCCGCCAACGCCAACGCGCGCCTGGCGACGCAGCTGCAGTACATCATGGCGGTCTCGCGTTTCGCCCACTACCTGAAGGCCATGATGCGCGACAAGATCGGCAGCTTCATGTCGCGCAAGAACGCCGAGGATTTTCTCAACCAGTGGATCGCGCATTACATCCTGCTGGACGACGACGCCTCGCCGGAAGCCAAGGCGCAGCGGCCTCTGCGCGAAGCCCGGATCGACGTCAGCGAGATCCCGGGCAAACCCGGCTGCTACCGTGCCGTGGCTTTCCTCAGGCCGCACTACCAGCTGGATGAACTGACCGTGTCGCTGCGCCTGGTGGCCGACCTTCCGCCGCCCGCGAAAGGATGATGGCGCCCGGCAGAACGATGCGCTCCGCGGCGGCCGGACGTGCCGCCGCGGAATCATGAAGGCATAGCGGAGCAGAGAACCACACACCACCAACACACCCAAGGAGGTTGCACCTATGGCATTCGATGCCTTTTTGAAGCTCTCGACGATCCCAGGGGAAAGCACGGACGACAAGCACAAGGACTGGATCGAAATCCTTTCTTTCAGCTGGGGCGTCAACCAGCCCACCACGGGCGCGCGCAGCACCGGCGGGGCGGCCTCGGCCGAACGCGCGAACCTCCAGGATCTGAGCATCGTCAAGGTTCTGGACCGAGCCTCTCCCAAGCTCTTCCTCTTCTGCTGCAACGGCACGCACATCCCGACCGCTTCCCTTGAATTGTGCCGCGCCACCGGCGACAAGACCCGATACATGGAATACAAGATGTCGGACGTGATCGTCACCTCCGTGCGGCCCGGAGGGCAGGCCCAGGGAGGCGAGACGCTGCCGCTCGAGGAGGTCAGTTTCAACTACGGCAAGATCGAGTTGACCTATACCGAGACGGACCACGCCACCGGCAAGCCCAAGGGCGACGTCAAGGCCTATTGGGACCTGAAGGCGAACAAGGGCGGCTAGTCGATCGAGGCGCTCCGGCGCGCCCGGGCGAGAGGGTGCGCGCCGGAGGCGCCGGCCGCCTCTGACAGGGGAGGAGCGCCGGATCCGGACGGATGGCGAGAAGCGGCAGCCAGATTCGCATCACCAAGTCGGTTCTCGACCGACTGATCGATAACGAACCGGGGATTCTCTCGGATGCGCCGGAGTCTCCCCTGAAGAGCCTGCGCGAACTCAAGAGCGCGGTGCGGCGCGACTTGGAGTGGCTGCTCAACACGCGCCGCTCGATCGAGAACATCCCGCCGGATTACGAGCAAACCGCCCGCTCGCTGGCCGCCTACGGCCTGCCGGACTTCACGGCCGCGGGGCTCAAGAGCCCGTCGGTCCAGGAGTACATCCGGCGCACGATCGAAGAAACGGTGCGCCTGTTCGAGCCGCGGCTGATGGATGTCACGGTTTCGCTCGATCCGCGCCTCGAGAGCGAGCGCGCACTCCGGTTCCGCATCGACGGGCGGCTGCGGGTCGATCCGGAGCCCGAACCCGTCACTTTCGACACCACCCTGCAGGTGTCGAGCGGCGAATACGAGGTCAAGGCACAGGAATGAGCGATGAACTCCTGCCCTATTACGAGCGCGAGCTGACCTTCCTGCGCCGCATGGGGGCCGAATTCGCCGAAAAGTACCCGAAGATCGCCGGCCGGCTGGTGCTCGAGGAGGACAAGTGCGAAGACCCGCACGTCGAGCGCCTGATCGAGGCGGCCGCCTTCCTGGCCGCGCGCATCCAGCGCAAGCTCGACGACGAACTCCCCGAGATCACCGACAGCCTGTTCGGCGTGCTCTACCCCCACTATCTGGCTCCCATCCCCTCGATGTCCATCGTTCAGTTCGTCCTGGACGCAGGCCAGGCCAAGCTGCAGACCGGCCAGACCATACCGCGGAACTCCATGCTGTCGTCGCGCCCGGTCGACGGCACGCCCTGCCGCTTCCGCACCTGTTTCCCCGTGACCATCTGGCCGGTGGAGGTCGCAGCGGCCCGCTTCGAAGCTCCGGCGGGGATCGGCCTGCAGGCCTATGACGTGCGCTCGGTCCTGCGGCTGGAGATCCAGGTGCTGGGAGAGGCGTTGCTCTCGGAGCTTTTCGAGAAGGTTTCCGAGACCGAGAAGCGGCCCATCGACCGCTTGCGCTTCTACCTGCACGGCGAGGGGCAGGTGGTCTATGCGCTCTACGAGGCGCTCTTCAACAACGTGGTGCGCGTCGAGCTCCGAGCCGGCGCCGGCAAGAAGGGACCCGCCCCGATCGTGCTCCCGCCCGACTGCATCCGCCCGGTGGGCTTCGAGCGCGACGAGGGCATGCTGCCTTACTCCGACCGCTCGTTCATGGGGTACCGGCTCCTGCAGGAGTACTTCGCCTTTCCCGAGAAGTTCCTCTTCTTCGATCTCTGCATGCTGGCGCGCGCCGCGCAGGCCGGCTTCGGCAGCAAGCTCGAGGTCCTGATCCACCTGAACCGCGACTTCCCGCTCGAGAAGGGGGTGAACGCCCAGACTTTCCGCCTCAATTGCACCCCGGTCGTCAATCTCTTCCGCCAGGTCGCCGAACCGATCCAGCTGACGCATCTGAAAACCGAGTACCGGGTCGTGCCCGACGTGGCGCGCCAGGGCTCGATGGAGGTCTATTCGATCGACGAGGTCTCGAACGTCGCGCCGTACAACGAACGGCCCATCACATACCGGCCGTTTTACTCGTTCCGGCACGCGAGCGACCGCGAGAACCAGCGGGCCTTCTGGTACGCGCACCGCCGCCGCTCCCAACGCAAGGACGACGCGGGCACGGAGGTCTACCTGTCGCTCGTCGATCTGGATTTCAACCCGACGCTTCCCGGAACGGAGTCGCTGACGGTCACGACGACCTGCACCAACCGCGATCTTCCCGGGCGGCTGCCCTTCGGCAACCCGGCGGGCGACTTCCAGCTCGAGGGCCCGGGGCTTTTCACCGCCATCCGCTGCCTGCGGAAGCCCACGCCGACGATCCGCCCGCCGCTGCGCCGCTCCCTGCAATGGCGCCTGATCTCGCACCTGACGCTCAATCACCTTTCGCTGATCGAGCAGGAAGGGGCCGGCGGGCCGGAGGCGCTGCAGGAGATCCTGATGCTTTACGATTTCGCCGACTCGGCGGCCACGCGGCGCCAGATCGCCGGCATCACGCACGCGGCGGCTCGCCGCGTCTTCCGTTCCGTGGGGGCGTTCCCCGGCGCCGGCTTCGTGCGCGGCCTCGAGGTCAGCCTCGAGTTCGACGAGCAGCAGTACGTGGGCAGCGGCGTCTACCTGTTCGCCTCGGTGCTCGAACGGTTCCTGAGTCTGTATGCGTCGATCAACTCCTTCGTCGAGCTGGTGGTCTCCACGCGGCAGCGCGAGGGCGTGCTGAAGCGCTGGCCGCCGCGCGCCGGCCAGCAGGTGCTGGTATGATCGATTCGGTTCTGGATGCGGGCTGCCGTTTCGAGTTCTTCCAGGCGCTGCGCGTGCTCGAGCGCCTCTATCCCGACCGGGAACCCGTGGGCTACGACGCCGAACCCGGGCGCGAAGTCGCGCGCTTCATGGCGCATCTGTCGCTGTCGTTCCCGGCCAGCCAGATCCAGGAGGTCGAGCTCGACGACAGCCCGGATCCCCAGCCGCGGGTCACGGTCAATTTCATGGGCCTGACGGGCCCGCTCGGCGTCCTGCCGCACCACTACACGGAGTTCCTGATCCAGCGTTCCTGGGCCAAGGACAACAGCGCGCGCGAATTCCTCGGCATCTTCGACCACCGCTTCATTTCTCTTTTCTACCGGGCGTGGGAGAAGTACCGCTTTCCCGTGGCCTACGAGCGCGGCCGGTACGATTACTTCACGTTTTACCTGAGCTCCCTGATCGGCATGGGGACGAAGGGGCTGCAGGGCCGGCTGGCGGTGGACGACCAGGGACTGCTGCTGTACGCCGGGTTGTTCAACCAGCACCCGCACTCGGCTTGCGCCCTCGAGGGGATGCTGCGCGATTACTTCGGCTGCCCGGTGTCGGTGATCCAGTTCGTCGGCCGGTGGATCCGGCTGGGCGCGGAGAATCGGACGCGCCTGGGCGTGCAGAACCACGTCCTGGGCTTGAACACCGTGTGCGGCGAGCATGTCTGGGACCGGCAGTCGAAATTCCGGGTGCGCTTCGGCCCCCTCGGCCTGGAAGCGTTCCGCGATTTGCTGCCGGGCGCGCCCGGTCACGAGCGCGCCGTGCAGCTCGTGCGCCTGTTTGCGGGGGCGGAGTACGATTTCGACGTGCAGCTGGTGCTGCGCGCCGCGGAGGTTCCGGCGTTTCGCCTGCTGTCGCGCGGGCCCGGCCGGGTGCAGCTCGGCTGGTCGTCGTGGCTGAAGACGCGCGAATTCCGGCGCGATGCCGAAGATACGGTTTTGCGGTGCCCGGACTGACCCGGATCGGGCGGCGGCCGGGCCGGGAAGGTTTCCAGGTGCGGGTGCGAACCGCACCATATTCCTGAGGAGGCGAGCGTGTTCACCAATCTGAAGGCGTTGATCGCCAGGCTGAATCCCACGAGCCGCAGCGCGCTCGAAGCGGCCGCGGGCTTGTGCTTGTCGCGCACCAACTACGACGTCGAGATCGAGCACCTGCTGCTCAAGCTCATCGAGAGCCCCGATTCCGATTGCGCGCGCATCTTCCGCCGCTTCGAGGTCGACCCGTCGCGCGTGGCCAGGGATCTGACACGCGCGATCGACCGTCTGAAGACGGGCAATGCGCGCACGCCCGCTCTGTCGCCGCGCCTGCCGCACGTTTTCGAGCAGGCATGGTCGCTGGGCTCGATCGACTACGGCGCCTCCTCCGTGCGCAGCGGTTTCATCCTGCTGGCCCTGCTGGCCGATCCGGACAGCGCCCGCCTGGTGCGCGACCTGTCGCCCGAGCTGAAGAAGATCTCCGTGGAAACCCTGCAGAAGGAACTGCCGGCGATCGTGTCGGGCTCGTCCGAGGATCGCGAGGCCGGCGAGGTCGCCGCCTTTCCCGGGGAAGGCGCCGCGCCCGGGGCGCGGCCCGATTCGAAGACCCCCGCGCTCGACCAATTCACCATCGACCTGACGGCGCGCGCGCGCGCCGGCGGGATCGATCCCGTGCTGTGCCGCGATTTCGAAATCCGCCAGGTGGTGGACATCCTCACGCGGCGGCGCCAGAACAACCCCATCCTGACCGGCGAGGCGGGAGTGGGCAAGACGGCCGTGGTCGAAGGCTTCGCCCTGAAGATCGCGCAGGGGGATGTGCCTCCGCCCCTGCGCAACGTTTCCCTGCGCAGCCTGGACCTCGGGCTGCTGCAGGCGGGCGCGGGCATCAAGGGCGAGTTCGAAAACCGGCTGAAATCCGTGATCGCCGAGGTCAAGGCGTCGCCCCAGCCCGTCATACTGTTCATCGACGAGGCGCACACCATGATCGGCGCCGGCGGCCAGGCGGGCGCGGGCGACGCCGCCAACCTGCTCAAGCCCGCCCTGGCGCGCGGTGAGCTGCGCACCATCGCCGCGACCACGTGGGCGGAGTACAAGAAATACTTCGAGAAGGATGCCGCCCTGGCGCGCCGCTTCCAGGTGGTCAAGGTCGAGGAGCCCACCGAGGAGCAGGCGATCATCATGATGCGCGGCATCACCGGCGCCCTGGAGAAGCATCACAGGGTGCGCATCCTCGAGGAGGCCGTCGAGGCTTCGGTGCGCCTCTCCCACCGCTACATCTCGGGCCGCCAGCTCCCGGACAAGTGCGTCAGCGTGCTCGACACGGCGTGCGCGCGCCTGGCGTTGAGCCAGACTTCCACGCCGCCCCAGGTCGAGGACTGCCAGCGGCGCATCGCCCAGCTCGGCACCCAGATCGAAGCCCTGCAGCGCGAGGAGGTCGCGGGTGCGTCCCACGGCGAACGCATCGCCGAACTCACATCGGCCAAGAGCGCCGCCGAGGAAGAGCTGCGGCGGCTCATGGAGCGCTGGGACAAGGAAAAGAACCTGGTCGGCCGGCTGCGGGAACTGCGCGAACAGCTGGAGACCCGGTCGGTCAAGAGCGACGGCGGCGAGCCGCGCCGGCTGAGCGATGCCGAGATCGAGGCGCTACGCGCCGAGATGACGGGCCTGAACGAGGAGCTGCGCCGCGTGCAGGGCGAAAACCCGCTCATGCAGGTGTGTGTCGACTCGCAGACGGTCGCCGAGGTGATCTCCGGGTGGACGGGCATCCCCGTGGGCAAGATGATGTCCGACGAAATCAAGACGGTCCTCTCCCTGCACGAGCGCCTGGCGGAGCGCGTCATCGGCCAGGACCACGCGCTCTGGGCGATCAGCCAGAGGATCCGCACGGCGCGCGCCAATCTCGTCGATCCGCGCCGGCCCATCGGCGTCTTCCTGCTGGTCGGCCCGAGCGGGGTGGGCAAGACGGAAACCGCGCTCGCGCTCGCCGATACGCTCTACGGCGGGGAGCGCAACATGGTGACCATCAACATGTCGGAATACCAGGAGGCGCACACGGTTTCGAGCCTGAAGGGCTCGCCGCCGGGCTACGTAGGCTACGGGGAAGGGGGCGTGCTGACCGAAGCGGTGCGGCGCAAGCCCTACAGCGTCGTGCTGCTCGACGAGGTGGAAAAGGCGCATCCGGACGTGATGGAGCTTTTCTTTCAGGTGTTCGACAAGGGCGTGCTCGAAGACGGGGAAGGGCGCGAAATCGATTTCAAGAACACCGTGATTCTGCTCACCTCCAACGCCGGTACGGAGACGGTGATGAAGCTGTGCGCCGACCCCGAGACGCGCCCCGATCCCTTCGCCCTGGCGGATGCCCTGCGGCCCGATCTGCTCAAGTTCTTCAAGCCGGCGTTTCTCGGGCGCCTGATCGTGGTGCCCTTCTATCCGATCACCGACGACGTGATGCGCTCCATCATCAAGTTGCAGCTCGGGCGCATCCGCAAACGGGTGGAGGAAAACCATCGCGCCCAGTTCACCTACGACGAGGCGCTCGTCAGCGCCATCGCCGGGCGCTGCAAGGAGGTCGAAAGCGGGGCACGGAACGTGGATCATATACTCACCCGCACCCTGCTGCCCGAGATCTCGCAGGAGGTTCTCAGCCGCATGGCGGCCGGAGGCAGCATTACCAAGGTCCACGTGTCGGTGGATGATCAGGGGCAGTTCCTCTATCAGATATCGTGAGCACAACCGCCTCTCGGGGCCGGCGCGGGAACCCGGGAGGATACGAGGCGGGAACGACCATGGCGCGCTACACCCAGGCAGGCAGGCCGATCGCGGTTACCACTCCCTTGGGAGAGGATGTCCTGCTCCTGAAGGGGTTCCAGGGCTTCGAGGCGATCTCCCAGCTTTTTCACTTCCGGCTGGATCTGCTGGCGGAAAACACCTCGAAGGTCGACTTCGACAAGCTCATGGGCCAGAAGGTCACCATCGAGATGGCCCTGCCCGAGGACAAGAAGAGATACTTCAGCGGCATCTGCGTGCGCCTGAGCCAAGGGGATCGGGACCAGGTTTTCACGCACTACCGCATGGACATCGCCCCGCAGTTTTGGTCGCTCACCCGCGTGGCCCAGTGCCGCATCTTCCAGCACATGACCGTCCCGGACATCCTGAAGAAGGTACTGGCCGGCCTGGACGTCAGCTTCCAGATCGTCGGCAGCTTCGAGCCGCGCGACTATTGCGCGCAGTACCGGGAGACGGACTTCAACTTCGCCAGCCGCCTGATGGAAGAGGAGGGGATCTACTATTTCTTCAAGCACACGGCCCAGGGGCACCAGATGGTCCTGGCCAACAGCCCGCAGGGGCACCCCGAGCTGCCCGAATGGAGCAAGCTGGTTTACGAGGGGATCGCCGGCGGCACCCAGCCGGAAGACCGCATCTATGACTGGGAAAAGGCGCAGGAGTGGCGCTCGGGCAAGTTGACCCTCTGGGACCATTGCTTCGAGCTGCCGGGCAAGAATCTGGAGGCCGTGCAGACCATCGTCGAGAGCGTGCAGGCCGGCAAGGTGACGCACAAGCTCAAGGTGGGCGGCAATGAGCGGCTGGAGATCTACGATTACCCGGGCGAATACGCCCAGCGCTTCGACGGCGTCGACAAGAGCGGCGGCGCCCAGCCCTCGGAGTTGCAGAAGATCTTCCAGGACAACGAACGCACCGCAGGGATCCGCATGCAGCAGGAGGCGCTGCCCAGTCTTCTGATCCGCGGCCGGAGCAACTGCAAGCACCTGGTTTCCGGGCACAAGTTCACCCTCGAACGGCATTTCGACGCCGACGGCGCGTACGTGCTCACCGGCATCGAGCATACGGCCATCCTGGCGGGCGACTACCGATCCGGGGAAGATCTCGAGTTTTCCTACGAAAACACCTTCACCTGCATCCCGGCGGCGCTGCCTTTCCGGCCGCCGCGCATCACGCCCAAGCCCACGGTGCAGGGATGCCAGACGGCCACCGTCGTCGGGCCCGCCGGCGAGGAGATCTTCACGGACAAGTACGGGCGCGTGAAGGTGCAGTTCCACTGGGACCGCGAGGGGCAGTACAACCCGGACAGCTCGTGCTGGATCCGGGTGGGCACGGCGGTGGCGGGCCGGCTGTGGGGCATGATCCATATCCCGCGCATCGGCCAGGAGGTCATCGTCGATTTTCTCGAAGGGGATCCCGACCGCCCAATCATCGTCGGCAGTGTCTACAATGCCGACCAGATGCCGCCCTACCCGCTGCCCGATCACAAGACCAAGAGCACCTTCAAGTCCTACTCGTCGCTGGGCGGCGGCGGCTTCAACGAGATCCGCTTCGAAGACAAGAAGGGGCACGAGCAGGTTTTCATCCACGGGCAGAAGGATCTGGATGTCCGCATCAGGAACGACCGGCGCGAGTGGATCGGGCGCGACCGCCATCTGATCGTGAAGCGCGACAAGCGCGAGACCATCGAGCAGGACGACAAGAGCACGGTGAAGCGCGACCGGATCGTGAGCATCGAGCGCGACCATCATTTCAAGGTCGAAGGGAAGCAGGCGATGAAGATCGGCGGCTCCCGCTCGCTGATGGTGCAGGGCGACGTGATCGAGGAGTTCAAGTCCAATCACTGGCAGCAGGTCGCCGACCAGTGTTACATCAAGGGAAAGGACGTCATCGTAGAGGGAGCGACCAATCTGTGCCTGCAGGTGGGAGGCAATTTCATCACTATCAACTCGTCGGGAATATACCTGCAGGGGACGATGGTTTACATCAACAGCGGCGGATCGGCGCTGCCCGGCACTCCTCAGCCTCTGGTTTCCCCCATCAGCCCCGACGAGACGCGCATAGCGGATACCGCAGATCCCGGGGAAAAGTCGCCCACTTACAGGAACCAGGCCCCGGTTTCCGAGGCGCCCCGCCATGATCCGAATGCTCCCGAGAACAAGGAGAAAAAATCCTGGATCGAGATCGAGCTGGTGGACGAGGACGGCCGGCCGGTGCCCGGCGAGCGTTATGTCGTGATCCTGCCCGACGGAACCACCGTTGCCGAAGGGACGCTCGACGAAAAGGGCTTTGCGCGCGTGGAAGGCATCGATCCCGGGACCTGCAAGGTCTCGTTCCCCGATTTGGACAAAGACGCCTGGGAACCTGCGTAGTACGTCCCGCGCGGCGCGCGCGACCGGTAGCTTCGGGGAACAAGCTCGCGATCCGGCCCCGGAGGGGCCCTGAGCCGGCAGCCGGGGGTGAGCCGCACGCGAAGCATGGGAAATCGCGGCGATGCGGTTCGGGGCGATCATCCGGCCCCGAAGGGGCCCTGAGCCGGTAGCCGGGGGTGAGCCGCACGCGAAGCATGGGAAATCGCGGCGATGCGGTTCGGGGCGATCATCCGGCCCCGAAGGGGCCCTGAGCCGGTAGCCGGGGGTGAGCCGAAGGCGAACCCCCGGAACAGGGTGGCGATGAATATTCAGCCCCGGAGGGCCGACAGACCGGGGTTTCTCAAATATCCTTCTGCCGGCCCTTCGGGGCTTGTCGCATGTCCTCCCCTTTCTCCAGGTTCGCTTCCGCTCACCTGGAGCTACCAGCTTCCGCCCCTCCGGGACGGATATGGCCCCGGAGGGGCCCTGAGCCGGTAGCCGGGGGTGAGCCGCAGGCGAACCCCCGGGAAGGAGCGTATGGATCGGGCGAGCCCCGGAGGGCCGGCAGATCCCGCGCGGCGCGGCGTCCCCGCCGCCGTCACACGGCCTCGCCGTGACTGCGCGCCAGCGCCGCGAGCCTCTGCCGGAAAGGATCTTCCGTTCGTCCGATATCCTCCAGCCGGACGATCTCCTCGAAGACGGCAACGCCCGAAATCTCGGTGCTTTCAATAATCACGGGATCGGGCGGGAGGAAACTCGAAATCGAGCACGAGATGGTCGTCAGCGGCAGATCCCCCAGACCCGGCGCGGTTTCCCAGGCGACCGGGAAGCGCAGATCGCCGAGGATGTTCATCAGACCCGTCTGGTGGGAAATCACGGTCTTCAGCACGAGGAAATGCAGCAGGAATTCGGCGATTTCGCGGCTGGCGGCGCGCCGGTTTTCCATGAGCTCCCGCAGCTTGGGAACGCCGAATCCCGCGTAGGTCAGGATCCAGCGGAAAGGTGAAGTGACCGTCACGGTCTTGCTGTCGCTTTCCGATCTGGCGACATGCGCGTATTCCACCGGCAGGATTTCCGGGGTCGAACTGAGGATCTCGATCGGAGCCTGCAGGCCGCCGTGGATTTCGAAGGGTTTCTTGGGCGCGATGGTTTCGTAGAGATTCTGCAGTTCCTTGAATGCCCTGTCGGCGCCCTTGACGGTGACCTTGCTGCTTCCCTGGACGTACTCCCCGAGGACATGCGTGGGGCGCAGCAGTGGCGTCAACGTCGCCAGGTACTCCTTGAGCTGCGTGCGCAGATGGTCGGCTATCGCCCTGGTCAACTTGCGGAGAACCAGCAACCGCTGCGTCGTGATCTGTTCATCCATGGCCTGCCTGCCTTCCGTGAAGTGAACCCGCGTTTCCTTCGGGCCGTTCTCGAGCGTCCGCGATAATCAGACGAAACCTCCCGGGATCATGTTGCCCACCCCCCCGACCACGGGTCCCGCCGGCACGAAGGGGGGAGCGAAGGTGGGAATCGGACCGGTCCCCAGCACGTTGGTGACCATGGTGGAGGTCTGCCATACCAGGAAGCATTTTTCGAAAGCGTCCGCGATGCAGTCGAACAGCTCCTCGTGATGCGCGGCTTCCGGGTCTCCCAGGTTACCCACCATGGCGTTTTTCAGTTGCGCCTTGGAGATGCCGGTGGTTACCTGGGTCAGCGCCGCCACCGGAACCGGCGTGTTCGGCATCGGCGGTGCCACCGGGCCTGGAAAGGCGGCGAATGCCGGGTACCAGGGAAGGCCGGGGACCTTGATCGAGGACTGATACGCGAGCCACCCCTGACCGATGGCGTTGGCGATGGCCGTAGCGTACTTCATCTCCTGCGGCGTGGCCTTGGGTGCGGATGCGAGGATCAAAGGGGCGAGCGGCGGCCCGACCACCTGGCCCCCCGCGGCCACCACCGCATTGATCACGACTCCGGTCAATGTTGCCGTCTGCTGCCACTGGCTCCAGGCGCTGCAGATCGCCTCGCACATGCCGTCGATGAATTCCGTCAGCTTGTCCGAAATCTCCTTGGCGGCTTTGCAGTGGTACTTGTTGAGGGACGCGGGCAGGAAAAGGGCCGGAGGCATCGGCTCGGGTACGGCCGCCAGCTCGCCGGGCTGGAAGGCGCGCGCGTACTGCCTGGCGGCCTCCTGTTCCGTCGGGTCGGACCAGTCCACGGGGAGCTTGATGGCAAACGTGCGGAACTGGGCCTTGGCCAGTTCCTTCATCATGGCTGCTTGGGGAGCGGGCACGACTCAGATTCTCGGGCAATGGTCCGATACATGGCGCCGCCCCTGCGGCGGCTCCGCCTGCGAACGCGCGCACTATCCTCCGATGATGACGTCGGGACTCCCTTCGACGAGATAGCCCACCCCGCCGCAATGCGCGGTCATGTCTCCAAACCGATGCGCCGGCATGCCGCCGATGATCACCGTCGTAGATCCCATCTGGGCGACCCACATGTTGGGCCCGCAGCAGGCTGCATGGATTCCCTGGTCGCCCACGCGCAAAGCGGGCATGTTGTTGATAAAGACCGTCGGGCAGCCCGTGATCGCCGGCCCTATGACAAAAAGATGGGGGCAGGCCGGACAGCCGTGAGCGTCTGCCGGTGCCTGGGCCTTGTCGCCCAACCTGCCCGCAGGAGGCATATCGATCTCTCCTATGTCCTACGCAGCTTTTCGGCCGCAACTGGGCACAGCATAAAGACAGATCGCCCGGTTTGTCAACAGGCAGAGCCCGCATGTGCCGGCGAGTGCGGTTTCAGTTGAAGAGATCGACGAGCCGACTGAACTTGACCGTCAGGCTGCGATCGGGGATCCCCAGGGCCGTGGCGTGCAGGTCGCGGATTTCATTGTAGACCACGAACAGCCCCGTGTTGGCGGCCTGGATCCAGTTGAAGCGCAGGTTCAGCGACCACTGGTCGGCGCGGTCGTTGTATTGGGCCAAGCTCTGCACGAAAACCCGCGGCGTGAACGAATAGGAAAGCCTCATGCGGATGAGATTGGTCTGGAACTCGCCGCCGGGAAGATCGATGCTGTTGATCCCCCATGCCAGGCTGCTCGAGAACGTCTCGCCCTTGCGCAGGCTGAGCGCCGGCTCCCAGGACACGCGTCTGCCGCCGAAAAACCCGCCTGCCTGAAGCCACGAAGTGAAGCTCAGCCACTGCGCCTGATTGGTATGGAAGACGATCTGGGCCTCGGCGTGGCGGTAGATCCCGGGCGGCACAATAACCCCGGGATAGATCTCGAAAGGTTCCTTCAAGCCTTCCTCGGTGAAGTTGACGGCGGTATGGAGCTCGTAGCCGTTCTTCCATTCGGTATGGTTGTCGATATGGAAGAACCCCGACTCCTGAAATCCCTTGAAATCCCAATAACCCCGGTAGGAAACGTGCGGGCGGAACTCCAGGATGCCGAGCAGACCGGCAGGCCGGTATCGCCGCAGGATGCGGGCCTGCATGTAGCGGTATCCCTTGCGGGCGAGGAATCCCATTTCGGGATTGAAATCGTCGGCCACTTCGGCGTACTCGGCCGCCAGATCCCAGCGCGGCGAGTCGTAGGCCGAGTTGATCTTGAAGGCGTACTGGTCGGAAGAGACGGCCGGCGTGGCGGTGCGCGCCGCGAAGCCCGAGATGAGCCCGTAGGTGCCGATGCCCAGGCGGCCGTCGACGGCGTAGGCGCGATTGTAGTCGTCGCCCGAAACCGCACTTCCGCTTCCTTGCCGGTTGGTGAAGATGGCGCCCAAGGCGGAGCGGTTCCGAAACTCGCGGCTGGCGCGCACGACGGTGAAATTGTTCGCGGGTGCCACGCCCGCGACCTCTTCGGTCTGCATGTTCAGCAGCCCGACGTTGATGCGGCCGATCTTGCCCGAGAGGCGGGCTCCACCCAGAATGGGGATTCCGGTGCCGTCGGCCGCCAGGCCGATGCGCCTGCTGAAGAAGATCTCGGTCTGGCCGCTGCTGCCGACGGAAAAAAGGCCGGCGTTCTCCAGAAAGAACGGGCGCTTCTCCGGGTAGAACAGGTTGAAGCGGTCCAGATTGATCTGGTACTCGTCCACCTCCACCTGGGCGAAATCGGTGTTATAGGTCAGGTCGAGCGTCAGGGCCGGCGTGACGCTGAACTTGGCGTCGGCTCCGAGCTCGCCCGTCCAGGCGACGTCGCTGCCGCGAATGCCCGCGCGCCGCACCCGGCCCAGTCCATAGGGGATGACTTTCAGATTGCGTTGCTGCGCCACCTCGATCGACTCCAGGGTGCCGGCTTCGGACAGGCGATAGAGGTTGAACTGGCGCGCCAGGGGGGCCCAGAAGGCGACCTCCTTGCGCCGCCGGATGTTCCGCTGGAAATTGACGCCCCAGGTCTGGTTGCGCCCCCGCGGGTAGCGGAGCGTGCGGAACGGAATGGCGAACTCGGCGCTCCAGCCCGGCGGCGCAATTCTGGCCCGCACCAGCCAGGAAGCGTCCCAGTTCAGGTTGAGTCCCGCGCCCGAGCCGCTCTGCATGCGCATGCCGGCCTGGGCGCGCTCGCCGCTCTGGCCCTCGTTGCTGACCTGGGCATCGTATTCGATGCCGGCGGGGTTGGTGCCGAAGATGAAGCCGTTCTGGTGATCCCGGTAGGTGTCGAGGATGATTTGAAAACTGTCGGTTTCGTCCAGGGACGAGTCGCGCCGGCTGTCGGTGACGATGATCCCGGCCGGGTCGCGATCGTAGCAGACCACGCCGAAAAAGAGCGTGTCGTCGGTGTAGACGATTCTCACCTCGGTGCGCTCCGAGGCGGGACGGCCCTCGTCGGGGCGGGTCTGCCAGAATCCCTCGATGACCGGCGCATCGCGATACGCCGGGTCTTCCAGCACCTCGCCGTCCAGGACGGGCGGGCGCTCGACCTTGAGCGCGCGCACCAC
>Ga0209102_1000899_pt1 | contig 17586 bp, 24 predicted proteins | sample ConPoolayeHmetaG_FD_185483 | JGI IMG/M metagenome (GOLD analysis project Ga0209102, IMG submission 185483) | Hot spring microbial mat communities from California, USA to study Microbial Dark Matter (Phase II) - Cone Pool mat layer H metaG... ...
GCGTAAGACTGATTTAGAGTTTAACGTTGAGGGCATAGCCTTCAAGCCTTTCAGAACCGGCGACACCACTCGCTTAGGCGGTTTGGAAATTGAGCCAGTGCATGTGGACCATTCAGTTCCAGGCGCCTACGGCTTTATCATTCACACCTCCAACGGGGCGGTTGTTTACACCGGAGATTTTAGAGTTCACGGAGCCAAACCCGAAATGACCCATGACTTTGCTGAAAAGGCGAAGGAGGCTGAACCAGTGGCCGTTATTACTGAAGCCACCAACATGACTGGGGCGTCTGTCTCTTCTGAAGGTGAAGTGGAAACCAAACTAGACAGCATTGTGAGGCAAGCAGACGGAATTGTGCTTGCGGAATTTGCCTCCACAGATGTTGATAGGCTGAATTCTTTTTACAATGTAGCCAAGAATAACGAGCGTTGCCTCGTCGTTTCCCCTAGGCAAGCCTACTTGATGAACGCGTTGCGTAAAGACAAAGGTTTAACAATTCCAAGCCTCAGTGATGAAAACCTTTTGATTTTTCGAAAGTCGAAGAAGAAGAAAGAAGGAAGCGAGAAAGAGGTAAAGCGCAGGTGGGAAAAACAATTGTTGGAAGAGCACCATGAAAGAGTGGTGGATAGCGAAGGGATTTCGAAGCAACAGTGCAAGATGATTTTTTCAGTTTCCTTTTATGACCTAGAACAGCTAGTAGAAGTGCAGCCTAAACCTGGAAGCTGTTATATTTCATCTTCCTCTGAACCCTTCAACGAGGAGATGGAAATAGACTTTGAAAGGCTTGTTAACTGGCTTAGGCATTATGGCTTACCCCAGTACCACGCCCACGTTTCAGGACACATAATGCCTTTTGCGCTAAAAGAGGTTCTCAAAGAAATCAATACAGTCAAACTTTTTCCAGTGCACACTGAACATGCGGATTTGTTTGCCAAGTTTATGCGAGGTTTGAAGAGCGAAACGGTTTTGGCTGAGAAAGGAAAAGAATACAAGATTTAGACTGGCAATATTGATTTCTAATTTTTAATTCTCCTCTTTTTTCTAGATTCATAATTCATAATTTAAACATTTTAAATCTTAATACTTGCGATAAGAATGAAGAGCGCCGCAAAACTTGACCGCCGCATACTAATCCTCATCCACAGTTTGGGCTTAAGCTGCCTAGGAGGAGCCATATTCCTCCAAATCCTAGTCTTCACAGGTATCCTTCAGCATGGATACTTTATGGCTGTGGAAAACAACCCAACCATTTTAGCCTTTGAAATAGCTCTAACATTTTTCGCCTTCGTTTATTTTGCATATCTATACCAGCGCCTTATTCGTTCCATAAGATAGCCTCTTTGAGCATTTTCAAAGTTTAAATTGCTTAATGTTTATGTTCTACTTGTGAATTGTGTTTAGAGCGTTGTGGAACGGGGAGAACGTTTTGGAAAGCCGAAAGGTGTCTGAAAGGGATTATGTGCTCATCTATCTTGATCAAAGAAGAACCTATTTGGTTATGGTTGAAGCGGGAAAGAGTTTCCACACCCATAAGGGTTTTATAAAATTTGATGATTTAATTGGCAAGGAGTATGGCTCAAGGATTTCCAGCAGCTTAGGCGTTGAGTTTTTAGTTTTAAGGCCTCTCCTACGCGATTACATTTTGAAGTCTGTTAGGAAAACCCAGATAACCTATCCAAAAGACATAGCCCTCATAATAATGTTCAGCGGAATAGGCTCTGGAAGCCGAGTGGTGGAAGCTGGAACAGGAACAGGTGCATTAACCACTGCCCTAGCCCACTATGTAAAGCCTAACGGCAAGGTTTACAGTTACGAAATGAGGGAGGAGTTCCTTAAAACTGCGGAGAAAAACCTAAAACGTGCAAAACTTGCGGATTTCGTGGAGCTTAAGAACAGGGATGTCACAGCGGGCATAGAGGAGAGGGATGTTGACGCTGTAATATTGGATTTGGCAACTCCATGGCTTGTTGTCCCCCACGCTTATGCCTCGCTGAAGCCTTGCGGAACCATAGTTTCCTTTAGTCCCACCATAGACCAAGTTGTTAAGACTGTTGAGGCTCTTGGAGAGAGTAATTTTGTTGATGTAGAAACTGTTGAGTGCTTGATGAGGGGGATGCAGGTGGAGCGGGGCAAGACACGACCTCAAACTTTGATGACTGCCCATACTGGCTATATAACGTTCGCCCGGAAAGCCTTAAAACCTGTTTAATTCGCCTCCTTTTTAAAGTTCAAGCCGCGTGGGGTGTGTAAACTTTAATATTTAGCCTTTGACATTTTGGCTGTAAAAGGGAGGAAGCAAAGTCGTTTCGCAGTAGGGCACTTGGCGTTGGGATACCTTTCCGGTAAGGCATCTGGGAAGCTTTTGAAGACGCAGGTTAATCTTCCCTTGGTTTTTATGCTTTCTGTGGTGCCTGATGTAGATCTTTTATTTCCGCTTTTTCTTCAACATCGGGGGCCTACTCACTCGATCCTAATGGCGTTTATGGTTTTTGTTCCCTTTTTTGCAGTATACGGTAGAAAAGTTATACCATATTTTTTGGCTCTTGTTCAGCATTCGCTTATTGGTGATTATGTTGCTGGGGGAAATGTGCAGTTGTTATGGCCTGCGGCTGGGCAGTATTTTGGGATGACTATAGGTATTGAAAGCTCAATAAACGTGACTTTGGAGTGGGTTTTGTTTCTTGCTTCGATGGTTTTTATGGTGAAGATGGGGGATTTGGCGGTTCTTTTGCAACCTCATGACTCTAATCTGATTTTGGCGGTTCCAACGTTTACGGTTTTGCTTCCGACTTTTCTGTTTTTTCCGTTGTATGTGCCTGTTTGGCTTATTTTGCCTCATTTGGTCTATTTATTCGTGTTTTTGGCGTCTATGTTTGTTGATGTTTCTAAAGCTTTTAGAAAGTTGTAAAATTAAAAAGCCCAAGTTGAGTCTAAGCCTAGACAGATTCAGCAAAGCCAGCAAGCCACAACCGATTGTCGCAACCGCTCCCATTTGATGTTATCTCGTGGGAGGATCGCAACTTTCAGTTGCGGTTGGCTGTTCTCCGCTAGATCCGTCTAAGCGTGCTTCTCAACTTGGGCGTCTATACTTTTGGTTTGTTTTAATTTAAGTCATTTGCACAGTCTTAGTTTAATTTTTTAGTTAATATGTTGTTTTTTTGGCATGATTGGTTAAATTTGGTAACGTGAATTTAGGTTGGTGTGCGCTGTTTATGGTGAGTATTTAAAGCATGTGCGGTTTTCTGAGGCTTGGTTTGGGGTTTTTGGAGGCTTTTTACCCTTGTTTTGATGCTAAAAGTTTAAACGGTTTGTTTTAGATGTCAGTTGGGGATGCTGAAAGAGTTTGCGAGGGGATGGCGTGGCTAGGGATGAAAAGTTTGAGGAAGATTTGAATAGTTTGCTTTTTAGGCTTTTTCGAGGTTTGGGTGAGGAGGCGCGTTTTAAGCTTTCTAGGTTGAGGGATAGGCTTGTTGAGTTGCATAGGGAGAATGTTGTGAAGATTAATCATTCTGTTATGGAGCTTGTTTGTGCTAGGCATCTTGTTGAGAGGGGTTATGATGTGCAGGTGGAGTGGCCTTTAGAGGGGGGTTTGACTTGTGATTTGTTTGCTGTTAAGGGTTATGGGAGTCTTATTGTGGAGATTGAGACTGGTTTTGTTCCGCCTGAGCATGCTTTGGATCCTTCGGGTTATTTGGCTGCGAGGATTGCGAGCAAGATTGTTCGGTATAGCGGTTATGCTGGGAAGTTTGCGCTTGGTATTCCGCCTTATTATGTTTTGCAGTTTTCTCCTGTTTTTGCTAAGCCGCCTAGGGAGCGGAAGCCCGGCGAGTTGGAGGAGATTAAGGGGTTATGTGACTTGTATTATCGTAATCCTCCTGTTAGCTTGGCTGAGGTGAGGAATGCTAGGATTCATGCGGTTTATGTTGTTGATGTTGATGGGGGGGTTGTTAGGGAGGTGGATCCGGAGGCGTATGTTAAGCGCAATAGCGTTTAGGGTTTAGCGAAGGTCTTTTAAGGAAACTAGAAGTTATATTGTTGGTTGAGGAAGCAGTGGGTTATGGTTTTGGCGTGTGTTTTGGTTTGCTGTGAGCCTAAGAAGTATTCTGAGGTTGCTAAGAAGATCAAGGAGGTTAAGGGTGTGGCGAGGGCTTTTTCTGCTAGTGGCAGGTGGGATGTGGTTGCTGAGGTTGAGGTGGCTGATTTGAAGGCTTTGACTGATGTTGCGTTGAAGATTAATGGTTTGTCTGGGGTTAGGGCAACTGAGACTCTTGTGGAGGTTGCTGTTTAGGGAGGAATGCGTATGCAGGCGTGTGTTTTGGTTAGGGCTTTGCCTGGCAAGGTTTTGAAGGTTCTTGAGGGTGTTAGGGCTGTTAAGGGCGTGGTTAGGGCTTTTCTGGTTTATGGGCGATATGACATTGTTGTCTTTGTTGAGGCGGCTGACTATGATTCGGTTAAGCGGATTTCAGGGGAAATTAACGCTTTGAAAGGCGTGAAGAGCACGGAAACAGCCATTGAAGGCTAAGCCTCGCAACAAACTCCCTATTTTTCTATGGAGTTTGCCTCCGAGTTTGCTTTTGTCTTGTAGGGTGCTTGCTCTTCGCCTTTCATTCCATTAGAGATGACTCAGAAGCAATCCGTTGCCGTCCGAGTAACTCTGAAATCTCATCCCCTTTTGAAAAGTCAACCTAATGCCTTCTCATCATCCGGCAAAACAAATAAACAAAACCAAAAATAAAAACATTCCCAAACCCAAAACCCTCAAATCTAAACATTCACATCTCAAACTCTCAAAACACCAACCCAAACGTTGTTGTTAAAAATCCAACACAAACAACAACATTTAAACACTCTCCTCAACACCAATTCAGACGCACCCAGACAACTTTCACTCCAACAAAATTCTTCACATTTAAATAATATACCACCCACATATATTATCACTGATGATATTCATGGTTGAAAGAAGCCGAGACTGGCTTGACCAAGCTGAAGGCGACCTAGAACACGCCAAAAACGACTTAAAATCAGGCTTCTACGAATGGGCATGCTTCTCAGCCCAACAATCCGCAGAAAAAGCCGCCAAAGCAGTGTTCCAAAAACTTGGCGCCGAAGCATGGGGGCACTCCGTTTACGACCTGCTTTCAAATCTGCACAGCAGAATAGAAGTCAACGAAGAACTCTTAGACCACGCCTTAGAATTGGATAAAGCCTACATACCAACCAGATACCCAAACGCCCACCCCTCATCCTCCCCACGAAGGAGATACACAAAAAAGGAGGCAGAACGCCTAATTGAATACGCAGAAAAAATATTCAAGTTCTGTGAAAGTGTTCTTTCCAAAATTTAACACAGAAGAAGTCATAAAAGAATTAAGCAAATGCGCCACAGAACTCCGCGAAAAACTAGGACTAGAAAAAGTGATACTTTTCGGCTCCTACGCAAAAGAAAACTATACAGTAGCAAGCGACATAGACCTCCTAATAATATTCAACGACAAAAAAAGCAGCGAAAACGAAGTTTACAAAGGCCTAATGAAAAACATTAAACTGCCAAGAATAGAACTCCACCTCATACCTAAGAAGAACCTCAAGGCTTACAAAACATCAAAATGGATGAAAACCATAGAAAAAGAAGGAATAAAAATTCTCTAGCAAGCTTTAGTCTACAGTTCTTTTATAGATTAGGATAAACCCCCATACTTATTCTGAATTCATATTCCAAGTTCATAAGCTAGTTAAATACCAAACCCTATTTTCTCTACGTGAAGCGGTGGCGGAAAGCCTTGAAACAAAACATCACATTTAAACAGAGAAAAGAACTAAAAACAAAAATGGCCGAAGCCCTCCAAGAAAACATTAAGGATCTCTCGACAGAATTTCAAAAAATATTGATAGACGACCTAGTCACAGCCTTCCAAAATAGAATAAACGTGTTAATCCGCGCACAACAGAAAAGAAACTACTAATGGAAACTAAAGAGGAAAAACCCATAGTTTGAATCCATAAAAGCTTTATAATAAAACGATGGAAAATATGCCAAAGAGGTTTGGATGATGAGACGATCCAAGCTCGAAATGTATATCGACATCCTAAAAGTACTAGCCCATAGAGGTCCACTCAAGCTAACCCACATCATGTATAAGGCAAATGTAAACTGCAGCGTACTAAAAGAATACCTAGACTTCCTCATAAAACAAAACCTCGTCGAAGAAAGAACCGTTGGCAAACGCCGAGTCGTATACGCCATAACCCAAAGAGGCATAACAGTCCTCAAACACTTCAAAGAACTAAAACAAGTCCTCCCAATAATAGAAGAAGCCAGAAACAGAGCTCCAACCCCCTACTAAACTTTTAAATATCAGCCCTTAAAATTTCTCAACCTGCAATATTTCTAAAACTGAAACATCCCTTTTATTTAAAATAGCCTATTCCTTTTTCGACCCAGAATGTTCGAGCAAATGGCAATAGCTGCATCCCAATACACTGTTACTCTCCTCCTACTCACTATGTTGACTATGCTTGTTCTAGGCATAGTCTGGGTTAAAGCAGCTGCCTCAACAAAATTTTAATGGCTCTATCCTAAATAGGTTAACATCTGTTTACGAATCATTATGAATGTTTCGTAAGATTTAATAAACACTTTTCCCCACTACCATAATGTACACCCGTAAAACACAACGAGGAAAACCAAAGTGCCCAGCCAAGAAACCCTAGAAAGCAAAAAACCCCTCCAAGTACTAGAAAAAATCAAAGAAAACCTCGAAAGGCTAAACGAAAAAATGGAAGTCATGATCGAACTGCAAAAACACGAAAGAAAAAAATTCCAAACACTTCCATCAGAAGCCCCCCTAGACGTCATGACGCTGCTCTCAATGCCAGACCACCTAAGAAAAACAGCCATGACCGTATGCAGACTGGGCCGCGCAACAGCCGAAGAAATCGCCCAACAAACCCACAGGGCAAGAGCCGTGGAAAGCGCCTACCTAAACCAACTCGTAATTATGGGGTATCTAAAAAAGGAGAGAAAAGGAAGAAAAGCCTACTTCTACATAGAAAAAGAAAGCTAGGGATGAAACATGGGCAAAATAGTGGCAGTACACTCCTACAAAGGCGGAACTGGAAAAACCCTTCTCTCAACAAACCTAGCAGTAACACTAGCCAAAAACGACAAAAAAGTCTGCCTCCTAGACCTAGACTTCAGAGCCCCGAGCCTCGCCACCCTCCTAAACATCGAAAAAACCCAACACTGGCTAAACGATTACCTCAACGGAATATGCGAAATAGACAAAGTCCTAATAGACCTAAGCGACAGAATCGCCAGCAAAGAAAAATTTTTCGTCTGCCCAGCCAACCCATCCGTAGAAGCCATCAGAGACATGTCCTCAAAAGACAGAAAATGGGAAATGCGCGCCCTCGGAAGGCTTCTCTCCCTCAGAAACTCCTTGCTGAATGATAAGGGCTTCGACTACATAGTCTTCGACACAAGCCCAGGACTCCAATACTCCTCAATAAACGCCATAGTAGCAGCCGACATAGTAATCGTAGCCACAACCTTCGACAGTTCAGATGTCGAAGGAACAAAAAGAATGCTGCGGGAACTCTACGACCTATTCGAGAAAAAAACCGAAATAGTCCTAAACAAAGTCTTATACGTTGACTCCGTGAGAGCTGGAAAAGACAAACTGCAAGCAATGGTGAAAAACATATATGAAGTTCCCCTTTTAGGCGTCATACCATGCTTCTGCGAAATCTCAAGGGCTGAAGGAAAAATAATCTTCGCCCACGAAAAACCAGACCATCCCTTCACAAAAATTTTGGACGAAATAGCAAACAAAATGGATAAACTCTAAATCTGGTTTTCATTGCGCCGCCAGCCTATTCACCAGCTGATACACCTTGCAGTTTTTACATTTCTCATAATCCTTCTCATCACATTGCCTACATATTATGCGGTTTAATTCCCTAATCTCAGAACCCACAAGGCTCAACCTCTCTCCACACAAAATTCGCCGGTTCCTGTATATCCCATATTCCCATTTCGAAATATTCACAATAGATAAATCTTATATTAGCTTACAAACGTAAAATTTCGCATGGTGGTCGCTTGAATAAGAATGTGGCCTTAACCTCTTTGGCATGGGGACTATTCTTCGTTTGGATAGGTGCAAGCTGGATTGCAAGCGAATATTACAGCATCAGCATGGCGCCCTATGTTGCTTTAGGAGCCGGGCTTATCCTAATAGGGTTAAACATCGCAAGAACAAGCCTAGGAATGAAGTTAAGCAAATTCAGCCTATTTATTGGCATAGTAGCCCTTGCCTTCAGTGGAACCGCATTAATGGGCTACCCTCTGCCCTTCTGGCAAACCATAATAGTGTTAATAGGCTTGTTCATAATCGCAGAAGCAGTATCATCCCTAAGAAAATCCAAGTAAACAACAAATTTATAGCGCAAAAGCCCTTCTGATACAGCATCAAAATCAAGGGACAGATAACCCATTGAACCGTTCAGCAATAATTCTCGCAGGAGGCCTTTCAAAAAGGTTTGGACAAGACAAGGGATTAGTTCCCTTAGCTAACAAACCCTTAATAAAACATGTCCTTGAAGCCGTTAACCCCATAGTTGACGAAATAATAGTGGTTGTAAACTCGAAGGCGCAGGTTGAGGAGTTTTCCAAAATTTTAGGCAACGTGAAAATAGTTGTTGACAACTTGGACATGCATGGGCCGTTGGTGGGCGCAGCAACAGGTTTCAAGGCGACAAACGGAGAGTATGGGCTTCTGCTCCCATGCGACACTCCACTAATCTCCAAAGAAGTTCTAACGCTTCTTCTCGACCTATGCGTAAATAGAAATGCGGTTATCCCCCGCTGGCCAAATGGCTACATAGAGCCTTTGCAAGCCGTCTACCGCGTAAAACCAGCGTTAGAAGCCGCTAAAAACGCCTTAAACGAGGGAAAAACCGATATGCGCTCCATGATTGAAAAGTTGCAAGGCATACGCTACATTTCAACACTTGTGCTTCAGCAGTTTGATCCTTCACTCAAATTCTTCATCAACATCAACACGCCCATAGACTTGAAAAAGGCTGAACAATTGTTAAAACATGTAAAGTCTAATACTTTATGCTGAGGTATAATAGCACCACAAGAGCCGCGAAAGTAAATAGGTCTGGCAGCAAAGCAAAAGGCCCTAAACCGAAAAGTCTGAAACCGAAAGCCCGTATAATTATGGGATTGGAAGCAAGAGCGTAGAGAAGTAGCGTTGCCGAGAATATTATTAGTCCTATTGTGAATTCTGACCGTGTTTTTCTGTATATGTCAGCGTATATCAGCACCATGAAGATTAAAATGGTTATGTTAATTGTTGAAACAACAGTTTTCGCTATGTAAAAGAATTCAATATCTCCTGAGATATAGGGCGGACGTTCCGGCGGCAACCATGGAAGACGCGGAGACCAGAAGGTTGAAGCAGCCCATGTAGCTGCCAATATAGCTACCACTATTAAAATTGGCAGAAGCACCAGCAGTAGCCAAATTCTCGATTTCTGGTTCATTTCATGATTCATTTGCTTTTCCCCCTTTTCTACTTTTTCCAAATTTTCTTCAGAATCTCCTCAAACAAGGCGTAATTCTCATCCATAACAGGAGACAAAAAATATGTTGTGCCATATCCCTCACCTGCTGATACTATTATTCTATTCTTCTCAAGAATCCTAAGATGATGCCTTATCGTCCTATAATCCATTTTAAGCAAGTTAGCCAACTGATTCGCGTTCTGCGGAGCCTCCTTCAACGCTATAATTATTTTTGCCCGTGTAAGACCGCCTCTTGTACCTGCAACTAGCCAACCAAGCAAGTACTTCAAAGGACGCGCACTAGCAGACATTTGAGGTTCTCCGAGTTCGACTAAACATATTCACGTTTTTAGATAATAAATGTGTATTTTGCTACGTGTAAAGATTAGGAATGAATTTGGGCAGAATTCTGAAAATTCTTTAATAATCTAACGGTTGCTGACATGTTAGGCGCGCGCCTTATCTTGGTGGAGGTGAATGAGTATAGATAAAAGAAAAGCCTTAGTCTTGTTATCTGTTGTGGTTGTTGCAGCAGCTATAAGCGGTATTGCATTAAACGCATATTCAACCGTCAATGCCAACACGCAAGTGACAGTTAATGGCGAAAAGTGCTGGAATCATGATATCGGATGGTCTGTTGGAAATATGAGTACTGAAATGCAAGGTTGGCCACATGGAAAGATGCGTGGACGGGGATGCTATGGATTTATCGAAGTTAGCAATGAATTCAAAGAGAACGTGATTAACACAGCCAAAAACGACACGGATGTGCAGAATCTGCTAAACGAAGGTTACAACATTACAGGGATTAGACCAATCATTAAAACGGTAGTTGAGGGAGACGGCACCGTTGTTACGAAGGCAACAAATGCCATTCTAATACTGGAGAAGGATACAAGTGGCCGCGCTTATGCATGGGTGGATTTAGAACAGGGAAAAGTAACACAAATAGAAATCTTAACTAGAACAGTGATTGAAAAGCCCTAAAAAAGGTACATGGAAAAATATGGTTGTTCAAAGGCTTCTTGAATAAACCCTATTTTCAACATTTTTATATGTATTTAGAAGGTAGAAATAGAGAAGACCTGTTTCTAGTCTTCACATATTCAGATTTTGGCATGTGAAAATGGAATAGATTTGGGTATAATTCTGAAAAATTCTTTAATATTCCCCATGATGCTGCTCAAAGCTTAGAGCGCATTTAAAGGGTGAAGGCTTTGGGTGCTTTAACAAGAGCGGTTAAGAATGTTTCGCGAAGGAAAATAAGGACATTTTTGGTGATCATTGCGCTGAGTTTCTCTATAGCTATTATGGTTTCTATTCCTGCGGGGGTTATTGCAAATCAGAAAGCCACACAGGGTATAAGTGAAGATTACAATAAAATAATAAGCGATATTCAAAAGGAAATTAACAAGACGGCAACATTAATTGAAATTCGAGCTTCATCAGGTAGGCCCTCAGCTGTGCCATCGGGTGCACCACCGTCTGGATTCGGACAGAGAGGAGAGGCTTTTATTAACGAAACCGTCGTTGATGAAATTCGTTCCATTGAAGGCGTTAAGGATGTTGTGCCATTCCTTGAGGTGTCTTCAGAGGAAACAACCAACGAAACCGTGAATACTCCGCGGGGAAGCTTCACGATTTCCCGACCTCTTTATACGATTATAGGGGTTCCTCTGAACTCTTCCTTAATAGATAGTTACGCTATATTGCCAACAAACATAACAGCAGGAAGAAATCTTTACGAGGGAGATAGTGGAGTTCTTCTAGTGAGTTCCAATCTCTCTGATTATCTTGGAGTGGGTGTCGGCGACAAGGTCGAGGTTTACGGAGAATGTTTTTCGGTTGTAGGAATCTATGAACCCGCAGGTCAAGCAGCCACGGAAGTAAGAACAGTTTACATGAACGTTTACACTGCCCAGAGGAGAACTGTCTACATGAACATTTCTGATCTTCAAAGGATAACCGGCAATGTAGGAAACACTAGTAGGCTTGATGTGTATGCAGCGGATGCTTCCTATGTAGATGGAATAGCTGAAGTGATAAAAACAGCATATCCAGAGCTTTACGTTACCACGTATAAAGACCGCTTGCAAAACCTTGAGCGTACGCAAGAAATGTATCAAACTACGTTGGAAAATGCTGAATCCACTCTTAGTCAGATGCAGACAGTCGCCTTCCAAGAAATCGTGATAGTAATTGTCGCCACAAGCCTGATTGTTTTATTTACGATGCTGTACACTGTGCGTGAAAGGACAAAAGAGATAGGTATCCTTAAGGCCATAGGGTTCAGCAACTGGAATGTTATGAGCCAGTTTATGCTTGAAGGAATATTGATAAGTTTAATGGCTGGAGTGGTTGGCATTGCAATGGGAATCGTCGGAGCACCATTGTTGTCGTCCCTTCTACTTCCCAGCGTCAACCCGTTTCCTACGCAGCAGCAAGGATTTCCTGGACAAACCGTAAACTTTGGAACAGCTTTATCTCAGTCTGTTACAGCCGTGCCAGACTTACAGACTATTTTACTGGTGTTTGGCGTAGCTGTGGCGCTTGGAGCCGTAGGAAGTTTATATCCAGCGTGGCGAGCAGCAAGAACAAGCCCCATGGAGGCGTTGAGATATGAGTGATTTGATTCTGGAAACTGAGAAACTAGGCAAAGTTTATAAATTGGGCGGACGACAAATTCGAGCTCTTTCTGATGTAAACCTTAAAGTGGAAAAAGGCGAGTTCGTTTCAATCATGGGGCCATCAGGTTCAGGTAAAACCACATTATTAAACATACTAGGCTGCCTTGATAGACCAACCTATGGAAAAGTTATTCTAGACGGCATAGACGTCACAAAAGTGTCGGAAAGAGAACTCTACAAGATAAGAAGGCATAAAGTTGGGTTCATCTTCCAGAATTTTAACCTACTCCCATACCTAAGCGCAATCGAGAACGTTGAACTTCCCATGGAAGGGACTGGAAAGTCAAAAGAGGAAAAAAGGAAAAGGGCTCGGGAGTTACTGAAACTGGTGGGGCTATCAGAAAGAGAAAAACACAGACCCCTTCGATTAAGTTCAGGAGAACAGCAGAGAGTCGCTATTGCGCGTGCATTAGCTAACAATCCAGCAATAGTTCTTGCCGACGAACCTACAGGCAACTTAGATTCAAAAACTGGCTATGAAATTGTTAGGCTTTTGGGCAAACTGAACATTGACCAGGGAACCACCATTATCATGGTAACCCACGACAGCCACAAAGCCGCACATGCAGGCAGAATGCTCTTTCTCAGCGACGGAAAACTACTGGCAAAAGAAAAGCAAGGGAAGCACCTTTTGAAGAAAGAGCTCATCTGCCCACATTGCGGCAGAGAAATTCAACCAGATGACACATTTTGTCCACGCTGTGGCAAGAAACTATAGAAAGGAGGTGATAAACATTGGAACTTCCACAGAAACCAAAAACAGTGTTCTCAACAAAAACTGTTCTTTTAACAATTCTCATAGTTGTTAGTCTTTTTGCTGGAGGAGTCTTGGGCTACTTACTAGGATACAGCGACCTGCAAAATCAGCTTTCAACTCTTCAAAGGCAAATGTCAAATCTTCAGTCAACACAAGGCGTAAACCAAAATAACACCTACCTTCTAGGAGGAAACTTCTCCCTTTCAGAGTTACATACGCATGTCAAAGACTCAGTCGTCACAATCCGAGGAATAACAATACAATACGATATCTTTCATCATCCATACTATGTGCAAGTTCAAGGTTCAGGTTTCATCTACAACTATACTGGGCAAATGGTAGTCATAACAAATTATCATGTGGTTCAAAACACAGTCAATATCACTGTAACTTTCATAAATGGAAACGGGTACGAAGCCACTCTGCTGGGCTCAGATCCCTACGCGGATCTAGCGGTACTTTCTGCAAACGCGCCTCAGAGCGAGTTTAAGCCCCTTGAAATTGTAAGTTCATCAACGCTTGAAGTGGGCGATATAGTTGTTGCAGTTGGCAACCCCTATGGACTAGCTGGGTCGATGACCATAGGCATAGTGAGCGCACTAGGAAGAACAATAACCGAGGAACAGACAGGCGGTTATCCAATAGCAAATGTCATTCAAACGACTGCTCCGCTGAATCCTGGTAATTCTGGAGGGCCCCTCCTAAATCTTGAAGGCAAAGTTGTAGGCATAACAACAGCCATTGTAAGCGACTCTCAAGGCTTGGGCTTCGCAATTCCATCAAACACCATTTTACGGGAAATCGACTCATTAGTGACAAAAGGCGCTTACAATAGGCATCCGTGGCTTGGCGCTGCAGGAGTGGACATGACCTATGAAATAGCAAAAGCCATGGGCGTAAACGTAACATATGGATGGCTAATAACCCAAGTAACAAGCGATGGACCAGCAGCCAACGCAGGACTAAGAGGCGGAACTAAACAAGTTTCCATTGCAGGAGAATACGTGATCATTGGCGGAGACATTATAATAGCCATAAATGGAGTAAGAATAACCAACATGGATGCTCTTTCAGCTTATCTTGAAGAGAACACTTCGCCTGGACAAACAATTAACGTAACAATCGTGAGAAGTAACCAAACACTGGACATTGCGGTAACGTTGGGAACACGCCCTTAACCATTGAGAAAGCCAAAGTTGTTAACAGCTATTTTTACAGCTTTTTATGTATTCATCTGTTTTGAAAAGCAGTTTTTCAATGTCATCATCGTTGTGAGCATTGCTTATGGCGCCAAAGTGAGTTGGAAGAAAGAAAACGCCGTCTGCAATTAAATTCAAATGGTATTCCGCAAGTTTCTCCCTGTCAGCCTCAAAAGCGTCCCGAGCATTTCTTATGCTCTTTTTTGTAAAGTGCACGCTGAAAAGGGAGCCCAAACCCGTCACTTGTACGTCTATCTCTCTTGACTCGAAGATTTCCCTTATTTCTTCTCTGACTTTTTCGCCTGTTCTGTTCAGCTTTGCTATTATTTTTCCGTCTTCAAGAATTTTAAGCATGGTTAAACCAGCGGCCATTGTTATTGGGTTTGCACAGAAGGTTCCGCCGTGAAAGGAGTAGTTTGGGCGTTGATAGGTGATGGTGTCTAGCCGCTCCATAATTTCTCGGCGTCCGCAGAAGGCGCCAACTGGGAAGCCTCCACCAAGAATTTTTCCGAAGGTTGTGATGTCTGGCATGACACTGTAATATTGTTGTCCGCCTCCTGGAGCCAATCTAAAACCAGTGATCACCTCGTCAAAGATTAGAAGCGTTCTTTTTTCGTCGCAGATTTCTCTAAGTCCTTTCAAAAACTCCTTATCAGCTGGAATGCATCCTCCTGAACAAAGGACAGGTTCAACTATTACTGCAGCGGCAGACTTGTCCCTCAATTTTTCTCTTACCCCTTCAAGATCGTTGAATGAGGCTAAAAGGGTGTCTTGGAGAGCGCCTTCTGTTAATCCGGCTGACTCTGGAATTTCAAATGGGTATTTCACGGCTTTGTGGAGGGCGTCGTAGCCTCCGTGCCATCCGCCTTCAAACTTTAGGATTTTGCTTCTGCCTGTATAAGCCCTTGCAAGGCGCACTGCGTACATGTTTGCCTCTGTTCCAGAATTTGTAAACCGCGTCATTTCAGCTGTTGGAACCATTTTTGCAACTTGCTCTGCCAGCCTAACTTCAAGTTCATGGGCTGTGCCAAAATGGGTGCCGTTTTCAATTTGCCTTTTAACCGTCTCCACAACCTCTGGGGGACTATGGCCGAGAATGTGGGCGCCGTGTCCCATCCAATAGTCCACATACTCGTTTCCATCTACGTCATAGAGTTTGCTTCCCTCTGCCTTAACAGTGTAGAAAGGGTACGGTTCAAAGTGGCGGATTCCATAAGAGACTCCTGCTGGGAGAAAATTTCGTGCCCACTTATACAAAGCCTTAGACTTTTGCGTTTTTGCCGCATATTTTTCAGACATTAGACTTCCTTCTGTGAACGTTTCATTTTTGATTTGACCAGTTATTATAGTTTCTGCGCAGCTGGGTGCTTCTCGCTTTTTGGAGAAAAGCTTTTAAGCAGATTATATAGCAAGAGCTTTTTTGACACATCTGTGTTTAGTTTTTGGAGATATCGAGATGAGTATAGAAAAAGAACTGATTATTACTATATTAAAATTAACAGGTAACGGTTCAATTTTAAACGAACAAATCTATAAAGATGTGAAAATTCCTCATAATGTTGCGTTGAATTTGCTTAAAAAATTGGAAAAAGAAGGCTTGATTTATTTCCACAATAACCTTTTGGAGGCTGATAGCTTTCAGAGGCTTAGACTGGCTGTTTATGCTGTCCAGTTGGGCGCTGACCTTGAATGTGTATGTAGTTTTCTTGGTTGGCGGGAGTTTGAAAGGGTGGCGGTTATGGCTTTTGAGAGGAACGGCTATGAGGTTGTGGAAAATTTGCGGTTTAAGCATGCTGGAAGAAAGTGGGAAATAGATGTTGTTGGACTTAAAAAACCCCTTGTGGTTTGCTTGGACTGCAAGCACTGGCGTAGGGGACTATACCCATCAGCCTTAAAGAAAATTGTTGAGAGGCAAGTTGAAAGGACTTTTGCCTTTGCAGAATCTATGAACGCCTTTGAAAGGTTTGGCTTTGCTGCTTGGGGGAGGGTTAAATTTGTTCCAGCTGTTTTGTCGCTTATTCCCAGCAGATTCAAATTTTACAGCGGCGTACCCGTAGTTCCCATTTTTCAGCTGCAAGACTTTCTAAGCCAACTGCCCGCACATGTGGACAGTTTAAAACATTTTGAAAAAAGTTTATCCAACAAGTTCGACAAGGGTTCCTAAGGCTTGTCCTGGCAAGCCCCTTCTGAACCTTGCCCGAACCAAACCCTTAGTGCCGTGCAAGTCCACAATTTTTCCGATTATTTTGTTTTTGCCGCTTTTCCATGCTACTTTACGCCCGATAAGCCGGCTTGCTTCGGAAACGGATTTCGCGTGAGCAAACTGGATTATGCATTCTTTTGACCTTTGATTTTTAGGTCCAATTCTATAATTGACTATTATTCCTTGAGTTTGCATTATGTTTCCACCATGAAAATCTGAAAATATAAGGGTACATTTTATCTGTTTCGCTTAACCTAAGTCACAATTTCTGGAGAAGACTTGCCTGGCTTACAGTAGCGGGTAAAAGTGATTTTGGTTTATGCTTTTGTATACAGATTTTTCGGTGAAAACTGGTGAGCACGTAGTGATATGTTTATTTTTTAGTAATACCAAACTAACTGATTCAACTTGAATGTAAAACAGCATGTTATTAAATAAAAGAAACTTGCCTGTTTAGTCTACGTAATTGGTTAAAGGTTGAGGTTACCTCTATCGCGTTTTAGAATTCTCACTTTTTCCGGCAGCCTATTTTTCTCCCAGTCTGCCCAGTTTATCTCTTTGAAAATCCATTTTTTCCCTAAGTGGGCTGCAACCACCGCATGCTTAAACTGCTTTTCTAGAGGTACGAGTTCGTCTAAAAATCTGAAGAGTTTTTCAATTTGTTGTTTTGGAAAATAAGCGTAATAGCTGGCGTTTTTAACTTCAAAAGCGTAAACATGCGAGTCTTTTCTGGCTATGATGTCTGGAAGAGGGTTTAAACTTGGGTTGCTGACTGGAATGCGAACTGCATTGTAACCGTTCTTTTTTAAAAGTTTCGCAAGAACGTTTTCGCTGTAGAATCCTCTCTTGCGCCATTTTCGAATAGCCTCTTTGTCTACTTCTCTAACCATTAGGCAAGCCACTTCACTTCTGAATTAAAGAAGGATGGTTAAAGATTTTCCCCTATCGACGTTTAGAATTTGGGTTTTTTGTGCGTTTGAATGGGAACTTTAAGCGCTGGCTTTTCAACCAGACATTCTTTTAGGTAATCGTCTAGGGTAGCTGCTGGCACAACCTCTATTTTATAGTCTCTCACGTCGATGGAGTGTTCAAAATTCTTTTTGGGAATGACAACTTTTTTAAATCCCCAAGCTTCGGCAGCCTTGATCTTTTCGTAGACTCCGCCT
>Ga0209102_1000900_pt1 | contig 17542 bp, 15 predicted proteins | sample ConPoolayeHmetaG_FD_185483 | JGI IMG/M metagenome (GOLD analysis project Ga0209102, IMG submission 185483) | Hot spring microbial mat communities from California, USA to study Microbial Dark Matter (Phase II) - Cone Pool mat layer H metaG... ...
CACCAGCTTGCCCCCCGGGCTGCGGGCGTCCACGATCATGTACGCGCTCTCCCAGGCCCAGAACTCGATCAGCCCCTCGCTGCCGACCAGCCGGAACACGGTGTCTTTGCCTTGCCTCGTCGTCGTCAGATAGTCGCCAGTGTGCATCACTATCCGGGCGCCGCCTCGCGCCTGCGCATAGGTGACCGCCATGGTCTCCACTTGCATGCCGTCCCGGTAGGTCCTGGAGCTCGTATCGCAGGCGGCCATCACGAACTCCACCGGTTGGCGGCCGATCAGCCAGCACGCATAGTTGAGCCAGTGGACCCCTGCGTTGATGATATCCCAGCCGGAGCATTCGATCTCTATCAGGTTCAGCGTGCCGATGTCGCCCTGCTGGACGCGGTGCAGGATCTCCTTCGTGTGGGCTGAGACGAGCAGGTTATGCGGAGTGGCCATGGGCAGCGACCTCTCCTTGACCATCGCCAGGATCGCGGCGCCGTCGGCCGTCGTGTCGGCCAGGGGCTTCTCGACCAGCACGCCCTTGAGGGGCAGCCTGAGCGCCGCCTCCGTGACTGCGCGGTGGGAGGGCGCCCAGGTGGAGACGCAGACGATATCAGTGGGCCGCTCGCGGAACATGGCTTCATGGCTGTCGAACACCGCGATCTTCGGGTAGTCCTTCTCAAGCGCGTCACGCGCGACCGAAGAGATGTCAGCAGCCGCGACCAACTCGAACCGATCCGAGGACCGCAGGGCGTCTAGGCTCAGCCGCCCGCCGGTCCCGCCGCCGACCACGCTCGCCGTGTACTTCCTCATCCTGCACCTCCCAGGTCGCCCGGCGGCCGCCGGCAATGCTCGCGCCCGGGCGTGCGCGTCCGAACCTGGGGGGGTCTTCGTCGGGTTATCCCCTCACCCCTACCTGCTGCCCGCGATGGCAGCCCATCGTGGGAGGAGGCCGCGCTGGAGGAGGCGAAGCCGAGGCTTCAGCGCTCCACGGCCAGGGGACCCCCATGGGCTAGCACCTGCCCTGCTCCGGCCTGCTCCTCGTGGGCGCAGCGCTGCTGCTGGCGGCCTCGCCGTGCCCGGGCGCTCCGGTCCTCTACGGCGCCCACGGTGAGGGGCCCAAGCCGGTGCTGCTCGGCTCCGTGGACAAGAGCCGGCCCGCTGACTGGCGCAACCAGGGCGGCAACCTCTGGACCACCGGGGCGCCACCGACGCCGGACGCGTTGCCCGCGCCGACGACGAGCGCGCTGCCGTGGCGGCTCCACACCTAAGGTGACGCGGCGGCCATCGGGGCGGTGACTGATGCCAGCCGGGCCGGCTTCCGGGTGACCTGCGCGCGGTCGGGCGACGCCGGCCATGACATCCAGGTCTGCCTGCTGCCCCTCCACATCGAGGCCGGCCAGACATACTGGCTCCTCTTTCGCGCCCGCGCCAGCGAGCCACTCCGCATCCCCGCGCCGGTGCTCATGGAGGCGGGGAGGCCCTGGTCGGGCTACTCCTCGATGCCGGTCCGCCGCAGGCTCACGGTGAGGACGGAGTGGCGCACCTACTCCCAGCTCTACGAAGCCGGCGTCAGCGCGGAGGACGCGCGCCTGACCTTCTTCCTGGGCGGTCAGCTTCCCGCGGGGGCATCTCTCTGGGTGTACAGCCTCAGCTTCCTCGAAGCCGCCCCGGGCGAGGCCGCGGGCAGCCTTCCCGTGGACGTCGGCAACCTCATCTTCGACGGCGAGAGCTGCGGTGCCAAGATCTGGGGGTGGCACGGGCGGGGCCCACAGCAGCAGGACGAGTTCTGGTACGACGAGGAGCGCCAGGTGCTGGAGGTCTACTCGGTGGGCAACCCCGCCGACCGCCACCGCTCCATCGAGGTCGCCCTCACCCGCCACATCATAGACCAGTCGGGAGCGAGCCACGTGATCTATGATGGCCTGGTGGAGCGCTGCCGTCTATGGGAGATCTACGACGCCGCCCTCACCAACCAGAACAACGAGCCCAGGGTGGCGCAGTCCGACATCACCTGCCGCGACAACGTCATCTGGAGCTGCGAGTACTCCTTCGAGTACTGGAACCGGCCGGCCGACAGCTCTCGCACCCAGCGGATTCGCTTCGAGCGCAAGACCTATCGCGCAGTGCGCGGGGGGATGCGCACCAGCGCTGTCGCCTGGCGCTGGTGCTTCTCGCGTGGATCCTCTGCGAGCCGGGCCTCGGACACCGGCAGCCAGGAAGCGCGGCCTGGGGCGGACCGCTACTGCCAGGGCACGTAGTCCGGGTTGGGCTTGGGGAGCCTCGCCTCCACGTCGCTGCGCCAGGCGCGCAGCATGTCGTGGAGCTGCTTGGCGAGCCGTGGCTCGGCCTTCGCCAGGTTGCGTTGCTCGCCAACGTCCTCACGCAGGTGGTAGAGCTCCAAGCGGCCGTCCTCGAAGAACTCGATGAGCTTGTGGTCGCCGGCGCGCACGGACGAGCCCGGCGTGCCGCCCTGGTTGCCGTAGTGCGGGTAGTGCCAGAAGATGGCCTCCCGGTCCAGCCTATCCTCGCCGCGCAGAAGCGGAACCAGGCTGACACCATCGCGGTGCTGCTCGCGCATCGGGTCAAGGCCGGCCGCCTCCAGGAACGTGGGGTAGAAGTCCGGCGTCGTGACCGGTACCTCGCAGCGGCTGCCGGGCCGGGTGACGCCGGGCCACCTGGCGATGAGGGGCACGCGGGTGCCGCCCTCGTACATCCATCCCTTGCCCTCTGCAAGCGGGCGGTTGGTGGTAGGGGATCCCTCGGCGGTGGAGAGACCGCCGTTGTCGGAGGTGAAGATGACAATAGTGTTGTCGGCCCGCCCGGTCTCCTCCAGCACGCGAAGGATGCGACCGACGCCCTCATCCACACTCTGGATCATCGCGGCATAGCGCGGATCAGACTGGATGAGCCGACGCGTGATGCGCTGGTCCTTCTTGTGTTCGACCGGGTAGAAGGCGCCCTCCTCGAACGCGTTCTGCCTGTCCAGGCCGAGCTTCCTCGCCTTCGCGGCGAAGCGCTCGGCGTATTCGGGCTTGCCCTGGATAGGGGTGTGCACGGCATAGTAGCAGAGGTGCAGGAAGAAGGGCTTATCACCACAGCCCCGGATGAGCTCAACGGCCTCCTGGGTCAAGCGGTCGGTCAGATACTCGCCCTCGGGGCCGTCCTCCAGGGTAGGGATGCCCCAGGGGCTGAAGTAGCCGTTGTGCAGCCAGCCCCAGTCGCACCCGCCGACGTTGACCTCGAAGCCGTGGTGCTCGGGGAAGTATGGCTCGCCGCCGAGATGCCACTTGCCGACATGCCAAGTTGCGTATCCACCCGCCCTCAGCGCGGTCGCGAGGGACTTCTCTTCCAGGGGAAGGTGGTCGGTGTAGGGAGCGCTGATCAGCTTGCCCCGCTCGTGCCCGCCAATCCAGTTGGTGACCCCCACCCGAGCCGGGTACTTCCCGGTCAGCACGCTGGCCCGCGTCGGTGAGCAGACGGGGGAGGCGGCATAGGCGTCGGTGAAGCGCATTCCCGCGGCGGCGAGGCGGTCTGTGTTGGGGGTCTCGTAGAACTCGCTGCCGTAGCAGGTTAGGTCTCTCCAGCCCATGTCGTCGAGCAGGATGAAGACGATGCTGGGCCTGGTGCTCGGGGTGGTCGCCAACCTCATCTGATGTCTCGCCTCGCGGCTCGTTCCGCCCGCGGCCTCACGGACCATGCCGGGCGCGACGGCGCCCGCGCCTCCCTCGGCAGCTCCCCGGCGCGACCCGCCGTGATGCCCTCGCGCAGGGTAGCCCCGCACCCTGTTCGCCGCCTGCGGCGATTTCGCCTGCGCCCGCCGCTGACAGCGGCTGCTGGTGCGAGACCACCGTACCGCTATCCGCAGACTCGCTCGCTCCGGCTCGCGCTCCCGCTTCCGCGAGTATCGCCCCGCCCTGTCTCGTCCTGGGGCTGCAGCAATGAACCATCTCGGTAGTTGCGTCACAGTCAGCAGAGAGCAGGGACGAGCACCCGAGGCGCAGAATCCAACAGCCGGCCTGACGGAGGCGACTCTCAGCCAACGAGGAGGTCGCTGCGCCATGGACCACGTACCGGTTCACTTCGAGATCCCCGCGGATGATCCCGAGGAGCTGGCCCGCTACTACCAGGAGCTCTTCGGCTGGAGGATCGAGAAGACTTCCACGGACTACTGGATGATCGAGACCGATCCTGTAAATCGGGGGGTTGGCGGCGGGATGATGAAGCGCCAGATGCCTCAGCAGCAGATCCTGGTCTACTTCCAGGTCGAGTCCGTTGACGACTTCGCGGCGCAGGTGAAGGGCTTGGGCGGCCAGGTGGTCATGGACAAGCGTGCGATTACCGGCATGGGCTACTTCGCCGTCTGCCTCGATCCCCAGCACAACGCCTTCGCCCTCTGGCAGACAGACCCATCGGCCGCTTGACCATCCCTAACCCCCGAGGAGCGAAAGGCTGACCGCCATCACGGTCATGCCGGAGATAGCGCCGATGATGGCAGCATGCTCCTCGCCATACTCCTTTGCGGCTGGCAGGAGTTCATCCAATGAGATGAACACCATCATTCCCGCTACCCCTGCCAGCACTACGGCCAGAACGGCATCATTGAGCACCCTGAGGAGGAAGATGGCGGTCAGGCCTGCCCCAACCGGTTCTGCAGCACCAGCCACAAAGGACCACAGGAGCGCCCTCTTCCTGCTGCCCGTAGCGGCGTAGATGGGCGCGGCGACCGCAATGCCCTCCGGGATGTTGTGCAGCGCGATGGCGACAGCGACGGCGGTCCCCAGTCGGGGATCAACCAGAGTGCTCACGAACGTGGCCATGCCCTCCGGGAAGTTATGGATGGCGACGCCCAGTGCGACGAACGTGCCCAGCCTGAGGAGTCTGCGATCGCTGGCCCCCGCGCCCGCATCAACCACTCCTTCGTACGAGTGGGGGATGGACACGTCAATCAGGAACATGACAACCATCCCGCCCAGGAAGGCCGCGTACCCCCAGCCGGAGCCCAGGACCTCGAGTCCCACCGGCAGCAACTCGCCGAACGACACGAGAACCATCATGCCTGCGGCGAACCCAAGTGAGACAGCCATGAACCGGGGCCCTGGGGCCCCAATCGCGAACACCAGCAGGCCGCCGACGGCCGTCGAGAGCCCCGCCGCGGTAGTCAGAACCAACGCAAGGACCGATGTGGGCACGCTACCCCCGTATCACCTGGCCCGCACTTCAACAGGCGCGGCAGTGTGCACGTCAGTCCACGAGAACGCCCACCACGGCGAGGCGCTGCCGCAGCTCCGCGCCGTGTGGGGCGCCGGAAAGCGCATCCGTCAGGTCTTCGCCAGCCCCGTGGACGAGCCAGTGTACTCCGCCGCGCCAGTGCCGGCCACCTGAGGCGTCGTGGACCTTGCCTCGACAAGCGAAGCAGATCGGTGCGTCGTCCTGGCCGCGATACTGGCGAAGCTCCTTTCTGGTGAGGGCGCGCATCGCTGAGCCGCCCTGTGCGGCACCTCGGAGCTGGGGGCGGCCCGAACGCGGCTGGTGATCGGGCCGCCCTCGCACACAGTCGGCGGGCAGTGCTACGGGTGCAGGAACTTGCGGACGAAGGGAGACTCGCCGGGCGTGCGGCGACCGAAGTGCCCAGACGGCCCCTCTCCCAGGAACTCGGAGAACCAGGCCTCGTGCTCGATTTCCTCGTTGAGGATGGCGAGCGCGAGATCGTAGGTGCGATGGTCCTTTCCCGCGGTGAGGTTGCAGATGTGCGTGTAGCCGCGCACCGCGCAGCGCTCGGCCTCCAGCAGCACCTTGAGCAGGGCCTTCACGTCCTTGGGGTCCCTGGGGAGCTTCGCCGGGGGGCAGGCCGAGCAGTCGTGGAACTCCTTCATGTCCTCCGGGAGCTTCCCCCCGAGCTCATAGATCCGCGGCACCAGGGCCTCGAAGTGATTTCGGTCCTCGATCCGAGCGTCCTCCGCGATCTGCTTGATGCCTTCACCCTCCAGCCCGATCAGGTTCACACGCAGGATCGTGTAGTAGTAGAACGTGGTCAACTCGGCGGCCGCGTTCCTCACCAGCAGCTCGACCAGTTCGTCCACGTTCAGCCCTGCCTTTTCCACCATCTCTCGTGCCACCTTCGCCATTCTCATCGCCTCCTTACTTGGTCTGTCCTTCGGTGAAAACGGCCGGCCTTCTGAGCGCGGGATGGCATCGTGCCGGCGCCTCTCGCCTTCAGCGCTCCGCGTGCTTAGGCCTCGCTCCGCATCGTTTGCGGACCCCGCGCAGTTCACGACGAGCCGAGCGGACCTGCCCCCACGATCTCACCTCCTTGGGCGCGCGGAACCGGTCGAGATAGCCGGTGTGGAAGTCTCGCACCATCCCACACGTCGCACACACGAAGTGATGGTGCGCGTTCGTGTCGGCCTCGTAATGCATCCGCTCCTGGTCCGCGAGCACCACCGACGCAGGCCCCAGATCCACCAGCAGCCGCATCGTCCGGTACACTGGCGTTCCCGGACTGGCTTGTGGATGGTCTCGATATCCGGCTGCTCGTCGGTGCTGCCCGCCTCGCGGGCTATCTCCAGCCGCTGATGAGTGACCCTGCGGCCCGAATGCCGGAGGGCATCCAGGAACCGGCTCAAGCGCCGGTCAGTCTCTCACGCGGGCGCCGCCATTGCCGCCATCAGCCTACTCGCCAGCCATTCCCGCCTGCTGATGATACGGCATTCGGCCCCCACATCAACCGCTCTTGTGGGCTGTCGGGAGCACATCCGTGGCCCATTGCTCCGTTGGCCGCACATCGGGACTCAGCCATGGGCAGCGGGGACTTCGACAGGAGGCCGAGGCGCCGTCACAGGCGACAGGGCGCGCTGTGTTGGCTCAAGGCTGCCCTGCTGAGGGCCACGCGCCGCGCGCGTGTCGCTCAGTAGGCATCCAGGACAGCCCTGGAGAGGGCGCGCGCTCAATGCTGGGGCTGGGAACGGCCCTCCGAGAGGCTCGGCAGGGGCTGGGACGCAATGTGGCAGGAGGCCGGGCTGCGGCGAGGAGCGGCCAAGTCGGTTCGGCGCCAAGGCGGGGGCAGTACACACGCGCGCGACACCATCTCGCCATCCGCCGCCCCCGTGGCCGACGCCGGCCGTCTGCCTCATCCTGCGCTGAGGGCAACCTCGCCCACCACGATCGCCTCCACTCCGGGGGCGGATGCGGCCACAACCTCCCCGTTGGCCGCCGCTATCCCCGCTGTTCCCATGTTGGGTGCATAGCCGTCGCCGGCCCACACGGTGCCTGTGCGGTCTGCCCACCCCACGGGCGCGCCCGCGATCCTGGCTCCGTCTATGACCCATTGCTGCGGATCGCCCTCGCAGTTGAACGGGCTCAGCACGAGGTCCACCTTCCCCGCCAGTCTCCTCCAATTCTCCTTGAAGGCATTCTCATAGCACAGCATCACTGCTGTCTTCGCCGGCCGGACGTCGAAGATCTCGATGCCGTCACCGGGCAGCATCAGGCTAAGCTCGTCGCGGTATGGCCGTTCGGAGTCGGGCCACAAGCAGGACTTGTAGTGCACCCCGGCGAGGCTGCCGCACTCGAAGACAGCCGCGGCGTTGCGGATGCCTCCCGCCGCCTTCTCGAGATAGCCGACCACCAGCAGACACTTGCCTGCTGCGGAGAGCTCGCGGAAGCGCTGCAGGAACGGGCTGTCGAGGTCCTCGGCGTAGGGCGTCAGGTCGTCTGCGCAGTATCCCGCGGCGAAGGCCTCCGGCAGCACCACGACGTCGGGCCGCGCGGCCAGGCTGATCTCCGTCAACCGCAGCGCGCGCTCGTAGTTCGCCGTCACCAGACCATCCAGGCTTGACACGGCGATCGCCGCTATGCGAATCTTCCGCTCCACGCTACTGCCTCCGCCCATCCCGCGTACCGACCCCGGAGAAGTGAACGCCCTGTTAGGCAGCCTCGGCCGCGGCGCCCGGCAGCCCAGAGACGAGTGCACCCCTGCCAACTCGGCGCTGCGTCCGGGCTCGCGAAGACCTTCCTGCACGCGTGGCGCCGTGAGAGCCCTTCCCCAGGCGAGGGTAGCTTCCCTGCCGCCGAGCAGGATACCGCCCTCGGTAGGCAGCGCGCAGTGCGTCTCCGCGTTGGCCGCGCGCGATGGGAGCGGAGCCGATCGGTCAGAACTGCCAGGAGACGGTGGCGCTGGCCCACCGCCCGGGGCGCGGGTAGAAGAGCAGGTCCTGGGCCTCGACGCCCATGACGTTCTTCACGGCAAGAGTGAGCTCCGCGCCCGCGCTGAGATGCCTGGAGTACTTGTAGTTGACCCAGACGAACCCTGGCATGCTGGGCGGCACGACCACGTTCCAGGGCTCTCCGACGAAGATCGGCTGATCCACGTCGGTTCGGCGCCGCCCGTACGCCAGCACCTCCAGAACGTGCTCTCCACCGCGCCCATCCATGACCGCGGCGCCGGCCTTCGCGCTATGCCGGGGGAAGGCAGTCCGAAAGGCGGCGATGAATGGAGCTCCGGTCGCGGTGTCCGCCGCGTCGAGGTAGGTGTAGTTGGCCCAGAGCGATCCCCGGTTCCACTGCGACTGCCAGGAGGCCTCCACGCCGCGGAACCGAGCCTGGTTGAGGTTGCAGAACACATTCTGGTCGTCGGCCACCACGAGGTCCTTGAGGTCGCTGTTGAAGAGCGTGAGGTCGAGGATGCCGCTGGGGAACACTCGCGAGAGGTCTGCCTGGTAGGTCCATCCCATCTCCGGCTGCAGGTGCGGGTTGCCCACCCAGACCCCTTGCCCGTAGAGCTCGATGAGGTTCGGGAAGCGGCGGTTGCGGGTGAACGCGAGGCGGAGCCCGGTCGCGGGGTCGAGCCGCGTGCGCCAACTGGCGAAGGGTGAGGCGACCGCCTGCCCCGGGTCCTCGGCGTCATAGCGCCCGCCGAGCGTCAGGGTTCCCGTCGCCCCGGCCGGCTGAGTGTGCTGGGCGTAGAGCGAACGGCCTCGCTTCGTGTAGGTGCGCCAGCTGCTGGCCGGGATGTGGTCCCACAGCTGGAGCCTGAGCGGCCCGGCGAAGCCGTAGCTGTCCTTCTGCCAGGACGCGCCCCAGGCCCACACCCGCTCCGGGGCCGGTCGGACGGTGTGCTGGAACTCCCCCCGGAGCAGCTCGTACTCCCACGGCATGAATCGCTGCTCGGCGTGGTCGGTGAACCACTGGGTCCAGGCCTGCGTCCCGGAGAACCAGGTGGGGACGACCCGTACCATGATCTCGGAGTGCTCACCGAGGCCGCGCTCATAGGTGATGGCCGCCTTCGGCTGGCGCACGTCGGTCCACTCGGCTTCCCACTTGTCCCGGGGGTTGGGCCCGAGAGGACGCGGGCCATTCTTCTCGCCAAGCACGCCCGCGCCCACCAGCGTCAGCCTGGAGCGGGCGTCAGGGGCCAGCACGAGCTTCGCGGAGGCGGAGCTCCAGCTCATCTCCGTGTGGGGCAGCCATCCGCTCGTCTGGTTGCGGGTGAAGGAGAGGAAGTGATTCCGAGTCGCGCTGCCGCCACCGGTGTTGACGTCAAGGATGCGCTCGCCGAAGCCGCCCACGGTCGCTGCGACTTCCGTCCCTGGGTACCGGTCACCCGTCTTCATCTCGAGCAGGACGAGCCCCGCAATCGTGCTCCCAGGGTACTTCGGGGGAACCGGCCCCTTGAGTATTCGCACACTGTCCACGGCCGCCATGGGAACGAAGTTCAGGATGTACGGACGTCCCATAGGGCTGACGGGAATCCCGTCCAGGATGAGCTCCGTCCATTCAGAGTTATTGCCCCGGATGGTGAGCAAGTGGGCTCCCATCAGGCAGCCACTAAGCGTGTCCGCGCCTGGCATCCGCTCGATGACATCTCCGATGAAGCGCGCCATCACCATCTTCTCGACGTCCTCGGAGGTGACGGTTTCGACCTTCGCCGGCCATTCGTGGCTGGCGGTCACCTCGACCTCGATCTGCGGCTGCGCCGACTCAGCAGCAGCACATGCGTCCCCCGGATGGCTCTCACCCACGGACGAGGGCGTCCCTGGCCCGACCCACAGGGGCCCTCCCTCCGGCGCGGGCCCCTGATCTGGGACAGCAACGGGCTCGTGGGAGGCGCCTGGAGCGGCATTGTCCGCGGCCCCGGCGGCCCCCACAGCAACGATCGCCAACAATGCCAGCAGTCCCGCAACACGGCAGTGCATCTGTTGTGCTCCTCTCCAGCAAGATGTCGCTCAAGTCATCACGCGCCAACGGAGGCGGCGGTCGCGCCTGGGAAGGGATGTAAGCCTCGGAGATCGGTGACCACGGCGCTAGTGTCAGCCGTCGTGCATGATGTGGAGGGCTGCGGGCTCGATGACGGCGCTCACCGCGTCACCCGCCTGGAGGTTCAGGTCGGCCCGCTCCTGTCTGCTCACGGTGACGACGAGCGGAGTCCCTATGTCGAGGATCACCTCGTAGATGGGCCCAAGCCAGCGGAGCTGACGGACGACGCCTCGGAAGCTGAGAGCCGAGGGTGGGGGGGCCTCTCGGGAGAGGGCAATCTGGTCGGGCCGGATGCACACACAGCGCCCGTCGGGCGTCCGGCCCAGGGCGTGATGAAGGCGCCCGATCACCGGGCAGGAGCGGGGGCTTGTCCCGCGGCGAGGGAAGACGTTGACGATGCCGAGGAACTCGGCGACAGTCCGGCAGTTGGGCTGTGTGAAAGCCTGCTCGATGGTGTCCACCTGGAGCAGCCGGCCGGCATTGCAGACGCCGATATGAGTGGCGAGGTTGAAGGCCTCGTCGAAGTCGTGGGTGACGTGGATCACCGTGAGGCCGAGCTGGCGGTGGAGGTCGGCGAGCTGCAGGCCTAGCTCCTTTCTGGTGACGACATCGAGCGCGGACAGCGACTCATCGAGCAGAAGGAGCTCGCAGTTCAGCACGAGGGCGCGTGCGAAGGCGGTGCGCTGGCGCTCGCCGCCGCTGAGGTTCTCGATGCCCCGGCCGAGGAGGTGGGCGATGCGCATGGTCTCGGCCGCCGCGCGCACCCGCTGAGCGAGCTCCTCTCCCCGAAGGCCGCGCTCCCGGAGGCCGTAAGCGATGTTCTCGAAGACGCTCATGTGCGGGAAGAGGGCGTGGTCCTGGGGAACGTAGCCGATGTTCCGCGCCTCGGGCGGGAGCGCCGTCACATCCCGCCCATGCATGCGGATGAGGCCGCGATCGGGCCGGTGGAGCCCGGCGATGCACTCGAGGAGGATCGTCTTCCCGGCCCCGGTGGGCCCGGCCAGGCAGAAGTACTGCCCTTCCTCCACCCTCAGGTCTACCTCCCGAAGGGAGAACTCGCCGAGCCGAAGCGCGATGCCCTCGAGTTCCAGCACGCTGCTGCCTCAGGACCAGAACATCAGCCCGGGTGTTCCGAGCCGCTTGAAGATGAACAGCGTAACGACGGCGAACAGCAACAGGATAAGGGTGCCCGCGACGGCCTCCTCGATCTCGCCGACCGACGTATGGAGGTAGATAGAGGTGGGGAGGATCTCGGTCCTGAAGCGGGTGGCCCCGCAGAACATGATGACCGGGCCGAAGAGACCGAGACAGCGCGACCAGCTCAACACGGCGCCGGCCAGGAGACCGTTCCGGGCAAGCGGGAGCGTCACCCGCCGGAAGGCTCGCCAGGGGTTGGAGCCAAGGGTGCGCGCGACGGCCGGCAGGCGGGGTCCGATGCTGTCGAGGGCGGCCTTGACGCTCCGCACCGAGTACGTCATCGTGGCGAAGAACTGCGCCACCACGATGCCTCGCTGCGTGTGCGGCAGGAAGACGCCTCGGGCCTCCATGGCGTCGCCGAGGTAGTAACCGAACAGGATGAGGAGCGCCAGGCCCGCCGCCACCGGAGGGACGACGACCGGCAGGTCCAGCAGCGTGTCAATGAGGGCACTCAGCCGGCCCCGGTAGGCCGAGAGCGCATACGCGGCGGGAACCGCCAGGAGCATCGAGAGGCCCGTGCTGATCGTCACGGTGATGATCGTGAGCCGGATGGAGAACAGGATCTCGGGCGAAGTCAGCGACCGCAGGAAGCTGCCTGCGTCCACGAAGAGGATGAGCGCGATCAGCACCACGGAGACGAAGCTGAGCTCGAAGACCAGCGCGCCAGCGGCGGTGATGCGGAAGAGCCGGTGCGCCAGACGATGCCGGTCAGCTCCAGAGCCGGCAAGGGGAGCCGAGAGGGTCGGGGACCTCAGCATCTAGCTCTCCCCGACCTTCTCTCGAGGCGCCAGACGGATCCCGACAGGGCGCTCCGTGGCGTAGCCGTGCTTGTGAAAGATGGCGGCCGCTTCCTCGGACAGCAGGAAGGCCATGAACCTGCGCGCCTCCTCCGGCTGCTGCGAGCAGGTCAGCCGAGAGACGAGGACCTCGGAGGCCTCATTGTACTCCGGGGGGATGGGGATGGAGTCAATATGCTTCTCGCTCTGGAAGGCCATCACGTCCCAGATGATGCCGACGTCCGCGCTGCGAGTAGCGAGCGCGTTCGCCAGCTCAGGGACGCAGGCCGCTCGCATGTGGACCTGGCGCTCTACGGCCTCGGAGAGGCCGGCGCGCTCAAGGATGCGGTCGGTCATCGGTCCAATGGCGATCGCCTTCGGATCGCCGAGCGCGACGCGAAGGCCCGGCCGGGCCAGGTCGTGTAGGCAGGTGATCCCCTTGGGATTGCCCTTCCTCACCCCGATGACAGGGACCATGTAACACATCGGCGCATCCTCGGCGATGAACCCGTGCTCACGTGCCTGATCTACATAGAATGCCTCCCCCGGAATGTAGAGGTCGCCGCGCCGGGTGGTCATCAGTACCGAGAGCAGCATCCCCGCGCCGGCGTATGAGAAGTCCACTCGCACGCCTGTGCGCTCGAAGTACACTCGACCAAGTTCGTCCATCGCGGGCTGCAGGCCGGCGCCGCACGGAACGTGAAGCGATACCCGCGCGGCTGCCGGGTTGCCTCCACCTGCATCTTGAGTGCCCGCGCAACCGCAGAGCATGAGATTCACGACTACTAGGACCGCCAAGATCAATGCAGGCCTCATGGGCTCTCCGCTCCAAGCTCGGACATGGGCGACCGTGATATTGGTAGCTGACACATATTGAGAACAAACTACTACCCGGTGAAGTTTCGGTGACATCGTGCGGGCCAGACTGGCCCCGCCCCTGGTGTGCGCGGCGCGGGCAGCGGGCCGCGTGGCCCCGGAGAGGGGGTGCCAGGCGGCGCTGGCTCGGACCACCAGGCGCGGGGGCAGGGGCAGGAGATCCGCTGCGGCCCTGCGGGATCCGGGGATCGCCACTGCGCCGAAGGAGGGGGGGTGTGGCACGAGGAATCCCGCACGCCGGGATGGAGTTCAAGAGACCAGGGGCAGTACACCCAGCAGGGAGTCTAGTAGGGTGACCTCCCGCGAACGCGTGCTGGCCGCGCTGCGGCTGGAGAAGCCGGACCGCGTGCCCTATGTCGAGATCGGTGTGGACCCCGCCATAGCTGACCAACTGCTGGGGAGGTCGGGGCGCCGCGATGCGCCGGTGAGGATTGAGGAGAACGAGCGCTCGGCCGAGGAGGAGAAGGCCCTCGCGCGGGCGATGGCAAAGGACAACATCGCCTACGTTCTTCGCGCGCCGGTCTTCGCCGATCGCCTTGCCGGCAAGGATGCGCGGCTGTTCTACGGTGACGGGTGGATTCGCTCTCGCGATGACCTCGGAAAGGTCGTGCTGCCCGATCCGAGCTCCGACGAGCTCTACCGGGAACTGGAGGGGTTCTGCGCGGCGAAGGAGGATCTAGCGCTGTTTCTGGTGACGCGCTCCGGCTTCTTCCCAGCCCTCCTCAGCATGGGTATGGAGCGGTTCTTCATTGCGCTCCACGAGGACCGCAGCCTGGTCGAGGACCTGATGGACATCTACACTGACTGGACCGCCGCGGTGGCCGCGCGCGTCTGCGAGATGGACATTGACGTCTTCGTCACCACCGATGACCTCGCATGGAAGCAGGGCCCCATGATCTCACCCGCCCTATTTCGGGAACTGGTGCTGCCGCGTTTCGGGCGCGTCGCGAGGCAGGTGACGAAGCCGTGGATCATGCACAGTGACGGAGATGTCACGCTCCTGATTGACGATCTGCTCTCCCTGGGCATAGCCGGTCTGCATCCGATCGAGCCCGAGGCGATGGACATCCGGGAGGTGAAGCGACGGTGGGGCGCCCGAGTCTGCCTGATCGGGAACGTCAGCCTGGTGACGCTCGGCCGGGGCTCGCCGGAGCAGGTGGAGGCCGAGGCGCGGGAGTTGATCGGCCTCGGATGGGATGGTGGCTACATGCTGTCCAGCGCAAACAGCATCGCCTCCTACGTCCCCGTGGACAATGTGAGGGCGATGGCGCGGGCTGTTGTGGGGCAGCGGTAGCACGGCCAGCGCCCGTGGCCTGCGCTGGACCCCCTGTGCGGGAGCCGATGAGGGCCGGGCGCCGGTGCACTGGCTGACTGCCTCCTGCTCACAGTGTGGAGCCGACCTGCGCATGCGCCCGACGATGCCGGGGGATGCGTGGCCGGCGTAGGGAGGCGGAGGCAGACAGGGAAGGAAGAGGGCCGCGGCGATTCTGTGCTGGAGGCAGCGCGCATGGAAGCGGTGGCGGCGGCATCCCGGATCGCCCCCTTGGGCATCAGCGGCAACGGCCGATACTTCCTGGACAAGCAGGGGGCGCCGTTCTTCTGGCTCGGTGACACGCTCTGGCACCTCTACCGGTCCTTCCCGCCGGCTGACGCCAGGGCCGTTCTGGAGGACCGGAAGGCCAAGGGCTTCAGCGTGGTGCTGGTGATGCTGATCGGGTATGAGCCACAGCCAGCGCCGAACACCAACGGGGACTGCCCCTGGCTTGATGGGGACCCGGCGCGGCCGAATGAGCGCTACTTCGAGCATGTGGATGCAGTGATGCGCGTCGCCTGCGAGCTCGACTTGATACAAGTGCTGGGCGTGTATCACAAGAGCCAGGATGCCTACTACGATCCCGCGCGGGCGCGGGAGTCGGCGCGGTGGATCGCGCGCCGCTACCGAGATGTGCCTCACATCATCTGGTCAATGTACCCGGAGGCGAAGCGGCAATATCTCCCGGTGGTGAGGGCGCTTGCGGAGGGCCTGGCGGAGGGCGACGGGGGCGCGCACTGGGTCACCGTCCACCCCGACCCATCGCCCCAGTCGTCGAGCTTCCTGCACCAGGAGGGCTGGCTTCCCCTCAACATGCTCCAGACCTGCATTGACATCGAGCAGGTCTACCCGATGACCGCTGCAGACTATGGGCTGACCCCGGCCAAGCCAGTGGTGATGGCGGAGGGCGGCTATGAGGGCGTCGAGTCCAACCGGCTCATCTCGCCCCTCGACATCCGCAGGCAAGCCTGGTGGACCTACCTGGCCGGGGGACACCATGTCTACGGACACAACGATAACTGGCAGGCGCCCGACCGGTGGCGGGAGTGGATCAGCTCCCCGGGCTCGACGCATCTTCGCATCTACCGGGAGATCGTCACCTCGCTAAGGGAGTGGTGGACCATCGTCCCGGACCAGTCCATCATCGCGAGGGGTACCGGCTCCGGGCTCGCGCTTAACGCGGCCGGCCGTTCGCTGGCGGCCGACTGGGCCTTGGTGTATCTTAGCGCGCCCGCCGCAGTCTCGGTCCGTATGGACCGCATCAAGGCCTCCGAGCGAGTGGCGGTCTGCTGGATTGAGCCCACCAGCGGGGAGCGCCACCAGGCCGGCACCTTCGCCTATGACGATGTAGCAGCCCTTCAGACCCCGGCCGGATGGCAGGATGCGCTCATCCTGCTGGAGGCGCAGTGACGCTGCTGTAGGCAGCGGGGAAGGTCGGCGCCGACCCGCCGAGAGCGCGTCTGCCGACGGCCTCGCGCCCCCCCCGGTCTCAGCCGGTCAGCCCGCGCCAGATGAAGATCAGCCGGATGATCCACACCAGGCTCGCCGAGCCCGCGATCAGCCCCAAGAACAGTGGCAGCGCCTGCCGGTGCATCCGCAGCCCTCCGTAGCGCAGCAGCACGCCCTTGATGATCCACACCAGCAGCAGCGCCGGCCTCATCGAGTCTATCGCCCAGGACAGCGCAATCGGGAACGCCACCGGGTGCAGCGGCCACCACTGAAACCGCATCTTCAGCCACATCAACACCACCGTGAATACCGCCCCCACCCCGGTGGCGAGGATCCCCGCGCTGTTCGGCGCCGACGGATACTGCAGGTCGTCGTGCAGCCCCTGGGCGATGGCGCGCGGCACAGTGATATTCCAGTGGTGGGCGTTGACGGTACCCAGCCCCAGGTTGTAGCCGAGGTGAAGCTGCGCCCAGAAGTAGCACAGCACCGCCACCGGCGCCGCCGCCGCCATCACCACCGCCAGGCGCCGGCGCTCCATGCGGCCGCCCTCCGCCATCTTCAGCGCCTCGATCTGCACCGGGCTCGGGTGGTTGCGCTGCTCCCACAGCAGCGGCCGCAGCAGCGCCAGGGTCCCGAGACTGCCCGCGCTCATGCTCCGGCTGCCTGCCAACATCCCCAGCATCGCATGCGGCATCGCCGTCCCGTGGATCTCGTTGCTCGGCGGCCCCAGGTGGGCCCGGATGCGAGACAGGACGCTGGTCATCACCAAGTAGAGCACCAGGAAGGCCCCCACCACCCAGTGCTGCATCCCCGCCCGCGCCAGCACCCACCACAGGAACCCGACGCCGGCCAGCACCCCCACCACGGCCGCCCGGTACCCCAGCGCCTCCTCCCCGTCGTCCGGCAGCGAGGACCGCAGCCCGGCCGCCCTCCGCAGCACCTCCACCAGGTACCGCCGGTCCAGCCACAGCACGGACATGAATAAGGCCATCAGGGCCCCCGCTGCCTGCTGATCGCCATAGGGCATCCCCCACCACGGGCTGGTCGCCCACCCCAGGCGCCCCGACAACACATACTGCGCCGGCCACATCAGCCCGAAGATGAACAACGACAGCGTCAGGTCCAGCGGCATCAGATAGCACAGCCCGATGGCGAAGGGCGCCCACCACAGCCCGCAGTACCGGATGAAGTTCCACGGATGCCGGTGCTGCACGTGGGCCGTGTAATCGTAAAACAGCGGCACCCCCGGCAGAGCCGGTATCAGCCCCGCCAGGGTGTTCCAGAGTTCCAGCCCACCCGCCATCCCCACCCCGATCCAGAACAGCTTGCTCCGGAGCAGCCCATAGCGCTCGTCGGCGATCTGCACCGGGACCGTCACCAGCGGGAACGGCAGCTTCTCCTCATCCCCCCACCGCCGCCGCACAATCGAGTTCAGACACAGGCACACCCACATCAGCGACCCGACGATCGCTGCCCACCACAGCGCCGGCCCCGCCCACGCTCCCACCACCCTCCCCGTGTAGGGGTTCGACCGGCCCATGTAATAGCCCGCGATCACCTCCGGGTCCCGCACCGTCAGCCATGTCGGCAGGTTGGGCCACAGCAGCTCGCTCCATCGGTTCTCCTCTGTCGCAAACCAGAACGGAAACGTGATCGCTCCGGCCAGCGCTCCCCCTACATCCCACTGCGAGCCCAC
>Ga0209102_1000901_pt1 | contig 17516 bp, 20 predicted proteins | sample ConPoolayeHmetaG_FD_185483 | JGI IMG/M metagenome (GOLD analysis project Ga0209102, IMG submission 185483) | Hot spring microbial mat communities from California, USA to study Microbial Dark Matter (Phase II) - Cone Pool mat layer H metaG... ...
TTTCAATGTAGTTCATTGTCGCCCCGCTCGAAGCCTTTCTCCAACCCTAATACTAGACGTTAAGTTTTAATAAGCTTTATTTATAGTTGCTTCTATAACATTCTTAGATAACTTCTAGGCATATTAACCATTTAGTAATATTTCAATTATCCTAAGAAAACTGGGAGCTCATTTATGTTTTCAAGAATTAGGTCTGGTTTCCCCCTTTCCAGTTCTTCCCTTGTAAATATTCCAGTTAGGACTGCAACGGTTTTAGCTCCAGCCTTTTTTCCAGCTTTCACATCTGTTACGGAGTCTCCAACTACGGCGCACTCATCTATTTTAACGCGTAATTTCTGTGCACATTTTTTAAGCGCTTCTGGAGACGGCTTAGGAAAAGGCGTGTCTAAGGCTGTCACTATACAGCAGAAATATTTAGCTAGGCCGAACTTTTCCAATTCCTTCATTACCTTTTCCCTTGGCACATAACGCATTGTGAGCAGGGCAAGATTTGCCTTCTTTGAAAGTTCTTCTAACGTTTCAGATACGCCTGGTAAGGCTTTTGATTTACTTTCTGTTAACGTGTAATACGCTTTTAGGTAAGTGTTCAAAAACTTTTCAGTGTTCCCTTCAGGTATTAAATCCCCTATTTGCCTGTTCTGTTCCAGCCTTCTCGGAATTTCCAAAGCTATTTTGGTGTTAAAATTTTTCATTCCCATGGCTGTGAAGGCTTTCTTTAATGCCGCGCGATAGGCTTCTCTGGAATCCACCAGTGTGCCGTCTAAGTCTATGATTAGGCCCTTAACCTTAAGCTTCACTTTTTTCCCTTTCCCTCTTTATGTTAAAGTTTAGGCGTTTAATGCGTTAATTGTTTCGATAAGTTTTTATTTGTGCTTTCTCGTCTAAAGGTAACCCACTGGAAAATATAAATGGTTAAGGCGTGGAGTATTAGACCATGGTAAGAAAGGCGCGGATACGCTTAACAAGCACAGACTACAAGAAGCTTGAAGAGGTATGCCAGGAACTGAAGGCTATTGCAGAAAAAACAGGAGTGAAAATGACAGGGCCTGTTCCTCTGCCAACTAAGAGGCTCCGAGTTCCCGTTTTGAAGTCTCCTTGCGGCGAAGGAACAGCTACATGGGACAAGTGGGAACTGCGTATCCATAAACGTTTAATAGACATCGACGCTGAAGAACGCGCCATGAGACGTATTATGCGCATTCGAGTTCCAGAAGAAGTGCACGTCACTATAGAACTTGTGTAGCCGTTTCCGTTTCTGCTATTTAAACACGTTTTGCGTCTTAAATTACCAGTAAATAGAGGTTAGAGGTTATTATGGTGAGGGTCAAGCTTAGTGTAAAGGCTAACGCCCAAACTGCCTTGTTCCATGAAAAGACTTTGAAGCCGTCTAGGATGCCAAATGGGATTAGGTTAAAGAGGGCGATCCAAGCGTTGAAAGCAGCTGCAAACATTAGAATTGGCTGATGCAGTATAAACCATAAAGCAATCAGCGTGGCTGAAAGGATTATGTTGGTTGAAGGTCCAACTATGGATATTTTTCCAATGCTTTTTTTGCTGGCGAATCCCGCTATGTAAACTGCTCCAGGCGATATTATCTTAAAAAGCGGCGAAATTATCGATATAGCTGTTAAAATTATGCCTACAAACATTAGTCTAAACTCTGCCCATAACCCTTCCTTTTGGGCAGCAAATTTGTGGGCTAACTCGTGGATGAAAAAGGATGCTGTTACCAGAAGGGCGAAGCCTAACAGCATAATGGGGTTTCCAATGGCTGCATATGCTTCTGGAGAAATTCCAAGGGATAAGCCTATGCCTAAAACAAGCAGGGCGCCTATGGCTAGATGTTTAACCTCTTTAAGGCTGAAATAAAATTTCTTTTTCGCTTCCACAGGAATATATGTAACTGTGTATTCATACGATTTCGGTGTTTGCGGACTAAGTGTTAACGTCGGTTCCTCTTTTTTGGGAACCCGCGCCAAATCCATCCTTGGGCATTCATGGTTTTCTGGCAAGCGGTGTTCTGAACAGAAATAGCCTCCACAGTAGGGACATCTGAAAGGTAAGAACACTTCTTTTCCGCATTTTTGGCATTCCATGTTTGCGCGCCTTTTCGATTGTTAGAATGCTACTGCCTTGCGCTTTATATGTTTCCATGAGTCTTAAGCTTAAACATTAATAGGTTAAATCTGGCTAATTCTTAAGCTGGGCTGGTTTCCAAGGAGGAAGATGCTTGAAAGCTTTCAGTTTCGTTCACGCTGCAGATTTGCATTTGGGGTATTCCCAGTATGGTTTAGAGGTTAGGCGCGAAGACTTTGACAGAGCTTTTCAAGAGCTTGTCGACAAAACCCTAGAGTTAAAGCCAACTTTCATGATTATTGCTGGAGACCTATTCCACACTGCGCGACCATCTAACGTTACATTGGAGAACGCTGTCAAAAATTTTAGCCGCTTACGGAACGCAGACATCCCAGTTTTAGTGGTTGACGGCTCCCATGACTCAGCGCCAAACGTTGTCACAAGCACAATTTTAAACCCATTGGACAGCGCTGGACTAGTTTATTATCTGCCCAGACATGAGGGGGCATGCTGGCGTAGGCCTGACTGCTGCTACGTTTACGGCGTGCCCAACTTCAGAACTAGGCGTAAAACTGAAGAGATGCTTCCAGTTTTCATGGAACAGAATAAGCCAACACCAGACCCCGCGTTATTCAACATTTTCGCCTTCCACATGGCTTTGGATTTTCCAGAGCTTAATCCCCCATACATCGAGGCTGAGGCGCCACCGGAGCTTATCCCTGAAGGCTTCAATTACTATGCTGCTGGCCACGTGCATAAGCGTTATGAGGGGAGGTTTAAAACTGGACTGCTTGTTTATCCCGGAAGCACTGAAACAATAAACTATGATGAAGCTAAAAATGAAAAGGGTTTCTATTACATTGAGGTGGATGATGCGGGAAAGGTTTCGCCGCAGTTTATAAAGTTGGAGTCTCCGCGCAAATTTGTTGTTTTAGATCAGGATTTTACAGGCGTTACTGCTTCGAAGATTACTGAGCTTGCAGTTCAGCTTGTTAGGGGAGCTGACGAGGAAGGAGCAATACTGGTTCCAGTTTTAAGAGGTGTTTTGCCCGCTGAAGTTAGCCGTGCTGAGGTTGATGTGGCTCAAATTAGAAGTGCTGCTGAAAAGGCGTTGCTTGTTCACCCAGTTATTTTGCTTCGTGAAAGTGAGGTCGCAGAGGCTGTTGTTCGCTCCATATTCGAAAGTGAATTTAAAGATTTGAAAACGAAGAGTTTCGAATATTTCTTGCAGATTTTCTCTGAACGTTACAGCCGTGAAGAAGCTGAAAAAATAGCCCGCGCCGCAGTCAGCCTAATTGAACCTTTGACAAAAAGGCAGGATGAGAAGGTTAAACAAGTTTTAGAGGAGATTCTGTAATGAAAATCGAAGTTGTCCAACTGGAGAACATCCGCTCCCACATGAAGTCAACTGTGCCTTTTGCAAGGGGCTTCAACTGTCTTGTCGGCGGTTTAGGCTGTGGAAAGTCCAGCATCCTTTACGCTATAGACTTCGCGTTGTTCGGAGACCCCATAGGTAGAAGCTATGACTATCTTTTAAGAGAAGGCGCCGAAAACGGGAAGGTGATTCTTCAATTCACTCAAAACGGCAAAAGCTACAAAATATCACGGGGATTAAAAAGGCGTGGGAAGGGAATAAGCCAAGACTTTGACGAACTGAAACTTTTCCAAGGTGAAAACCTTATTGCAAGCGTGAAAAGCGACGCTGTGGAGGAACAGCTAAAAGCCATAACAGGCTTGGAAAAGGAGCTTTTCCGCGAAATAGTATGGGTTAGACAGGAACACCTAAAAGAACTTTTAGATGTCGCGCCAAGGGAAAGGCAAAAACGCCTAGACGAACTTTTTGGGCTTTCAGACTACGAAATAGCATGGAGCAACCTCTCCGGATACCAAAGAGAATATGAAGGTGAAAAAAGAGCTTATGAAAAGGACCCAGACATAGTTGGAATAGAGAAGCTAAACGCGGAGTACAACCGCCTAGCTGAAGAGTTTTCCCTTCTAGAAGTTGAAACCCAAGACCTTTCAAGAAGGCTGAATGAAGCCAAAAAAACACTTGAAGAGGCTGAGCTCAAACTCAAAAGGCTTGAGGAGCTAAAGGCATCTGTAGAAGAGCTAAAAAGGAAAGAAGCCCAGCTTCAGGCAAATCTTGCGAACATTGAAGACTCGTCGGCGTCACTGGCTGAAAAAATTGAAGGCAAAAAAGCAGCTGTTGAAAACTTGAAGCAACGTTTAAACAACATGCAAACGCAACTTGAATCTTATAAAGAGAGACTCAAAGAAATAGGGGTTCCAGCCGACCAGCCTATTGAAGCCCTAAGGCAATATTTGTCAGCGTTCGACGACCAGATTGCAAGCCTAAAGGCTGAACAGGAGACTATGCTTCGAAACATGCAGACAGACCAGAAGAGAATTTCTTCGCTTTCCATGGAAAACCGCTGTCCCCTTTGTCTACAACCCTTAAACAACGAGTACAAAAACAACCTTATGCAAAGAATACAAAACGAAAATGTGGAGAGACAGAAAACTATAAGCCACCTTCAAGGCGACATTGAGGAACTGCAGCAAATAAAGGAAAAGGCCAGCACAGCCATATCAAACCTTCAAGTTCTGATGCCAAGAATCGAAGATTTGAAAACCCGTGTAAACGATGAATATAAGGTGTTGGCTGAGCTTTTAAAAGAATTTGAAGAAAAGCAGAAACTAGAAAATGAGCTGCGGGCTCAACTTGGAAGGGTACGTGCCGAGATTGGTAGATTTGACGTTTCTGAGCTTGAAAATGCGAAAAAACGTAGAGAACAAGCCTTTCAACAGTATTATTCGCTTGAATCTGATCTGCGAACTAAGGAGAACCGCAAAAAAGACCTTATGAAACGCTTGGATGATGTTAAAGAGCGGATAGACCAAGCTCAGAAAAAAATTGAGCGCATGGAGAAACTGGCTAGGGTTGTTGGCGTTATAGGCAGCATCCGCGATGCCTATAGAAGCATTCAACCTAAACTGCGAAGCGAATTTGTGAAAGTCTTGAAAAACTTCGTCCAACAAGTCCTAGACAATCTAGTAGGCGGAGAAGGTTCTCCCATCAACATTACAATAGATGAGACCTACACGCCATATGTGCTAAGCGAAAGCGGCGTTGAAAGGGAAGTTTCAAACCTTTCCGGAGGAGAACGCACTCTAATAGCGTTTGCATATCGCCTAGGCTTGGGCCATTTAATAATGCAGTCTAAGATAGGTCACGGCTTAAGCCTCCTACTGCTTGATGAGCCCACGGAAAGCCTGGGAAGGGAAGACGGCTCAATAGACAGGCTGGCGGAGGCAATCTCGCGTTTCAAGGCTATAGAACAGATAATCGCGGTAACCCACAGTGAAGCCTTCGCAGAAAAAGCAGAACACGTTATAAGGGTTGAAAAGGAGGATGGCCAAAGCAAAATATCTGTCGAGAAATAAACTGAACCACCTAAAGTTTTTCTTCCACAACCATGTTTTCCAGAATACCTATTTTCTCAATCTCCATTCTCACAACATCGCCAGCTTGCAGAAACTTGGGCTCAGGCTTTAAGGCGAAACCGACACCTGCGGGCGTGCCCGTTGCAATTATGTCGCATGGTTCGAGAGTCATAACTCGGCTTAGGTGATGGACTATTTCGTAAACGGTGAAAACCATTTTTTTAGTTGTGGAGTCTTGGCGTAGTTCATTGTTAACCCATGTGCGAACGTAAAGGTTAGAAGTGTCCTCCAATTGGTTTTGAGTTACTATGCATGGACCTGTAGGCGCGAAAGTATCAAAGCTTTTGCCCCTTGTCCACTGTTTATCCTTAAACTGGATATCCCGAGCTGAAACATCATTTAAAATGGTGTATCCAAAAATGTAGGATTTTGCTTCTGAAACTGGAACATTTTTGGCTTTCTTCCCCATCACAATGGCTAGTTCAGCTTCATAGTCAAGCTGTTTAACAAAGCTTGGCTTAACAATGTTTTCCTTCGGCCCAATTATTGTCGTGTGGGGTTTTAGGAAAATTATGGGCTCGTCTGGCACAAGGGAACCATGTTCTGTTATGCGTTCCTCAATATGGTCTGCATAATTTAATCCTAAACAAATGATTTTGGGAGGACGAGCTATGGGCGCGAGCAAGGCTACTTTGTTAATTGGCAAAGAAACATTTTCAACAACGCTTTGCGTGGCCTTTTTAAGCAGTTCTTCCGCTGTTTTAACCGCCTTTTCGCCTTTTTCTATAAACTCTTCAAATGTTTTTGGAAGTCGCTTCTGCATATGCCTAGCAAGACTTGGCAAGCACACTATCTTATCATCATTTGACAAAACACCATAACTGCGTTCCTTTTCATAATGGTATCTCACCAACTTCATAGCATCATGCCTCATGCTAATTCTTCAAGTTTGAGGAAATCCTCGCAAATATTTCCATCTAAACTCCTTGAACTACGGAAGCTGAGTTTAAGAAGTTTTCTTTTGTAAGTAATCTGCAACGAAACAGATAAAAAAGATTGAGCAGTATATTGTGCGAAAACAGGCTGAGATGATGGCGGCTAGTGAAAAACTATTGAAGGCTTTGGAATCCGCAACGCGCTATTTAGAGGACTCTCTTTCAGCATTAAGCAGGGATGATAAAGCCTTTGCAGACAGTGTTTGGCATGTTGCCGCAGAACTGGAATATGCCTTATTCCTATTTTCCCTAATGTTTAAAGGTGAAGTTGACGCTTCGAAATGGAAGCCAAACCCGGAAGCCAAAAAACTCGGGGCAAATGAGATGCTGGCAACAGTTGGAAAGTTGCTCGGCGAATCTAAGAAAGCACTGGTTGGCGATGATTTAATGCACGCCTACAAATGCGCTTATATGGCAAGGCATCACGTTTTTAGAATTCAAGAAGATTTTGCCAGAAAGAAACGTGAAGCTTCTAAAAAATAGGCTATTCTTCCTCTGAAATTTTCCTCTCTTTAACCTTTAAAGTGTCCTCTTTTTCGCTTATCACCCTGAAATAGTCTTTTAGCTCATTTTTGTGTAGGAACTTTCGCAGAAGCACCCGCAGATACTGTTTTGAAACAGTTTTTTCTCCGCTGTCAACAATAATTTCGTCTGAAACTGTTTCAACGTCAACCTCTGTCTTTTCTCTTAAAAAGTCGGCAAGTTTTTTGATTACTTCATCTCCTTCAGATTTCAGCTCAGATATGTCTATTTTTATCTGTGCCATGTTTCTTCACCTCTCCTGTTATTTTCTAACAATTATAACTCTTACATGGTCGCATGTGTCTTCGCATGCATCTGCAATCATTTCCATAGCTTCGAAAAGCTGGCCTACTAAAACCGCCACTCCCGCCTTTGGCAAATCCACTGTTCCCAATAGCCTTCTCGCCTTTTCATGTATGTCGTCAACTTTTTCCTCTTCTCTTTCCACGGCGTCTGCAGCTTGCAACGCTTCTTCAGGCTTCGTCATCATCTTGTTTACACATTTTTGGAGCGATAGTGCGCATTCTTTTATGCCCTTAATCATTTCCACGAACGCGTTTTTAATAGATGTTGGCACGTGTTCCATGGGTATTGCACTTAAAACTCGTGTAGATTCTCTGCTCCAATCGGCAACCATATCCACTCTCTTTACAAGGTGCATTATGTCTTCCCTAGCTGTGGGCGTAAGCTCCCCTCTTGAAACTTCATCCATAACTTTTCTCCGCAGAGAATCTGCTTCTCTTTCGTTGGCCACTATTCTTTCAATGCATGTTTGCATTTCTTCGGTGTCCTTTTTTATGGACGCCTCCACCGCCTTTTCCAAATCTTCAACTATGCTTGTTGTTAGGGCCAGATGCTGCTGTATGGTTGCCAGTGCCTTTGTTTCCCTTCTCTTTTCAAACCATTTTACCAGTTCACTCAACGGCTATTTCCTCCCTTAACCCTACCTCTGGATAAACGAACAAGTGGGCGTTTTCTGGCTGAAAGCTTAGAATAACTTTTTCACCTATATTAAACCATTCGCAAGCCAGAGACGGGCTTACAACCACAACCGAATCCTCATTTTCAAGCCTAACCTCATACCTTATGTTTGTTCCTTCAAAGGCAACTCTTTCTATTACGCCTGAAACAGAGTTTTTCTCCTTCTTTTTCCCCTTTTCAATGGCGAATGTTTCAGGTTTTATGGCTAAAACAACTCTTTCTCCGGTGTTTATGCCTTTATTAACTGCCTGAATTTTTATTCCGCCTCGAAGCTCTACTGTTGCAGTTTCGCCTTTAGCCTCTGCAACGTAGCCTTCTAGGAAGTTTGCTCCTCCAATAAAATTGGCTACAAATATGCTTTGGGGGTTCATGTAAAGCTCTTGAGGGGTGCCCACCTGCAGCACTTTACCCTTTTTCATTACAGCTATTCTGTCTGATATGGCCATGGCTTCAGACTGGTCGTGGGTTACATGTATGGCTGTTAACTCCAAATCCTTCGTCATCCGCCTAATTTCATAGCGAAGTTCGTTTCGCACTTTTGCGTCCAAGTGTCCCAAAGGCTCGTCTAGGAGAAGCAGTTTGGCGCCTGCAGCTAGCGCCCTTGCAACTGCTATTCTCTGCATCATTCCGCCGCTTAACTCGTTTGGGAAGGCGTCTAAACGTTCATGTAGCTTAACCATTTCTAGGACTTCGTGGCCTATTCTTTCTGCTTTTTGCATGTCGAAGCCTTTCACTTTCGGCCCGTAAATTACGTTTTCCCATGAGTTCATGTGGGGGAACAGCGCGAAAGTCTGGAAAACAAAGCCTATGTCTCTGTCCTCAGGCGGAACCTCATTAACAAGCTTATCTCCTATGTAAATTTCGCCTTCGTCAGGTTCGATTAATCCTGCAATGAGCCTAAGCAGTGTTGTTTTTCCACATCCACTAGGGCCTAAAAGGGAAAAATACTCTTTGTCGCGGATGTGGAGGCTGACGTGGTCAACGGCAACCACTTTTCCAAACTTTTTTGTAACGTTGACTAGGCGGACGTCTGGCATGTTAATATCTTCCCTTTCCTCTCATGGCAAGTCTCAAAGCTAATAGGATTATGAAGGAGAACAATATTAAGAAACCGCATCCTAAACCAATTTCTAAAGGAGTAAGAGGCGTTTTTCCTTTAACCCAGTCTACAAGAACAACAGGGGCTGTTTTGAGATCTGTAACCGCCAAGGTGGCGCCTGTTTCGCTTACGCTTCTTGTGAAAACCATTATTGCTCCAGAAAAAAGCGAGTATTTGGTTAAAGGCAATATTATTGTTCTGAAAACGCCTAAGGGTTTAGCTCCTAAAGTTCTTGAGGCTTCTTCCAGCTCTAAACTTATTCGTTCAACAGCCGCCGCCATAGCCCTCACAAAATACGGATAGGTAATGGCCAAGTGTGCGAAAATCAAAAGCCAAATGTCAGGTATAAAAGCCAAAGTTTCCCTCCAAAAGAATCTGAGAGAAACGCCTAAAGCCACCGATGGGACGATTATTGGAATGTCGACAAGCACGTTTAACGCTGATGAGAAGGCTCCAAGCCTTTTTCTGGCAACGATGATGGCCATAGGCAAACCCACTAAGACATTTAAAATGGTTGCAATCGCTCCCAGAGAATATGATAAGATTATGCTTTCCCAGTACTCCCCCCAAGGAGCCGCGCCCGTTAACGCTTTTGGCAGAGTATCCGTGAGAAGGGCTTCAAAAGCTGGAAGCGCCACGAAGAGCGATGGAATAAGCACGATTATGAAAAAGATTAAAAGTGCTAAGCTGTTCCTCGTCAGTGCCGCTTTTGAATAGCTGAGTTTTCTTTCAGTTGTAGGCCAAGCCTTTTTAAATGGCAGCTTAAGCCTAGTTCCGAGAACGCGTACTGCTGCAAAAATTATGCATGAAACAGCTATGAGAATAATGCTTGCGAAAACCGTTGAGCCTTCATATTCCGCTTGACTTACTAAAGGCGGTTGAGCTGAAAAAGCGTTTTTCATGTTTTGGATGAAGACAGGCCCGTTTTCAAAGGCTCCGGCAACCATCATTGTTGCTCCAGTTTCAGAAATAGAACGTGCAAAGGCAAGGGTGAAAGCTGCGATTAACGAAGGTTTTATAATCGAAAATGTGACTGTTCTTGCACTTGTCAGCGGCGGCGCGCCTAAAGTTCTTGACGCTTGTTCATACTCAATTTTGTAATCTAATAATGCGCCTACAATCACCCTTACCACTATGGGATAGGAAAATGTGAAATGGAGAAGAGCGACGAGAATCAATCCAGGCGACATAAGCGAAGCTCCAAAAAGGGCTGACACTCCCTCGGGTTTACTCCAAAAAAGAAGAAGGGAATAGCCAAGCACAGCTGTGGGCACAATGAATGGAATATCCGCAAAAGTGTCTAAAACATTTAGCCATCGGGACTTTCCTCTGGCGATAAGCCAAGCCATTGGAATTCCAGCGGCAACATCCAAAGCGGAGACAAACACTGCCACCGTAAAAGAGTTGGTAATGGCATTTAAAGCACGGGATATAAGCTCACTGTTGCCGAAAACCTCTTGCATGGCACCCCACTTGATTATGATGCCCAAAATTGGGGGCAACAGTATCAGAACTAAAAACACCGCAACTGCGGTCAAATAGACTCCATATTTGACAAAAGGCTTTGAGGAAAGCTTGTCAAGGGCTTCCGCAACCTTTTTTCCAAGCAAGGTTTTTCCGCCTAGTTCCTCTTCTGCAACCCAAACTGTATTCCTTTTCTCATTCGTTTTATCGCTGATAAGCTTTCCGTATAAGAAGATGTCAGTTCGCCCGTCGAGTCATATCACTGCTTAAGGCTCTATTGACTCTCCAACTCATCATCCAAACCTAAATGGGCTGTGATAGAACTTAAGGTTTTTGTGTTGCAAAAGGCGTTATAGTTAAAATGAGGCGTGAGGTATGGTGGATGTTTTTGAGGCTATTCGTGGAAGAAGAAGTATACGTGCCTTTGAAAGCCGTGAGGTGCCTGAAGAGCTTGTGGAAAGGCTAATTGAGGCGGCACGTTGGGCGCCTTCCGCTGGCAACATTCAGCCATGGGAGTTTATAATTGTTAGAAAACAGGAAATTAAGCGAAAGTTGGCTGAGGCTGCTCTATATCAGTCGTTCATTGAGGAGGCCCCAGTTGTAATTGTTGTTTGCGTCGATGAAGCGCGTTCAGCGCAAGGTTATGGTATTCGCGGCAAAACTCTCTATTGCATTCAGGATACGGCTGCTGCCATACAAAACATTCATTTGGCCGCTTACTCCATGGGTTTGGGCACATGTTGGGTTGGAGCCTTCAGAGAAGACGAAGCCAGAAAAGTTCTAAAAACTCCAGCGGGAATAAGACCTGTAGCCATAATACCAGTCGGATACCCAGCTGAAACTCCTTCGCCTAGAAGCAGAAGGCCGCTGAAACAGATAGTTCACTACGAAACATTTTAGGAATGTGTTAACTTAATATATTGGGCTCTTCTCCTAATCAAATATGAGGAATGGTTTTGCTCTACTCCGAAATTGCAGATGCGTACGAAAAAATTGAGGCTACAACAAAAAGGCTTGAAATGACAGACTTGCTAGTTGAACTTATTAAAAAAACCCCAAAAGAATTAATTGATAAAGTTGTGTACCTAACCCAAGGCAAACTTTACCCAGACTTTGTTAAGCTAGAAATAGGCGTAGCTGAAAGACTTGCCATAAAAGCCCTTGCAAGAGCCTCTGGGAGGAAGGAAAGCGAAATTGAAGAAGACTTGAAAAAAAGCGGAGACATAGGAGAAACTGCTCAAAAGTTCATAGCAAGCAAGAGACAAGTAACCTTTTTCCAGCAACCCCTAAATGTTCAAAGAGTTTACGAAACCTTCGATAAAATGGCTAGGGCTTCGGGCTCTGGAGCTGTAGACACCAAAATTTCGCTTTTAGCCGGACTTTTGGCAGACGCCACACCTAAAGAGGCAAAGTATATTATGCGAACTGTTACGGGAAACTTGCGTCTGGGCATAGCGGACATGACTGTGCTTGACGCTTTAGCCATAGCCTACGGCGGAGGAAAAGAAGCCCGCGAACTCGTAGAAAGAGCCTACAACATTTCCTCAGACCTTGGAAGAGTAGCTAAAGTTGTTGCTGAAAAGGGGCTAGGCGGAATCAAAAAGTTTCAAGTGATTGTTGGCGAGCCCATAAGGCCTATGCTTGCTGAAAGGCTTTCATCTCCAGAGGAAATCCTTGAAAAGCTTGGCGGAAAATGCATAGCCGAATACAAGTATGACGGCGAAAGAATTCAAGCGCACAAAAAAGGCGGTGAAGTCATACTTTTTTCAAGGCGCTTAGAAAACATTTCAGACCAGTATCCGGACGCCGTTGAACTAGTGAAGAAGCATGTTCTGGCAAAAGACGCCATTCTGGAAGCTGAATGTGTAGCCATAGACCCTGAAACAGGCGAGATGCGGCCTTTCCAAGAGCTTATGCATAGAAGGCGCAAGTATGGAATTGAAAAGGCTATGGAGGAATATCCCGTCTCGCTTTTCATGTTTGATGCGCTTTACGTTGATGGTAAAGATTTAACCATTGAAACTTACCCTGTTAGGCGAGAGACTCTTGAAAAAACAATTAGAGAAAGTGAAAGGGTTAAAGTCGCCAAATACATAATCACAGATGATGTTAAGGAACTTGAAAACTTCTTCCTTGAGGCCATAGAGAATGGATGTGAAGGCTTGGTGTGCAAGTCCATTGCCGAAGACTCTGTTTATCAGGCTGGAGCAAGAGGATGGCTTTGGATAAAATATAAACGTGATTATAAGAGTGAAATGACGGATACCGTGGACCTCGTTGTGGTCGGCGCCTTCCATGGAAGGGGTAAAAGAGCTGGAACCTATGGCGCTTTGCTTCTAGCGGCTTACAACCCTGATAACGACACTTTTGAAACCGTTACAAAGTGTGGAACAGGATTCACAGACGAGGATTTGGCGAAACTTCCAGAAATGATGAAGAAACATGTCATATCCCATAAACATCCACGAGTGAACTCCATTATTGAGGCAGACGTTTGGTTCGAGCCCACTGTGGTCATAGAAGTTTTAGGAGCTGAAATAACCCTAAGCCCCATACACACATGCGCCATGGACACCATTCGAAAGGGAAGCGGACTAGCCATCAGGTTTCCACGTTTCACCGGCAACTATAGACTTGATAAGGCAGCCGAGGACGCAACTTCTGCCGAAGAAATAGTTGAAATGTATAGGGGACAGCTTAAGAAGATTGCCGAAAGCTGAAAGGTGTGGTAGACGTAAACCTTAGCTTGTTGTCAAGTGTTTTAGATGAGTTTCAATAGTCTTGTATAACTGGCTACGGAGCGGTTCTCCCGTAAGTTTCAGTGCATATAGTTTCCTAAACTCCTCTGCTAACTCTTGGTCTTGCAAAACTTCAATAAACCATTTTTCGAAGTCTTCACGGTAAAAATGAAACTCTAAAGATTTTGTGTTAACCTCCATTAGTTTTTCCATAAACTCTTCAAGGGAGGATGCGCTTTTGCCTGTATAATTCCCAATGGAGGTGAAGAAGTAAAACGCCTTTTCTCTTGGAACTTCTTTTGGAATCCGCGTTTTGACCTCTTCTCTCATGTTTTTTTCCTCTCTCCATCCTCTTTTTCCTTTACAACTGTTAACTTTCTTGAGTTGTTGACAATTATGGGCTGGCTTTCTTTGAACTTCTTTGTCACCATTGAGGTGCGAATTCTCAATACTCCTGGAAGAGGCGCTATCGATTTTGCAATAAACTCGTGGAGGCTTTCTTGGCTTTCTGCAACAACCTTTGCTATAACCTGAAGTTCCTCTGAGAGGGATGTGTAGACTTCAAGGACGTTTAGGCATTCGCAGAGTTTCTCTGCAACTTTCTCGCTTTCTTTCGGGTCTGTGTAGATTACCATTATGGCAGTTACTTGTTTGACTCCAGCTTTCTCAGCGTCTATCAAGGCCTTATAACTTTTTATTATGCCGTAATCCTCCATCCTCTTGACTCTGTCATAAACCGTTGAGTGAGCTATTCCTAGACGTTTGCCTATTGTCGTGTAGGTTTGTCTAGCGTCCTCCTGCAAAGCCTCCAAAATCTTCAAATCCGTCGAATCTAAGCTGAAAACGTTATTTCTAACTTTCAAGCGCTAAACCTTCCACACCATTTTTTTATTATAGGTTTTTCGCCTTGTAAATTTATTGCTTATTATCGGAAAAATGTAGAAAAACCTTTCTAAATTCGGAAAAACGTTCGACCTATTAGGCATAATGCAACCACTTTAGCTTTTGTCACCGATAAACTGGTAACAGCGCCTATAATTATTTCAATTTTAATTCCGAATTTTTGTCGGAAAAAAGTCTTTTTATCTACATTTTTTCAATTTTAGAATTTTCATTTGACATTTTTGCGAATAAACTGACAATTAAGTTTAAATTTGTGTATAGAACAATATTCTATAGGAATTCTCCACGGAAAGGTTTGTGATAATATGATGAAAACCTCTAAAGCTTGGGATATTTTGAGAAAATTTAAAGAATTATGTAAATTTCGCGGTTGGAAAACTTCTGAAAGCGAAGACTGGGTTGAAATCAGCAACGAATATCACAGTTTTCTCTTAACGCGAAATATTCATCCTTCATCCTTCAAAAATATAGCTGCCAACAGAAAATGCGTGATTCGAGAAGGCTTATCTTATCGCGTGGTAGAAGCCACATACACTGCATGGCTGTTTTCTGAAACACCGCCGGACGACATTGCCAACGTAATTTTCTATAACCCGGACTTTTCAAAAAGGATAGCCCTATACGATTTAAGCCCCATTCTTGAAGGGAAAAATTTATGCATAAAACTAAACCACACAGACAGTTCGGTATTTCAAGAATTTGAAAACTTTCTCAAAAGAGAGTTTAAAGTCAAAATTAAACCTCATCCTATTCAAAGCTCTAATTCTGAAAACTGCACTCTCGCAGAGCTAGCCTAAACCACGCTTCAAACAAAGCTTTGATAAGCAGATGCGCTCTAATGATATTATTGTGGAGGCTATGTCGGAAGAAGTTGAAGAGATAAAAAAGCTGATGGCATTTAAGAAGAGACTTGAAAAAAGAATTGAAAAACTAAACTCTGAACTGAAAGATATGCAGACAATGTTAGAAGTCGTAAACTCCATTCTTTTGTCGAAAGGTTTTAAGCGTGCAGAAATTGTGAAAGTGCCGTTGCCAGCGGAGTTTCCACCGCCAAAAGAGGAATTAGCTGTCCCGCTTTCAGAGGAGTTTGGAGAAATAATCCCTTTAAACACTGTTACAGGAGAACCCCTTGCAAAAATTTACGTTGGAGAAAACTCTCTAAAAGTGGTTTTAGACAAAAGTAAAGAGTTCAACGTTAACACGCCTCCTTTTAATCAGTTCCTTATAGAAAGGGTTTTGGCAAGAATGCAAGAGAAGGACAGTGAACTGGCTAGGGATGGAAAACTTAAGCCTGAACAGATTTTCTCATACAATATTGTTAGGGAAGGCGACCTTATTCGAGAAATACTTGTTAGAAACTTTGATGCAGAACGCCTAAAAGAGCTAAAATCCAGCATACGTTGGACTTTGGAGAAAATGTATGAAAAGATGAAAGGACAAGGTTGAAACAGAATAAAATCGTAGAGGCAAGCATGTTACCGTCTGTCAAAGTATATGTTCTTACCCTTTGCTGACAGAGGTATCCCCATGGCAACTGTTGCTTCTGAAATTAGGTTTAGCTTAAGCGCCGCTGTGCCCACGCGGTACATTATTCGATTATCAACATTTAACAGACTGGCAATTTTCACCGCTGAACCCAGGGCTATTCCAAGGTCTAAAACCTTGAAAATGCATGTTGGCCCAGTGAAGTCTTGTCCCATTTTTCTCTGTGCTTTTTCAAATTCTTCGCAGTTTCTGTGGCCACAAGCTCCACAGTTTAGTCCTGCGCTCTTTTTTCCTCTAACACCGATTAAAACTACAGCCTCTGAATCTTTCAAATTATTCGCGTCGCGTTTAAAGCCTTCAATTTTTCTTTGCTCAGCTATTTCATACATTTTCTCCGCTATTGCGTCTTTTTCTTCCCCGTAGACAATAAGCGTTACAACGTCGTCTATTCCACCTGTTTTTGGAGCTGTTCTCGCTGCTGCAAGCATGAGTTTGGCTGTTTCCAAGACTGCCTCGTGTTCTCCATTTTTTCCTTCAATTTTCGGGCTCATTTCCATCAAGTCCTTCAGATATCTTTTTAACAGCTTGAAAGCTTAAACTTTGCAGTTTTAGAAGAAGGCTTTCTTAAGTAGCTCAATTACCATGTTTAACTGACCTGTATATAGGCTAACGGCGAAAAGGGATATGCCTAAAAGAAGGAGCAAGGCGCCTATTACTCTGCGTTCCGGAATGCCCATTCCATTCACTTCACATATTTCTTGAGGCAAACTTCAATTTGGCTTTTTGGAACGCAGCCAATGATTCTGTCAACCTCTCGACCTTCTTTCATTATTAGAAGTGTAGGAATGCTGAAAACTTGGAATCTTTCAGCGGTGGCTGGGTTTTCATCCACGTTAAGTTTTCCAACTAATATTTTTCCAGAGTATTCCTTTGCTAAATCTTCAATCACGGGGGCTATCATCCTACACGGCATGCACCATTCTGCCCAAAAATCCACTAAGACAAGCGGGTTTTTAGAGACTATTTCATTAAAGTTCGAATCTGTAACGTGAACCACTTTCGCGTCCATTTTCCTCTTTTCCTCCAAACTTTTTAAGAGTTCCTTCATTTTCTTTTCTTTAATGCGCTCCAACTCTTTATCTTTTTCTGAAATAAATTCCCCGTGTTCCCTATCATCTTTCATTTGGTTGCACCAAAGTATTTTTTAGATCTTTAAATTTTATGTAGGCTTCTCCAGGGTCTGAAATGTTTATCGCAGCCTTTTCAAAAGGGCATGCCTCAACCTTGTCAGCATTCAAAATTTTCTCAACAAGCCTATCCCATTCAAAGTATATTTTGTGCCTTTCAAAAACAGTTTTCGCTTCTTTGCTTAGAGTTGACGCGTAAACTGCCTTAATCCCAGCGTAAATGCATAGCAACGCTATGGCTTTCCCAACAACCTTGTCAGCAGCAGACGCTCCTTTTAGGCTGTCCCCAAATTTTTCCAACGCTTGTAAAAAGCCGGAAATTCCACGGTTTTTGCTTTCGAAAATTACCTTTGAGTTTTTCACGACGGACAGTGTCAAATTTTCGCTGTGCAACCTTTTTTTAGCTATTTCTAAATCTTTCATTGAAGCTTCAAACTGGATGGAATGCAAAAAGGGTATTTATTCATTGTTGCACAAAGACTTTATGGCGAAACGTCCTAAATTTGGTTGTGGTGCGTATGGAGAAAATAGTTAGGGTAAGCGTGACTTTTACGCCGCAGTTGTTGAGGGATTTTGACGAGGTTACTCAAAAAATGGGGTATGGAACCCGTTCTAAGGCCGT
>Ga0209102_1000902_pt1 | contig 17474 bp, 15 predicted proteins | sample ConPoolayeHmetaG_FD_185483 | JGI IMG/M metagenome (GOLD analysis project Ga0209102, IMG submission 185483) | Hot spring microbial mat communities from California, USA to study Microbial Dark Matter (Phase II) - Cone Pool mat layer H metaG... ...
TTTTCGCCAGCGGCGCTTTCGACGAGATGAAAATCTTGAAGGTTCTCCGCCGGGGCGGGGTCGTCGATGCCTTCGGCGTCGGGACCAAGATGGGTGTGTCGGCTGACGCCCCTTACCTTGATATGGCTTATAAGATGGTCGAATACGCGGGCCGGCCAGTCCTGAAATTGAGTTCGGGCAAGGAGACGTTGGCCGGGAAGAAACAGGTTTTCCGTTTTTTTTCAGGCTCTGGCTTGATGCAGCGGGACATCATCGGCCTGCGGGATGACCGGCTCGCCGGTGGGGAGCCGATTCTCCGAAAGGTTATGGGCCGGGGACGTATCCTGGGAAAGCTCCCGTCGTTGCGTTCCATCCGGGAACGTTTCCTCGATGAATTTTCGAGGTTGGACGTGAGGTACAAGGCTTTCGAGCGGGGGGCGCCCTTTTTTCCCGTCGAGCTTTCCCCGCGCCTGCGTCGCCTCCAGACACAAGTTAGGCAGAGGGTCATGCGCCAGGAACTGGGCGAAAGCTAAGCTTGGCCAGGGCAGCCTCGCCACATCAGATTCGATAAATGGCATAAAGCTAACCATCAGCCCCCGCCCCCGGGAACCAGTCCCGTCAGTTCCCCCGTCCGCTACGGGGCCTTAGGTAAGCCTCCTGCGCCCATTATGAAAATTAAAGGGCGGAAAGGGAAGAATTCCCCGAGTTTGGTGGCGAAGAGCGAGACCACGTGGTAAAATAAAAATCGATGGCCTTTAGAGACGAAAGATTCCGTTATCTCGACCACACGGCGGACGCTAAATTCCAGGCTTTTGGCCGAACTCTCGAGGAGGCTTTTTCCAATGCCGCTCTGGCCACGGCCTCGTTGATGTGGAATGTCGATGCCGTGGAAAGAAGGAAGTGCCGGAAGGTTGAGGTCAAAGGCCGGGATCTCGAGCAATTGCTCCTCCATTTTCTTGGGGAAGTTATCTATGCTTTTGAGGTGGGCTCCTTTTACTTAGCCGCCGTCGAGGGAGCCAGAATCGAACGCCAAGAGGATGGCAGCTATCGATTCGAGGCCATCTTGGTTGGGGATGATACTCCTTCGAGGTACCCTCTCCACGGAGAGGTTAAGGCTATTACCTATAACGAGATGAAAATCGAGACGAAGGACCCGGTCATGGTCCAGGTGGTCGTCGATATATGAGGTGAGCTCATGGAAATTCGCCAGGTCAATGAATTCATTTGGGAAATTCCCAAGCAGGGGAATATGCGCGTTCCCGCTGTCCTCTACGCTTCGGCCAAGCTTCTCGAGAGCGTCAAGCGTGACATGACTCTTGACCAAGCCAGGAACGTCGCCTGTTTGCCGGGTATTCAGCGGATGTCCTATGTCATGCCGGATGCCCATCAGGGTTACGGTTTTCCTATTGGTGGCGTGGCTGCTTTTGACATGGACGAAGGCATTATCTCACCCGGCGGGGTAGGGTATGACATCAATTGTGGCGTCCGGGTGCTGCGGACGGATTTCACGGAGAAGGACGTCGACGTTAAACGGAAAGAATTGCTGGCTGAGATTTTCAAGGAGGTGCCCGCCGGTGTAGGCAAGGGAGGCATCACCAAGCTCAGCCGGAATGTTCTCATGGAGATATTGACCAAGGGGGCCGAATGGGCGGTCGAGAATGGCTTCGGGACGAAAGAGGATCTCCTCATGACGGAGGAGGGAGGCCGCATGAAGGACGCTGACCCGCGGTTTCTCTCCGAGCGAGCCCTGGAACGAGGTGTTCCCCAGCTCGGCACTCTCGGTGCGGGCAATCATTTTCTTGAAATCCAAAAAGTCTCCCATATCTACGACCCGGTCGTGGCGCGGGCTTTCGGGATCGAGGCGGAGGGCCAGATTCTGGTCATGATTCACTGCGGAAGTCGCGGGCTCGGCCATCAAGTGGCTTCAGATTATATCGAAAAAATGGAAAACGCCTTCGGGACCAAGGGGCTGCCCGATAGAGAACTCATCAACGCCCCCATCCGCTCCTCGCTCGGCCAGGAGTATTATAAGTCCATGTGCGCCGCCGTCAATTACGCATTCGCCAATCGACAGATGATTGCTCACTGGGTCAGGGACGTTTTCGCCAAGGTCATGGGGAGCTCCCGCGGCATGAGGCAGGTCTATGATGTCTGCCACAATGTCGCCAAGGTCGAGAGACACATGATTGATGGAAAGATGCGGGAGGTTTGCATCCACCGCAAAGGGGCAACGCGAAGCTTTGGCCCGGGCCGCCCGGAAATCCCTGAGGCTTATCGGGATTATGGTCAGCCGGTCATCATCCCCGGCAGCATGGGCACAGCTTCCTACATCCTCGTCGGGACAAGAGAAGCCGAGGACCTGAGCTTCAGCTCAACCGCCCATGGAGCGGGACGGGTGATGAGCCGGCACGAGGCCCTGCGGCGTTTCCGGGGCGAGCAAATCCGGGATGAGCTCCAGAAGAAGGGGATTGAGCTTCGCTCGACAAGCTGGAAGGGAGTAGCCGAGGAAGCTTCTGCCGCCTACAAGGACGTGGATGAAGTCGTCAGGGTCTCCCATGAAGTCGGGATTGGGCGCCTGGTCGCGCGGGTGGTGCCCGTGGGCGTCATGAAAGGCTAAATGAGGAACAGGGCTTTTTGCCCTCCTCTTCCGCTTTTTCAGAGCCCTGCCCTAAGCTGATTATGACGATACCCTCCCTCGGGGGGGAAAGTTCACCCCTGAAATCCTCTCCAGAGAGTATGGCAACCCTCCAGCTTTCCCCTCAAAATGAGAATCCGGAGAAGGATTCCAGAGGACAAACTCCGAGGGAATGGGGACCATTGGCGTGGCTAAGTTGGCAGGAAATAGGGGATTGAGGGCAGGAACTCGATTGAGTTATGGGCTCTGAAGGAAGGGAAGGCCTTCGCTCTCCAGCGGCGGGTCCATCGGCTGGCACTCCGAGCGACACGCTCATCCTCGATTTCCTGAAAATTCTTCGTGTCGCTTTCAAGATGGCGACCATCTATAACCTGGACCATCCAGCTTTCAAGAAAACAGTGGAGGACTTGATGGCCAGCCTGGACTCGCTCTTCCCATTCTTCAACCCTTTTGTCATCGGTTTTACTCCTCATTCTCTCCTGATCGGTGAACGATTCTGGGAGGGAGAGAGGACGACGACAGACCTGGCCCGTCTCTTCCATTTCCGAAAAATCAAGCGGCTGGAGATTCGCCGGGGCATCCCAACCCACGAATTGCTCCGATTCATCTCCCGCATCACTCGGCCCATCCAGGAATTCATCCGCCAGGGAGGCGTCCAGGCACTCCTCCGCCAAGAAAAGTTCGCCCATATCAGCCTCGAGCTCCTCGATTATTCCCAGCTGCTGCGCGGCGAGGGAGAGGAAATCAAGGACATCTGGCCCTACCTGCTGATGGAGGCTGTGGCCGAAGACGACCGGGAGAAGCTCGATCAACTGGCCGGAACATTTGATAAAGTAGTCGGCCGGTTCAACACAGAGGACCTGATCCAGAACGAGGAACTCCACAAAAATTTCATCCACTTTTTTAGCCATCTCAGGGAGACAGCGAAAGAAAAATACAGCCGCTGTGCCAAGGATTTTCTCAAATCGGTAATGAAGGCGCGCAAGATGCCAGCCGAATCCAAGTTCGAGAGTCTCAAACTCCTCGTCTCTGATTTGAATGAGGAAGACATGGCCTCGACGCTGTGGGAAGAAATGATCAGCAATGACAAGTTTGACTCCTTGAGCTTCTCCATCTTTACAAAGATCATCGACCGTGACCGGCATGAGAGAGTATCCGCTTCGCTGAAGGAACTTTTTCATTCCGATGAACCCCGGAACAGGCGACCCGAAGTGGAGAAGAAGATCAAGGCTTTGCTCTCCGGGACTTCAGGCCAGCTTCTTACGGATATCTACCGCCAGACCCTGGCCACTCTTCTTTCCGAAATCACTTTCGACAAACAGATTACTTTTGACCATCAGCAGCTGAGAAGGAACTATCGGTTTATCCACCTTAACCTCTTGGTTCAAGATAAGGAGAAAGAGGTGGCTATCCAACACCTGGAGCGAATTTTAGAGGAATGGAAGACGATTACAGAGGAGAAAGACCTTGAGTTTCTCCTGAGCTTCTTAACCGCACTCCAGGATAAGGCGGGTGACTTCGCCGACGACCCGGTCTATCAAAAGGCTTGCTCTTCTCTTTCCAGATACATTGAGGATTCTATCCTTCAGGGGGAAGGCCAGTCCGAGCTGGAGGCTTTCCTCCCCCGGCTTGGTCAAAGCATCTACGAGCCGGGCGTCTACCTGAAGAGGATTTTTATCGAAAAGAAGGTTTCTTCCACCCTCATCAAGGCCTATTTTACGTTTTTCCCGGATCATCTTCCCGATTTTCTCGAGCACCTTAAACGGAAGGCAGCTGATTGCCCTCTCATGGAGAAAGTGGTCGCCAGCCTCAAGTGGGTGGACACCCTTTCCTCCTTATCTGCCTTGAAAAAAATCTTCCTTGTTGCCGACCCGAAGGTCAAAGTCCAAGCCCTCAAGGCCATGCAAAACCTGAGCGAGTTCGAAGAGGGATTCCTGTTTCCCATTCTCGATTCCAAGGACCAGCGGCTTAAAGCTGAAGCGCTTGTCCTGTTGATGAGGTATGAGCGGACCAAGCATGTTGCTTTCACCAAGCTGCTCAACTTGACATCTCCGTACGGGCTGCGGAACAAAAAGCTCATCCGTCACATCCACATCGTCGAGGAAAAAGACCTGAGGGATGCATGCCCCTTCCTCCAGAGCCTGGCCCAGCGCAAGGATTTCTGGAATCGCCGGGTCCGTCAGGAAGCAGCGCGCGTTCTGGAGAACTGGAGTGAGGGATAAAATCAAGGTTTGTTTCGTCACCCTGATGAACGCCATCCAGGCCGGCAAGATTTACTCCACCGACCATCCCAAATTCCGAGAGTTCCTGGACAGGCTCTATGCCATCCTCCAGGACATCCTCGAGCACCGTAAAGAACTGACGCTCGGCATCGTCAGTGGTGAGTTAGCTTGGGAGGAGGAAATCTTTTTTGACCTGACTCAAAAACTCGGCGCGCTCATCGCCTTCTTAGAGGAGAGCCGCATCGAAAGGATCATCTTCTCCCAGGGGTTGCGATGGGAGGAGCTTCGCCAGTTCCTCGTCTTCCTGACCAAAGCCAAGAAACTGGGCAAGGTGGAGGAAAAGGAATACTTCTCCCAGCATGGCATCCAGAACATCCGGGCCGGTCGACTCCGCGCTCTGGCCCGGAGCGGAGACATCGACCAGGAGAGCGAAGAGCTCAAAAGGAAATACGAGACCTCGGTCCAGGCTGTCTCCCAATCGCTCAACCTCGTCCTCGACGAGGAAGAGGTGGATTACCTGGACTTACGGTTCAACATCCTTAACATCATGGAGGACTTTATCGGTCGGCATCAGGAGCTCCTCAACCTGGTTTCGGTCAAAGAGCGGGACATCATCACCTTTGTTCATCTTCTCAACGTTGCGCTCCTGGTCATGTTTTTCTCCTCCCGGCTCGGGTTTGCCAAAGAAGATGTCCTCGACTTGGGCATCGCCGCCCTTTACCACGACATAGGCAAGCTTTATATTTCCAGGAAAATCATCAAAAAAAAGGGCCGTCTGAGCGAGACGGAATTCCTTCAAATCAAGGATCATCCGCTCCTCGGGGTGAGGATTCTTGAAGGATACAAGGATGCGCTGGGCTATCTGCCTATCGTGGTTGCCTATGAGCATCATCTCCGCTACGACCTCACCGGTTATCCCAGAATGCCCTTCCCTCAGAAGCCACACCTTGCCTCGATGATGATTTCCATATGTGATGTCTATGACGCCCTGGCCCTTAAGCGTTCCTATAAAAGGGATTATCCTCCGGACAAAATCTATGAGGTAATGATGATGGAGAAGGGGAAGATGTTCGCACCCGAGCTTCTGGATAAGTTCTTTCAATTTGTTGGCTTGTGGCCAGTCGGGACCATCGTCGCTTTGAGTGATGGAAGGGTGGGAGTCGTCCGCCGGGTTAACGAACAGGATATAAGCCGCCCGGCCGTTGAAATCCTCGAGCCTCAAAATGAGGGCGAGCTGGTTGATTTGACCAAAAACGGCGGGCTTTCCATCGTTGAGGCCCTCAACCCTCATGGGAAGGGGAAGAAATACATGGCCTTGATCCGGCCCTCGAACTCTGCCCTCTAAATTTTGAACCCCTCCCTGTCAGGTAACGACTTTATCGATATCCTTTTCGCCATAATCCTCGAATTGTTGGGCCATGGCGTACTCACTTCGGAGCATGAGATAGTGGCTTTTCTCCACCTTGCTCAGATACTCGAGGATTCTCTTCTTGGGGGGCCGAACGCGCCTGGCCAGAGTGGCGTAAAAACTTTCAGCCGATTTTTCTGCGGCCATGGCTTGGTAGAGAATGTCGAGGAGCGAGGAACTCGGCTTCACCAGAACTGCAGGCAGGAGTCTTTCATCCACCTTGTCGGGGACCTCGATTTTCTCTCCCCGGTACAGGCTGTCGAAGAGATTTTCGAGGATCTCCCTGTGCTTCTTTTCCTCGAAGGCAAGGACCTTGAACTTCTCTTGAAGCAGGGGATTCTTGACTTTTCTGGCCATGCGGAGGTAGACCCGGTTAGAATCGATCTCCGCCCGAACCGCGTAGCCGAGGAGCTTTCGGATTGGCTCTCTGGCGATGCTCTTCATGGGCAACTCCTTTCTTTTCTTACCATACACGAACGGCCGATATCATTCAAATATCCCGGGTTGACTTTTTCCTGGTCTGCTCTTATCGTAGGAAAGCGTGAAAGTCCTTCTCGCCGGGTATAACATCGACACGAGTGTCATCGAAGAACTCAAGCGCCACGCCCCACCCCGCCAGGATATCACCCCCGAAACGCTCTCCGCCGCCTATGCCCGCATATCCAGGGACCCCCGACCGGTCGATGAGCTCCGGGCTGCTGCCCGCCAGGAGGTGGAGAAAGCGCGGCGGTCGAACCAGACCATCATCTTCCAGATGGGACACCATTCGGTGGCCGAGCACGCGGTTTTCAACTTTGACATCATGGGCATCAGCCGCTTGGCCCTCGAAGAGGTGGAGAGATTCAGGCTCTGTTCTTTTACCGAAAAATCTCAGCGTTATATCACGCTCGGGGAAGATTTCTTGCTGCCGGAAGAAGTGCGTCGCGCCGGACTGGAGGATGTGTTCCTCGACGTGATCAAGGCTCAAAATAACCTCTATCACCGTCTCTATGAAAAGTTGAAGCCTCACATTTTTCAAAAATATCCGGCCATTGCCCAAAACCGCAAGAATCATCCCGTCCTGGAAGGGTGGGCGAAAGAGGATGCCCGTTATATCGTCAGCCTGGCCACCCTTGGACAGGTGGGGATGACGGCGAATGCTCGAAACCTTGAGCTCCTCCTTCGCCGCTTTGCAGCCAAGGAGCTGGCCGAGCTCCAGGAGCTCAACCGGCGGCTTTACGCCGCTGCCAAAGAAGTAGCCCCTTCCGTCCTCCTCTTCACCGAGGCGAGCGAGTTTGATGCAAAAACTTACCCGGAGCTCGAAGAATGGGCTGGCCAGCTTTTCTTGGAAGAAAAAAGGGGTCAACGGGACTCAGCTGAGGCCGACCAGCCGGTCCGTCTCGTTGCCTATACTCTGGATGGCGATGACCGGATTCTGGCCGCACTCCTCCACACCGTCTCTGGCCTGTCTTATGATTTGTGCCTCGGGAAGGCGCGTCAGATGACCGAAAACGAAAAAAGGGAATTTCTGAAGACTTCTTTCCAGCACATGGAGTTTTATGACTTTCCACTCCGCGAGTTTGAGCATGCCGACTTGACCTTTGAGCTTGTCGTCTCAGCTGCCTGTTTTGCCCAACTTAAACGGCACCGCATGGCCACTTTGACCCGACAGGATTATGACCCAGCTCTCGGCGTTACAGTTCCGGAGTCGATCGAAGAAATCGGCGCCGCTGCGCAATTCCGCGAGGTCATCGACAAGACAGAGGAGGCTTATCGAAAATTAAAAAAGAAAATAGGGGAGGCGGCCAATTATGTCTTGACCAATGCTCACCGCCGGCGCGTTCTTCTCAAGCTCAACGTCCGAGAGCTCTACCATATTTCCAGACTCCGGGAGGACCCGACCGCCCAGTGGGATATCCGACGCATGGCCGGGTCGATGGCCGAGAAGGCGAGGGCCGTCATGCCGCTGAGCCTGATGCTTCTTGGAGGAAAAGATGTCTACCCGTCCCTTTACCAGAAAATCTTCGGCCGCGAGCCAGGCCTTAAACCTCCAGAATTCTTGAAATAGCGCCAGAAGAGGCAGGGATGGCAGTCAGAGAGAGTGTGTTTGTCAGTGATTGATTGATAGATTGATTGAGTCAGTCAGTCTTGGAGCCGCAACTTGTAGAATTTTCTTTTACCTATCTTCAGGATGTGATCCCCCTTGTCAGATAGCCCGAGGCGGAGGGAAATGTCTTCGATACGCTTGCCATTAAGGGAGACGCCTCCCTGACGGATGACCCGCTTGGCCTCGCCTCGGGAGGGGAAAATGCCCTTATTTACAAGTATATCTATAAAATCTATAGATAAAGTAGGCTTTAATTCGAAATCTTTCGCCTCAACCCTCTCTGTTTCACCCCATTGGCGAGCCATCTCTCCCAAAGAGACAACGACGAGGTTCTCGTCGATGTCGGCTGGAACTTCCCGGCGCTTGTGAACGCGGTCGAAATCCTCGGCCGCTTGCTCTGCCCTTCGACCTCCCCAGAAATCCGTGACGATCATCCTGGCCAGCTGCGCTTTGAGGTCGCGCGGGTTGAGGTGGCCAGCCGCGGCCTTTCTTTTCCAGGCCTCGATTTCAGCCGAGGGAACGTCTGTCAGGAGTTCATAGTACCGGTACATCAATGTGTCGGAGACGGACATGATTTTGCCGTAAATTTCTTTGGGCGGCTCGGTGATGCCGACATAGTTGCCGAGTGACTTGCTCATTTTTTCAACGCCGTCCAAACCCTCGAGGAGGGGCATGGTGATGACGACCTGGGGCTCCTGGTTGAACTCCCGCTGGATTTCCCGGCCGACGAGAAGGTTGAATTTCTGGTCGGTTCCGCCGAGCTCGACATCAGCCCGCAGGGCGACAGAATCGTAGGCCTGCATGAGGGGATAAAGAATCTCATGAACAGAAATGGGCAAGCCCTTTTTAAGCCGCTCGGTAAAATCGTCCCTTTCCAGCAGACGGGCGACTGTGTACTTGGCCGTGAGGTTGATGATGTCGAAGCTGGAGAGCGCGCCCAGCCAGCGGGAGTTGAAATCGATGACCGTTTTTTCCGGGCTGAGGATTTTGAAGATTTGGGCCTTATAGGTTTCCGCGTTGGTCAGGATTTCTTCTCGGCTCATCGGCGGCCGGGTCGAACTCCTGCCCGAGGGGTCGCCGATGAGGCCGGTAAAATCGCCGATGAGGAAGATGACCTCGTGACCGAGATCCTGGAAGTGCTTCATCTTGCGCAGCAGGACCGTATGACCGAGATGGATATCGGGCGCGGTGGGGTCGAACCCGACTTTGACCCGGAGCGGTCTTCCTTCTTGACGTGACCGGCTCAGTTTTGCCCGGAGCTCTTCCTCGTGGATGATTTCGACCGTTCCCTTCTTGATAAGGGCGAGTTGTTCGTCGACTGGCTTAAACATGATTCCTGATGAAAACCCGACGGCCGCGTACCTCCAGCCTTCCCTCGAAAAATAGCCGGACGGCTTCGGGATAAATCCTGTGCTCCTCCTTGAGGATGCGTTCGCTGAGCGTTTCTTCAGTATCATCCTGGAGCACCGGGACGACGGCCTGAAGGATGATCGGGCCCATATCTACCTCTTCGGAGACAAAATGAACGGTGGCTCCCGAAAACTTGACTCCCCACTCGAGGGCTTTTTTCTGGACATGAAGGCCCGGGAACGAGGGTAGGAGCGCTGGATGGATGTTCATGATGCGGTGCTTGAACTCCCGACAGAACAAAGGGGTGAGGATCCGCATATAACCGGCCAGGCAGATCAAATCCACTTCCCTTTTCCGAACTTCCTTGAGGATTTCCTTATCGTACTCCTCCCGGCTGGGGTAAAGCTTGGGGTTGAGGTAGAGCGTTTCGAGATGGCGCTCCCGGGCTGATTGAAGTCCCGGCGCGTTATCGACGTTGCTGAACACGAGAACGATATCGGCGTTGATGTTTCCGGCCAGAATGGCGTCGTGGATGGCTCGAAAATTGGAGCCACGGCCGGATAGGAAAACGGCGATTCTGCCTCTTTTTTTCGGGCTGATGAAGTACTCTTCGGCCATGGGCTGACCTCTCTTCAACGGAAACTGAACAGCGCTCCTATTTTAGCCAAATCTTTTTTTAAATCAATCAGCAAGTGGGTTCTTAAAAATGGGAAGAAACCGGAAGCATCGTCAAGCGGAAAAAAAACGGGGGATGCCGTTCTTCCAGGCCCTCCAGCCGGTTTCTACGGGCAGGTTGACGACCTCGTTCTCTAAGTGACGGATGATGAGTCTGTCACCCTCGACCCTGCCGACGACAGTCGCCTTGACGCCATTCTCGGCAGCGAGAGCGAGAACAGCAGCGAGCTTATCCGGCCGCGTGCTGACGAGAATTCTCGATTGACTTTCGCCGAAAAGGAGGGCGTCTGCCCGGAAAGAATCGTTGAGGTCGAGAACAAAACCCATTCTCCTCGAGCCGTGGAAGGCGCATTCCGCGGCACACACAGCCAGACCGCCCTCGGAGACATCATGGGCTGAGCTCAGGAGCCCTTGAGAAATCGCCTCTCGGCATACCTCTTGGACTCTCTTCTCTTCGTTCAGGTCGATGAGGGGCGTGTCACCCTTTTCGAGTTGAAGGAGCACTTTCAAGTACTGGGAGCCGCCGAGTTCTTCCCTGTTCTCCCCGAGGAGGATGATGACATCCCCTTCTTCCCTAAAACCCGGTCTGATGACCCGGCTTATGTCCCCGACGAGGCCGACAATGCCCAGAACCGGAGTCGGGTGGATGGATACACCCTCCGTTTCGTTATAGAAACTGACGTTGCCACCCGTCACTGGGATGGCAAAGGCGCGGCAGGCCTCGGCCATGCCGGCGATGACCTGCTTGAATTGCCACATGACCTCGGGTTTTTCCGGGTTCCCGAAGTTCAGACAGTTGGTGACACCGATGGGGACCGCACCGACGCAAGCGAGGTTTCGGCAGGCCTCGGCCACAGCAATTTTTCCCCCCGCTCTCGGGTTGAGGTAAGCATACAGGGAGTTCCCATCGACGGTCAGGGCCAGCCCCTTCTTCCTTCCCTTGAGCCGAAGCACGGCTGCGTCAGCTCCGGGCCAGACCACAGTGTTGACCTGTACCATGTGGTCATATTGCCGGTAGACCCATTCCTTATCAGCGATGCTCGGCGAGGCAAGGAGCTTGAGCAAAGCTTCGTCCAGTCGGGGAGGGGGAAGGGGGATTTCCAGGGGACGAACGGACCTGAGGTAAAGGGGCTTGCGACTGGAACGGCGGTAGGAGGGGCAGAGGTTGACGATGGCCTCGACAGGAAGGTCGACAACCTCCTGTCCATGCCACCTCACTCGGAGCTTTCCCCCGGCTGTTACTTCGCCAATCTGGACAGCATCGAGGTCCCAATTGGCAAATATTCTTTGAATTTCGGGCACTTTCTGCGGCCGAGCAATGATGAGCATCCGCTCCTGGGATTCGGAGAGCATGATTTCATACGGCGTCATGCCTTCTTCCCGTTGGGGTACCCGGTCCAGGTCGATGGAGATTCCTGTGCCCGACTTGGCGGCCATCTCCGATGTCGAGCAGGTCAGACCAGCAGCGCCCATGTCCTGGATGCCGACGATGAGGTCTTTCTCCATGACTTCCAGGCAGGCTTCGAGGAGCAGTTTTTCTTTGAATGGATCCCCCACCTGAACGTTGGGTCTTTTTTGTTCTGTCTCTTTGCCAAATTCGGCCGAGGCCATGGTCGCTCCGTGGATGCCGTCGCGTCCCGTTTTGGAGCCAACATAGAGGACAGCGTGACCGGGGCTTTTGGTCCGGGCCAAAAATATCCTATCTTTTTTAGCCAGGCCCAAGCAGAACACATTCACAAGAGGATTGCGAGTGAAGCTCTCGTGGACGTGGACTTCGCCGCCGACCGTGGGCACGCCAATGGAATTCCCGTAGGACGAGATGCCCGCCACCACTCCTTCCATGATGGACCTGTTCTTGGGGTTTTCGAGCGGTCCGAAGCGGAGCGAGTCGAGGAGGGCAATCGGCCGGGCGCCCATGGTAAAGATGTCACGCAGGATTCCGCCGACGCCGGTGGCCGCTCCCTGGAACGGCTCGATGAAAGAGGGGTGGTTATGGGATTCGATTTTGAAGACTAAGACATCGCCGTCGCCGATGTCCAGGACACCCGCATTCTCACCCGGCCCCTGGACGACGTGCTTTCCTCGGGTGGGAAGCTTTCTGAGGTGAATTCTTGAACTCTTGTAGCTGCAGTGCTCGGACCACATCAACGAGAAGATACCGAGTTCGGTCAAGTTCGGAGGGCGGCCGATCAACCGGACAATCCGTTCGTATTCTTCAGGCGTGAGGTTGTGTTCTTCGAGGAGCTTCGCATCGACCATGTTCAAGCCTTTCCTCAGCTATCTCGCTGCGCACCAATGGATCATCGATTCAAAAATGAGATAGCCGTCTTCACTCCCCAGGATAGCTTCGGAGGCGCGCTCGGGATGGGGCATCATTCCCATCACGTTGCCCCGGGGGTTCACCACCCCAGCGATATTGGCGACCGAACCGTTGATATTAGCTTGCTCTGTTGCTCTGCCCCTTTCGTCCACATAGCGGAAGACAACCCCGCCTCTCGCTTCTAAATCTTTAAGAACTTCGGCTGGCGCATAATAGTTCCCATCAAAATGGGCGATGGGGATGCGGAGGATCTGTCCGGGTCTGGCCCTGTTGCTGAAAGGGGTATCGGCGTTGTCCACTCGAAGATGGACAAACTGGCAGAGGAACTTAAGATTTTTATTTCTAAGCATAGCGCCAGGCAAGAGGCCGAGCTCGAGGAGGATTTGGAAGCCGTTACAGATGCCAAGGACGAGACCGCCCCGGGCAGCGAATTCTTGGACCTCCTGCATCAGCGGGGAAAACTTGGCGATGGCTCCTGGCCGAAGATAATCGCCGTAAGAGAAACCACCCGGCAGAATGACGCAGTCCGAATTCCTCAGGTCATGGTCCTTGTGCCAGAGGAAAACGGCCTCCTGATGGAGGACATCCCGGAGGACATAGAGAGTGTCGTAGTCGCAATTGGAGCCAGGGAAGACAACGACGCCGAACCTCAATTGGATGGGCCCTTTTTTTCGTCGCCGAGGAATTCCCAGGAGAATTGTTCGATGATCGGGTTGGCCAGAACCTTGTCGGCGATTTCGGGGATGAGGCGGCTTGCTTCCTCCCTGTCCACTCCTTCGAGTTCCACTTCGAAGACTCGGCCCTGTCGGACATCCTCGATGCATCGATAGCCCAGAGTGTGGAGGGCATTCTTGACCGTCTGCCCTTGGGGGTCAAGGACACTCTCTTTGAGAGCGACGAGGATTCTAACTTTCATCGCCGAGGACCTTTTGGAAGATATGGTCGATCTTATCCAGATAGCGGTTGAGGTCGAAGCAGGATTCTATCTCCGAGGCGGAGAGCACGGCCAGAACATCAGGGTCGTCGAGGAGGAGCTCCCGGAGCGATCGGTTTTCTTCCCAGACGCGCAGGCTGTTGCGCTGGACGAGCTCGTAAGCCCTGGAACGGGGCAGGTTTTTTTCAGTCAGGGCGAGCAACACAGCCTGGGAAAAAATGAGCCCCCGGGTCAGGTTCAGGTTCTCTTTCATTCTTTCTTCATGAACGACCAGGTGGCTGACGATATCCGTCATCTCTGCCAACATGAAATCCATCAGGATGAAGGAGTCGGGGAAAAGGACTCTTTCGGCCGAAGAATGGGAGATATCCCTTTCGTGCCAGAGACCAATGTTTTCAAGAGCCACCTGAAGGTAGCCGCGCAGCAATCGGGACAAGCCCGAAATCCTTTCGGCGCGAACCGGGTTTTTCTTGTGCGGCATGGAAGAGGAGCCCTTCTGGCCAGGGGTAAAAGGCTCCTCCACCTCCAGCACTTCCGTCCTCTGGAGGTGGCGGATTTCGAGAGCAAATTTGTCCAGGCTGGACCCCAAGAGAGTTAAGGCAGCAATGACTTCGGCATGCCGGTCCCGCTGAAGAACCTGGGTGGAGACCCGGGCAGGCTTGAGGCCGATTTTTTCGAGCGCGATTTCCTCAACCCTCGGGTCGAGATGGATGTACGTCCCGACAGAACCGGAAATCCGACCCCAGCTGATTACCTCGTGAGCTCTTTTCAAGCGGTCCAGATGGCGGCCCATCTCTTCCACCCAGACCAGGAGTTTGACCCCGAAAGAGATGGGTTCAGCGTGGACACCATGGGTTCGGCCAATCATGGGAGTTTTCTTGTAGCGGCGCGCTTTTTCTTTGAGAACTTCGCGCAGGTGAGTTGCATCCCGGATGATTTTTTCCAGGGATTCCCTGATCAGAAGGGACAGGGCGGTGTCCACGATATCGTAGGAAGTGAGACCCATGTGGATAAAGCGAGCCTCTTCCCCGACGTTTTCGGCAACCGCTTCGAGGAAGGCGACCACATCATGCTTGACGACCTTCTCGATCTCCTCAATCCGGCTCACTGAAAAAGTGGCCTTCTCTTTGATCTGGCGGAGAGAAGAGGGAGGGATACGGCCGAGCTGTTCCCAGGCTTCGCAGACAGCCAGTTCGATGTCGAGCCATTTGCGGTACCGATTCTCGTCCGACCAGATGGCCCCCATCTCCGGCAGGGTGTAGCGTTCAATCATAAGAGATTCCTTGTTTCGAGGAGGCCAAATCATAACAAGTGCCCGGCGCCTTGTCAATTCAGTGGGCACATTCTGCCTCGGATGGGTTTCCAAATAGAGACCAGGAGAAATGGCAACAAGACAGGAGAGGACGAAGAATTATGAGCTGACCATAGGGGGACAATATCCGCAACGTACTCCCGATGCCAATGGTTTTGTATAATAATTGTCTAATAAAATGAACACCTTGAGGAGCCATGGGCCTGAAGAAGAACTCGTTGCGCGAGCTCAGAAGGGCGACTTGGATGCCTACTCGGAGCTGGTTCGGCGGTACCGGGAAACAATCTACCGCACCATCTTCCGCTACACGAAGAACCATAGCGACACAGATGATTTGGCTCAGGAGACTTTTCTGCGAGCTTTCCGAGGTCTCAAGCATTTTAAGAGGCAAGCGGGCTTTTCCACCTGGGTCTTTCGAATTGCTGTTAACCAGAGCTTGAATTTCTTGAAAAAAAGAAAAAGAGAAAAGCAGATGAGGCCGGTCGAGGAGAGAACGATCGGGGAAGAGGCAGCAAGCATCTCTTCTCCCGACTCCAACATGGGTTTCCATGAGCTCAGAGAAAAGCTCGATGAGGCAATTGATTCGCTCCCCTTGCTTTATCGGTCGACGTTCATTCTGGTTGTGCTCGAAGGAATGAATCACCGCCAGGCGGCACGAGTCCTGGGGTGTTCGGAGAACACAGTCGCCTGGCGGGTGCATAAAGCTAGGAAGATGCTCCAGGCTAAGCTTGGATCTTATTTGGGAGAATCAAGAGATGAGCTGTGAGAGGTATCGGAAGTTCATTTCAGATGAGCTAGATGGGGAACTCGATGCGCAAAAGGCTTTTCGTCTTGCCGCCCATCTTGAGAAGTGCTCGTCCTGTCGTCTTTATAAGGCAAAGCTCATCGACCTCCAGCATAAGGCTGGCTGGCTTAAAGGGCCTTCTTGTTCAGAAAGTTACTGGGAGGATTTTTCCGCTCGCCTCAAGGCCAAATTACGGGTCGAGACAGGCGAGAAGCGGCAAGAAGTGTCAGCGTGGCAAGGCTGGCGATTCGCTTGGGCAGCTGGCGCGGCCCTTCTTGCGGTTGGCCTTGGTCTTGCCGCTTTTCTGCTCTTTCGACCGGCGAAGGATGGTCAGGAAATGCATTTTCTCTCCTTCGAAAGCTTCATCGACCGCGTTTATCAGGAAATTGGCCCGGATGAGCGCTTGGTCGATTTTTTTAACCTGGCCGTGATGGATTTTGTCGCCGAGGAGATGGATACAGGCCAACCCGCCTTAAGGCTCTATTTTCCCGAGGACCCTCTTTTTATCGAGAGCTTGGGGGAGGAAGAGGTCGAATTCATCGGTCAGGAAATCGAGAGAGAGACAAAATCTCAGCGAGGATGAACATGGAAAAGAAAATAACGGTAACTCTTGGCGTTTGCCTTATCCTTTGTTTAGCCATGCCCGTTAGAGGGCAGTGGAGGGATCAGGATATCGCGGCTCGGGAGAGGATCCGGGAAAACCTCAACCGACTCCGCTTGCTCAGGATGACAGAAGAGTTGGAGCTCCGGCATGACCAGACAGCCGTCATCTTTCCCGCCGCGGCGCGACTGGAAAAAGAGAAAGCAGAAATCTCCCGGAAAATCGGCCAGGAAATCCGGGAGCTAAGGACCCTGCTGAGGAGTGAATCTCCCGATTCCCAGGAATTAGGGCGAAAAATTGACACAATCAAGAAGCTGCGGCGGAGCTTGCAAGAGAAAGACTTGGAGTTTGAGAAGATCCTCGAGGAAAACCTGGATGAGGTTCAGAAGGCCAAGTATCTTCTTTTCACGCTCGACTTTTACCGGATGCTGGGAGAAAAGCTGGACAGGGCTCGAAAAATCTACAGAAACAAAAGGGAATTTTAAAGGGGATGGCCCTTGACAAAAAAGGTCATTTCCTCTAAGATTAGGACTGTATAAATTTATTTTTATCATAATTTTGAAGACTTTTCTCTTTCCTCCTGAATTCAAAATTGAGTTCCAGGACCCCGAGAGAGTCAATTATGCCAGCGTAGCTCAGTTGGTAGAGCGGCTGATTTGTAATCAGCGGGTCGGGGGTTCGAATCCCTTCGCTGGCTTTGCCGGGAAGAAGCTCGGCAAGAGAACCAGCTTGCTGGGCTGGCCGAAGAGCCGCTGGGCTGCCGGGCGGGCAGGTACCAAAGTGGCCAAATGGGGCGGGCTGTAAACCCGCTGCGGAAACGCTTCGGAGGTTCGAATCCTTCCCTGCCCATCCAAGCGGGAATAGCTCAGCGGTAGAGCATCGGCCTTCCAAGCCGTTGGTCGCGGGTTCGAATCCCGTTTCCCGCTGACCCGAGGGTTGGGAGGCCCACGTAGCTCAGTTGGTAGAGCACATCCTTGGTAAGGATGGGGTCACCAGTTCAAATCTGGTCGTGGGCTAAAAGATAAAAGTTGCCTGGAATTCAGCCGCAAGGAGGTAAGGAATGGCGAAGGCAAAGTTTGAGCGGACGAAGCCGCATTTGAATGTTGGGACGATCGGGCATGTCGACCATGGGAAGACGACGTTGACGTCGGCGATTACGAAGGTATTG